>Ga0169931_10006855_pt1 | contig 17045 bp, 12 predicted proteins | sample Kivu_15m_20L_FD_129675 | JGI IMG/M metagenome (GOLD analysis project Ga0169931, IMG submission 129675) | Freshwater microbial communities from Lake Kivu, Western Province, Rwanda to study Microbial Dark Matter (Phase II) - Kivu_15m_20L... | ecosystem: Environmental > Aquatic > Freshwater > Lake...
GACCGCGGAGGCCGCGATCGCCTCGGCGCCACCGGCATCCAGATGTCCGACCAGCTCGACGTGGCCCGTCGCCAGCTGCCCCTGCTCGGCGTAGAGCTCGAGCTTGCTGCGTGTGTCGGCGATGTCGAGATTGCGCATCGTGAGCTGCCCGATGCGGTCCGTCGGCCCGAAGGCTGCCTCCTCCACGCGCTCCATCGAGAGGCGATCGGGGTGGTAGCTCAGGCCCGGTCCGCGCGTGTCGAGGATCGAGTAGTCGTCGCCGCGTCGCAGGCGCAGCGTCACCTCACCGGTGACCGCTGAGGCCACCCACTTCTGCAGCGACTCGCGCAGCATGAGCGCCTGCGGGTCGAGCCAGCGGCCCTCGTAGAGCAGGCGACCCAGGCGGCGCCCCTCCGCGTGATAGTTGGCGATGGTGTCCTCATTGTGGATGGCACTGAGGAGGCGCTCGTAGGCGATGAAGAGCAGCGCCATGCCGGGGGCCTCGTAGATCCCGCGGCTCTTGGCCTCGATGATCCTGTTCTCAATCTGGTCGGCCATGCCGAGGCCGTGACGACCCCCGATGGCATTGGCCTCGCGCACGAGGTCCACGACGCTCGCGAATTCGCGCCCATTGATCCGCGCGGGGCGGCCCTGCTCGAAGGCGATCGTGACGTCCTCGGTCGCGATGTCGACGGACGGATCCCAGAAGGCCACACCCATGATCGGATCGACGATCTCGATCGACACGTCGAGGTGCTCGAGGCGCTTCGCCTCATGCGTCGCGCCCCAGATGTTGGCGTCGGTGGAGTAGGCCTTCTCGGTCGAGTCGCGATAGGGCAGCCCATGAGCGACGAGCCACTCCGACATCTCCTTGCGCCCACCGAGCTCGTCGACGAAGTCAGCATCGAGCCAGGGCTTGTAGATCCGCAACTGCGGATTGGCGAGCAGGCCATAGCGGTAGAACCGCTCGATGTCATTGCCCTTGTACGTCGACCCGTCGCCCCAGATCGAGACGTTGTCATCGAGCATGGCGCGCACGAGCAGGGTGCCGGTCACCGCGCGGCCGAGGGGCGTGGTGTTGAAGTACATCCGGTTGCCCGAGCGGATGTGGAAGGCACCGCAGGCCATGGCGGCCAGGCCCTCTTCGACGAGCAGGTCCTTGCAGTCGACAAGCCTGGCGATCTCGGCCCCGTACTCGACCGCGCGACCCGGGACGCTCTCGATGTCGGGCTCGTCGTACTGACCCAGATCAGCGGTGTAGGTGCACGGGACGGCCCCCTTGCTGCGCATCCACGCGACGGCGACGGAGGTGTCCAGGCCGCCGGAGAAGGCGATACCGACGCGCGCACCGACGGGGAGCGAGGCAAGGACCTTGGACACGTCCCGACCCTATCGGGCAGGCGGGGGCGACTACGCGGGCTGGCCGCCGTCGTCACCGGTCAGCCGCGCCTCGGCCTCGCGCGCCCGACGCAGGGCTGCCTCCAGATCGGCCTGTGCTTCGCCGTACGCCGCGAAGTCTCCGTCGGCCAGCGCTGCCTGACCTCGCGCGTAGGCCGCCTCAGCATCGGCGAGCGCTGTCTGCAGGTCGGTGAGCGGATCCCCCGACGGGCCGGGAGTGGGCGTCGGAGTCGGCGTGGGCGTGGGACCCGGGTCGGGATTCGGATCAGGATTCGGGCCGGGGGTCGGCTCGGGTGTCGGCAGCGGATCGGACTCGAAGACGGCGGCGAGTGCTTCGTCGAGCGTGTCCTCGAGCGCGACGTTCGCGCCGTAGCCCGCCAGCACCTTGCGTAGCAGCGGGTAGCCGTCCTGCGTCGCCCTGAGGTAGACGGGCTCGACGTAGAGCAGGCCGCCGTTGAAGGGCAGCGAGAGAAGGTTGCCGAGATTGACCTCCGAGCCACCGCGGCGCAGGAGGGAGAGTTCGGCGCTGATCTCCGGATCGGACTCGAAGTTGTTTTGCACCTGCGTGGGCCCGGGAATGGTCGTGTTGCTCGGCAGTTGCAGCACGCGGATGGTGCCGTAGCCGTCACCGGGGGCCGAGTCGACCGCCATGAACGCCGCCAGGGTCGGGCGGCGCTGCGGAGCGAAGGTCGTCGTGAGGGAGAACGCCGGGCCGACCTGCCCGGGCATCTGCAGCGTCAGGTAGTAGGGGGGCTGGAACTGCTGGATCGACTGCGTCGGATCGAAGGGCACGATCCAGAAGTCGGTGCCGTTGTAGAAGGTTGCCGGATCCGTGACGTGGTAGCGCGACATCACCACGCGCTGCACCTTGAACAGATCCTGCGGGTAGCGCACATGGGCCTCGATCTCGGGCGGCATAGCGCCGCGCTCTTCGACGACGCCGGGGAAGGCCTTCATCCAGGTCTGCAGGATCGGATCGGACTCGTCCCAGGCGTAGAGCGTGACGGTGCCCTCGTAGGCATCGACCACGGCCTTGACCGAGTTGCGCGCGTAGTTGAGCTGGTCGCGCGGTGCCACCGCGCTCGAACCAGTGCGCACCGTGATCGAGTCGCTGGTCACCTCACTGAGCGACACCCGCGAGGAGTAGGGGTACTCATTGGAGGTGGTGTATCCGTCAACGAGCCACACGATGCGTCCGTTGACCACCGCCGGATAGGGATCTTGGTCCAGGGTCAGCCACGGCGCGATCTTCTCGACACGCGTGAGCGGGTCGCGATCCCACAGGATGCGTGACTCCTCGTTGATGAGGTCGGTCAGCAGGATGTTGCTCTCCTGGAATTTCGTGGCGAAGAGGAGCCGGTGAAAGAGTCCACCCACCGCCACTCCGCCATTGCCCGTGTAGGTGTTGTTGACCTGCCCCGTGGGACTGGCATCGTCGGGGTAGTCCAACTCGACCGGCGGTGTGCCCTCGGGAGCGCCGACGATCGAGAAGGTCGGGGAGAGCTCGCCGAAGTAGATCCGCGGCTGCTCGATGCCGAGGAGCCCCTCCGGCGGGATATCGCTCTCGAAGAAGTCGGGCTGGCCCGAGTTGTCAGCTGTGTTGTCGTACGCCGAGACGAAGCCGTAGCCATGGGTGTAGACGGCGTGGTCGTTGGCCCAGTTGCGCTGGTTGTCGGGGATGCCCGCGAGGTTGATCTCACGGGCGGCCACGATCGCCCCGCGCTGGCCACCTTCGAGCGCATAGCGATCCACATCGAGACTGTCGTTGAAGGAGTAGTACGCGCGGATCTGCTGAAGCTGGTTGTACGTCGGGGATGCCAGAGCCGGGTCCAGCAGTCGGATGTTCTCGAGTGTGCCGAGGTTGGCATCGATGACAGTCTCCGTCGGTGGCTCCACCGTGCCCGGGTACTCCTGGATCTGCGCGTCGGCAATGTCGTAGGCCGATCGGGTGGCGTTGATATTGCGCTCGATGTAGGGCTGCTCGCGCACGAGTTCGCTGGGCCGGACCTGGAACTGCTGCACGATCGCGGGGTAGACGCCGCCGACCAGGATGGACGTGAGCACGAGGAGGCCGAGCCCGATCATGGGGATGACCCAGTTGCGCACGAGCATGTTGACGATGAAGAGCACCGCCATGATGAGCGCGACGAAGGTCAGGATCTGGAGTGCGGGCAGCACGGCGTTGGCGTCGGCGTACTTCATGCCGGTGAAGCCCTGGACCAGCGCCTCGCTCTTGATCATCAGCCCGTAGCGGTCAAGCCAGTAGGCGGCCGCCTTGAGCAGGAGCAGGAGTGCGATGAGTCCCGACAGGTGCACCTGCGCGGCGGTGCTCATGCGATCGCCCTTGGGCTGGAGGCGCAGGCCGCCGTAGAGGTAGTGCGCGGCCACGGCAAGGCCGACGGCGAGGAGGGTGGCGGAGATGGCGAAGCCGAGGACGAACCGCAGGAAGGGGTAGGTGAAGACGTAGAAGCCGATGTCGAGGCCGAACTGCGGATCGGTGATGCCGAAGTCGGTGGCGTTGCGCCAGCGCAGGAAGGTCGACCACTCTGACGAGGCGGAAATGCCGGCGAGAAGACCGATGAGGGCCGCTATGACGAGCGTGATGACGACTCGGAACGGGTCCAGGGCCATGCGGTAGCGCTCAAGTCCGGCCTGCTCCTGCGTCAGGGGCGGCACGGCAGGGCGGAAGCGGTATGCGACCCAGAGGGTCCCCGCCAGGACCACGGCCATGGTCAGGCCGAAGGACGCGAACAGGGCAAGGCGCGTGATCAGGGTGACGGTGAAGACCTCGGTCTCGCCCACCGAGTCGAACCAGAGCCAGTCGGTGTAGAAGCTGGTGAAGACCACGAACCCGATGACGATGACGGCGAGCACGATGATCGTCGGGAGCAGTACCCGGCCCCGTCGCGGGGCCGCGGCGACCGGAGTCGGTGAGGCCATCACAGCAACTTACGTCACGCGCGCCGGGGTCATATCGCGGGGCAGGTTGGGAGCGGGTCGCCTGCGCGCCAGGCGGCCAGGGCATCCAGCGCACCCTGGAGCGTTGTCACGGGCATCACGGTGAGCCCATCGGGGACGTGCCCCGCGGCCTCGTCGCAGTGGACCTCCGGCATGAGGAAGACGGTCGCCCCCGCGCCCCTGGCCCCGGCGAGCTTTTGGCGGATGCCGCCGATCGCCCCCACGGCGCCGGCGGGATCGATCGTGCCGGTCCCGGCCACATGCCCACCCCCGGTGAGGTCCTCCGGGGTGAGCTTGTCGACGATCGCCAGCGAGAACATCATGCCGGCGCTGGGCCCACCGATGTCGTCGAGGGCGAAGACGATCGGGAACTCCGCCCGGTAGTTGATGCCGACCGTGATGCCGATGTAGGGCACGCCAGCCTCATCAGGCTTCTGGGCAGACACGACCTCGGCGTCGACCTCCTCGCCATCGCGCTCGACGGTGAATGCCAAGGTCGAGCCGATCGGGCGCGCGCGGACGGCCTCCACCACATCCTCGGGCGCGCGCACCGGCTCACCGTCGATAGCGATGATGCGCTCCCCGGCGTCCAGCACGCCAAAGGCAGGCGTGCCCTCGACCACGGCGGTCACGACGACGTCTTCGATCAGCGGCTCACCCAGCGTGTTCATCGCCGCCGCAATGGCACTCGACTGTGATGTGGAGAAGAGGACCGCATTGCGCTGCTGGACCTCCTCGGTGGTCTCGTCGTCGCCGTAGAGCAACTCGCGTGGGAGCACGGCCCGGTCGGGGTCGACCCAGGCGACCAGCGCACCGAAGACGGTGAGGGGGCTGCGGGGCTCGCCCTCCTCACGGATCGTGGTCATGTCGAGGGCACCGCTGACGGGATAGGTGGTGGTGTCGGTGATCTCGACAAGGGGGACGCCGTCGACGTCGCCGATGGTGTTGAAGGTCGGACCGGGCGACAAGACGATGAAGGGCACGGGAAGGACAGCCGCGAGCGCGATCAGGGCGAGGAGCACGAGACCGGCAAGGGAGGCCATGAGCGCCCGGCTGCCGGGTCGAGCACGCCGGGGCCGCGCGGACGTGTCGGGTGCGATCGGCGAGGGGTCGCTCACGCCGGGTGGCTGCGGTCAGCGGGTCGTCGCGCGCGACCGGGCCGAGGGGTCGGGGTGCCGGGTCGCGAGGTGCGGCGCCTCTCCGGGCCCGGGCGGTCCGCCGGCATGGGGCGGCGCATCGCCGCACGGAAGCGGGCCATGTCGCCCACGGTCTCGTGCGTGCCGGCCGCACGTCGCGGACGGCTGCGGGCTGCGGCCCAGGCGAGGGCGATGAGGGTCGCGCCCAGGGGAATGAGCCACCACAGGAGCGCAGACACCCGGACTCCTCCCCGGCGCCACCGGGGGGATCCCGGTCTATGCCGCCCCCCAGGGTACGCCCCCCGGGCACCGGGCACCCCCCGAGCATCCGGCGTACCGTGGGGGGATGAGCGGCTCCCTCCCCTTCGGATTCGGCGTACCTGACGACGGAGCCAGCACCCCCGGCTTCGACATGAGCCAGTTGGGAGCCATGCTGCAGCACCTGGGACGCCTGCTGGAGTCCGGTGGCGATGGCGCGGTCAACTGGGATCTCGCTCGCGACACCGCGCGGCAGGCCATCGCGCAGGCCGGCGACCCTTCGGTGAGCGACGCACAGCGTCGCGATGTCGCCACGGCCGTCGACCTCGCGCAGGTATGGCTGGATCCCTCCTGCACCTTCCCCGCATCCTCCGCTTCGGGAGCAGCATGGAGCCGGTCGGAGTGGCTGGAGGCCACCTATCCGGCATGGCAGCGGATCGTCACTCCCATCGCCGAGCACGTGCAGTCGGTGATGTCGTCGATGCCGGCTCCCACCGAGCTGCCACCGGAGATTGCGGGCCTGCTGCCGGAGGGCACGGCACCGGAAACCCTGGCCATGATGGCTCCGCTCATGGGCATGGCGCGCCAGCTGGGATCCGCGATGTTCGGCATGCAGATGGGGCAGGCGCTCGCTGCGCTCGCGAGCGAGGTCGTCGGGGTGAGCGACATCGGCATACCCCTCACCAGCGACGCACGACCGGCGCTCTTGCCCCGCAATGTCGCGGAGTTCGGCGAGGGCCTGGACGTGGCGGCCGACGACGTGCGCCTCTACCTCGCCCTGCGCGAGTGCGCGCACCAGCGCCTTTTCGCGCATGTCCCGTGGCTCGCCCCGCGCCTGGATGGTGCTATCGACGCCTATGCGCGCGGCATCCGCATGGATCCTGACCGCATGAACGAGGCGATGCAGGGCATCGATCCCAGCGCACTCGGCGACCCGGAGCGACTGCGCGAGCTCATGGGGTCCGATCTCTTCGCCCTCGCCGAGTCGGAGGAACAGCAGGCCGCCCTGCGCCGACTCGAGACCCTCCTCGCGCTCATCGAGGGCTGGGTCGACGACGTCGTCACGCAATCCTGTGCCGCGACGCTGCCGTCCGCTGAGCGGCTGGGAGAGGCAATGCGCCGGCGCCGCGCGGCGGGAGGTCCCGCGGAGCGCACCTTCGCCTCCCTGGTCGGACTCGAGATGCGACCACGCGCCCTGCGTGAGGCGGCCGCACTCTGGCGTCAGCTTCGCGAGCAGCGCGGTATCGAAGGGCGTGATGCGCTCTGGGCTCATCCGGACTTGCTCCCGGGCGCCGACGACCTCACCGACCCCGCGGCATTTCTCTCGGCCGACTCGATCAGCGACCTCGACGCGGGTGATCCGCGCGATGACAGCGCCTGACCGTCTGCATCGGGATGCGGTCGACCTGCTCACTGACTGGCGGGCACCCAGCCCAGACCAGGACACGCTGAGACAGGCCTACCTCACCTTCTTGCAAGCACATTCCGATGCGATGACACGTCACAACCGCGTCGGCCACATCACCGGTAGTGCGCTGGTCGTCGACGTCGAGCGGCAGGGCGTGCTTCTCACCCTGCATCCGCTCGTAGGACGTTGGCTGCAACTCGGTGGCCACGTCGAGGCGACAGACGAGTCTCTCGTCGATGCGGCGAGGCGCGAGTCCGTTGAAGAGGGTGGCATCGCGTCGATTGACATCGACCCCGCGCCGCTGCGACTGGATCGCCATCGTGTCCGCTGCCGCGATGGCCACGGCGGCGAAACGACCCTGGACCACCTGGATGTCCAGTTCCTCGTCATTGCCGCACCCGGCAGCATTGAGCGGCGCTCCTCAGAGTCGATCGACCTGCGCTGGTGGCCCTGGTCGGCACTGCCAGAGGACACCGACGCGTCGGTGCGCGACCTCGTGGAGGCCGCACGCCGCCGCCTCGCGGTGTAGCCCGCCACGCACCCTGGCGCGGAAATTTTGCTCCACAGGCCGTGGACATCATCAGCCCACGTCAGATGCCGTCGCCGGCAACGACGGCCCGAGCTGTCCCCAGCACTGTCCACGGCCTCTCCCCAGGGCGCGCCGACCGTGTCCCCAGGTCATCCCCAGCGCCACCCACAGGCCGCGTTGACGACCCTCGACAGGGCGCCTACGTTCACACGCGCAGCCCCCGGGATAACGGGCCGCGTGCGCGAGGGGAAGGTGCGCGCGGCCAAGCGCCCCGGGGGCTTCCCCATGCCCGGGGCGCGGAGCCCGCCCCCGGGTCCGCCGGGGGGCCATGGGAGGCCCCGGCGCTCAGAGCCCCCACCCCCGAAGGTATGACCGGGCAAAACAGGTACATTTGTCGCAATTCGCCCACGACACGGCGCCGCTGGCCTGGGTCGGTCCCCCCGTGGGGCGGCTGGCTGCCCTATGGTGGCGACGCGGCCCCCTAGGGGCAGGTCCCCGCCAGGGGGGCTGAGTGAGGCCAGGCCTCACGGACACGAGACGAGGAGGACGGCCCATGGCCGAGTCGTACACGGGCGAGGCGTACTGCGTGAAGTGCAAGGAGAAGCGCGAGTTCACTGGCAACGTCATGGAGACCAACGGTCGGCGTTTCGCCAAGGGCATCTGCCCTGTCTGCGGCACCAAGGTGACCCGCATCCTGGGCAAGGCCTGACACACGATAGGGGCGGCTCTGCCGTCCGGCCGGAGGATCGGTCGTGATTGACGATCCGCACGGCACCGCACACGTCATCGACGGCGTCGACGGCCTCGGGCTCGTCGGCGCCGTCGAGCGTCTTGTGGCCGTGCCTTCCCTTGGCGGGACCGATGCCGAGTCCGAGATCCAAGATGACATCGCCCGCGAGTGGGACGCCCTGGGCCTGGACGTCACCGCCTGGGACATCGACGTGGCTGCGCTGGCGGCCGAGCCGGACTTCCCCGGCATGGAGGTCGAGCGCTCCTCAGCACGAGGGGTGATCGCCCGAATACCCGGCACCGGCGATGGACCAACCCTCCTCTTGCTTGGCCACACGGACGTCGTGCCTCCCGGAGACCGAGGCGCATGGTCCGGTGACCCCTTCCGCCCCGAGATCCGCGGCGACCGGCTCATCGGGCGAGGCGCCTGCGACATGAAGGCGGGCACCGCTGCGATCACCTCCGCCGCTACGGCACTCCTCGCCAGCGGCACGCGGCTGCGAGGCGACGTGATCCTTGCGGCCGTGTCCGGCGAGGAGGACGGCGGTCTCGGCACCTACGCCCTGCTGCGCCAGGGCATCACCGCGGACGCCTGCATCCTTCCTGAGCCGACCAGCCTGGACCTGGTGCCCGCCAACGGTGGGGCACTCACCTTCCGTTTGCGCATCCGCGGTCGCGCCACTCACGCCTCACGCCGGACCGAGGGCGTGAGCGCGCTGGACAAGATGCTCCCGGTGCTCGAGGAGCTCCGCCGGCTCGAAGCGCGCCGCAATGAGTCGGTCGACCCGCTCATGCAGCGCTGGCCCGTGGCCTATCCGCTCTCCATCGGCACCGTGCGCGCGGGAGACTGGGCGTCCACCGTGCCGGACCTCCTCATCGCCGAGGGTCGCCTCGGAGTCGCTCTCGGCGAGACGCCCGGGCAAGCGCGTGGCGCACTCGAGGAGGCCCTCGCCGGGCTGTGCGACCTCGATCCGTGGTTCGCAGAGCACCCTGTCGAGATCGAGTGGTGGGGCGGGCAGTTCGCCTCGGGGCGCACCGATCCGGAGCATCCCGTCGTGCGCGGTCTCGGCGAGGTGGCCTCACGCATCTGGCACCGGCGACCGGAGGTGTACGCCGCGCCCTATGGCTCAGACCTGCGCCTACTCGTGGGCGCGGGCATTCCTACCGTGCACTTCGGCCCGGGTGAGAGCGCGGCCGCGCACGCCCCTGCTGAGTGGGTGGATCTGCGTGAGACCGTCGCGTGCGCCCAGATCATGGCGGCGTACGCCGTGCACTTCTGCGGCGCATAGCCGACAGCATCACCAGGGCTCTCACAGCGCCGCAGCTGTGGACGACGCCCGACGGGGATTCGCGCATCGTGCCAGGCTCCCCACATGCCCGCGATGACCCCGCCCCTGCCTGCCCGGCCGTGGACGCGCCACGACGTGCCCCTGGTCTGGCGGTCCGATGCCAGCATTGAGATGGGCTGGCCGCCTCACGCGGTGCGCCTGGACGACGTGGATCCCGCTCACGTCTCCTGGCTCCTGAGCCTGGGAGGTGAACGGCCACTGGACGCGGCCCTCGACCAGGGCAGGGAGCGCGGACTGCGCCCCGCCAAGCTACGCCGACTTCTCCGCGCAGCGGTGCGCTGCGGCCTGGTGGATGACGCGTCGTCGATACCCGCGTCACTGCGCGATGCCTCTCTGCACGTGCGCGACCTGCTCGTCGGCGATCTGGCCGCCACACGTCACCTTCACGGCAGCACCGACGAGGCCCGCGACGTCATCGATCGTCGCCGACATGCTGAGGTTGCCGTCGACGGCACCGGGGCTGTTGCTGACGTCGTCGCCATGGTCCTCACCTGCGCGGGCATCGGCAAGGTCGTGCGCGACCCGGTGAGAAGCTCGAGTTCGCGGCGGCACCGCCGCGGCGTGGGCGATCGCGTCTGTCATGTCCTGTGTGACGCCGCTCATCCCGACGCGGCGGCAGACCCTGACGCGATGGCACTGGACATCCCCCACCTCGCCGTTGCCGCCGGAGGCGCGCGGGCGGTGATCGGACCGCTGGTGATCCCCGGACGGACCTCATGCCTGCGCTGCCGCGACCTCCACCTCGCCGACGCTGACCCGTCATGGGCACGCGTCGCAGTCCAGTGGGCCGCACGCACGCCGGGGCCGATCGCCGCCGGCCTCGCGCACCTGTCCGGTGCCGTGGCCGCGATGCAGGTGCTTGCCGTCGTCGACGCTGGACCTGCGACCGTGCGCACCACCGCACTCGAGGGCGCCCTCGTCGTCACGCTGCCCGACGGCCGGATCGAGCGCGAGGCTCGCCCTCCCCACCCCCTGTGCGGGTGCCTGTGGCCGGACACGGGCCGGGGGACCCATGCGCGCGGCCGTCAGGGGCTGTCGGCTCCCTGCTGACGCGCCTCGGCGAGGAGGGCGAGGAGGTCCTCTCCGTAGCGATCAACCTTGTCGGGGCCGATCCCGCTGATGGCTAGGAGCTCGTCGGTGTCGCGGGGCAGTGTGTCGGCGAGTGCTTCCATCGTGGCGTCCGTGAAGATGACATAGGCGGGCACCTCACGCTCACGGGCTCGCTCGAGTCTCCAGGTCCGCAGTCGATCGACCGTCACCTCGCTAGCCGTCGGCGGGCAGGTGCGGCAGCGCAGCCGGGCGCGCTCAGCCCCCGTGACCAGGCTGCGCCCGCAGGTGCGGCACGCCGCGGGCCCCCGGCGCGAGGCGGTGGCACCCCCGCTGCCTCGGCGCACGCTGGACCGGGGTGCGCCCGCATCGGAGCGAGGATGCGACGTGAGGAGGTCGAGGAATCGACTGGGCTGCCGGGCACCTCGCCCGCCGGGCTGCCGCGACCGCGCCCAGGTGAGGAGCAGGTGGCGACGGGCGCGCGTGATGGCGACATAGAAGAGCCGGCGCTCCTCGGCCAGCGCCTCCGGGGTCAGCGACTGGGAGTGCGGGATCGAGCCATCCGCGCACCCCGCGATGACGACCGCCTCCCACTCCAGCCCCTTGGCCGCGTGGATGGTGGCCAAGGTCACGCCGCGAGCCACGGGGGCATGCTGCGCGGCAGCTCGACGATCGAGTTCGTCGACAAGGCTCGCAAGATCGCCGCCTTGTGCGCCATGCCCGGTAGCGAGGTCGACGATGGAGGCAAGGGACTCCCAGCGCTCGCGTACCGCACCCGTGGTCCGGGGCGCCTCCGCGCTCCACCCCATCGCGCTGAGGACGGAGGAGACCTGGTCAGCGAGTGCTCCGCCGGTGATCTCGCCGCCGCGCGCGGCCCCGCGCAGGCGCGTGATCGCTTCGCGCACCTCGCGGCGCTCGAAGAAGCGCTCGCCTCCGCGGAGGACAAGGGGGATGCCGAGCGCGGACAGGGACTCCTCGAATGCCGGCATCAGCGCATTGATGCGCACGAGGATGGCCACTCCCTCGGCGGGCACACCGTCGGCGATGAGGCGGGCGACGTGGGTAGCCACGGCCTGGGCCTCGGCAACTTCATCGTCGAAGTCGCGGATCTCCGGCTGTGGTCCGGTGCCGCACTGTGACACGAGGCGACCGCCGTGGTCGCCCATCTCTGCCATGAGGGTGTTGGCCATGGCCACGATCGGCTCGGTGCTGCGATAGTCCCGAACCAGGCGCACCTGCGTGGCCCCGGGAAATCGAGTGGGGAAGTCGCGGAGGAATCGGTCGGTCGCCCCCGCGAAGGAGTAGATCGTCTGCGCGGAGTCGCCGACCACGCAGATATCCCGACGGTCGCCGAGCCACAGATCGAGCAGACGGTGCTGCAGCGGACTGACGTCCTGGAACTCATCGACGGTGAACCAGCGGTACGCCGTCCGCACTTCATCGAGGATGTCGGGGCGCTCCCCGAGCAGGCCGACGGTCATCAGTAGGACGTCGTCGAAGTCCATGACGTGCCGCTCAGCCTTGATCTCGTCGTAGGCGGCGTACACGCGGGATACATCGGCCAGGGGAAGGGGCGGCGTGCGCTGCGACGCGCGGTCGGCGTAGTGCTCTGGATCGATCTCGACCTGCTTCGCCCAGGCGATCTCGGCTGCCAGGTCGCGGAGGGTGGCCGAGTCGGTCGCCACAGCACACCGGGATGCGGCCTCGGCGACGATCGGCATCGTCTTGGCGAGAATGTCCTGTGGCTGACCGCCGATAGCGCGCGGCCAGAAGTGCCGCAACTGCCGCAGGGCGGCCGAGTGGAAGGTGCGGACCTGCATGCCCTCGACGCCGAGGCGGAGCAAGCGCTCGCGCATCTCGCCTGCGGCGCGCGTGGTGAAGGTGACGGCCAGCCCGCGCCTGGGATCGTGCGCGCCGACGTGCGTGGCGTGGGCGATGCGGTAGGTCACCGCGCGGGTCTTGCCGGTGCCGGCACCGGCCCAGACGACAACGGGACCCTCCACCGACTCGGCGACAGCGCGCTGCTCGGGGTCGAGGTCCTCGAGGAGGTCGGCGTCCACGGGGGCATCGTCGCACCCGGGTATGACGTCCCGTGGTTCGCGTTGCCGCCTCCACGTGCCTGCGCGAGGATCTGCCCATGTCCACCGCTGCTGCCCCCCTGACGATGTACACCACCGCCTGGTGCGGCTTCTGCCATCGCCTCAAGGCTCAGCTGGGCCGTGAGGGGATCGAGGTCGTGGAGGTCGACATCGAGGCTGATCCGGATGCGGCGGCCTTCGTCGAGGGCGTGAACGGCGGCAACCAGACGGTGCCCACGCTCGTCTTCGCGGATGGGACCACGATGACCAACCCCTCGCTCGGCCAGGTGATGGCCAAGCTCGGCTCCTGAGAGCGACCTAGGGGCGGATCCAGTCCCCCGGTAGCGGCTCGCCGTACCACCGCTCGATGAGTTTGCGGGCGATGGACACCGCAGGCGGCAACGCGACCTCCCGCGACGCGCAGGCCTCGGCGAGCGCGGCGCGCGAGAACCAACGTGCCTCCACGATCTCCTCGCCATCGACGCGGATGTCCGTGCTCGTCGCCCAAGCGTGGTAGCCGAGCATGAGCGAACAGGGGAAGGGCCACGGCTGGCTGCCGAGGTAGGCCATCTCGCCGACGGTCACGCCCGCTTCTTCGAGGACCTCGCGGCGGACTGCCGCCTCAGCGGACTCCCCCGGCTCGACGAAGCCGGCCAGGGTGGAGAACCACGATGGCTGCCACCTGCCCTGTCGACCCAGGAGTGCCCGGTCGTCATCGTCGATGACGAGGACGATCACCGCGGGGTCGGTGCGGGGGTAGTGCTCGCTTGCGTCGTCCGGGCAGCGCCGCACCCATCCGGCGTGCGCGGGGGCGGTGGCAGCACCGCAGCGCGAGCAGCGCGGGTGGGCGGAGTGCCAGTTGTCGAGGGCGACGGCCGTGGCGGCCAGGGCGACTTCGTCACCGCTGAGGTCGGCACCCACCTCGCGCAGCCCGGCCCGGGCACCGTCGACGGGCATGCGCGCGGCGAACCACAGGGTGCCCGCTGAGTCGACGCCGAGCAGGAGTCGCTCCGCGCCATCGGGCACGTCAGCTGGCCGCATCGGCCTCAGTGCGGCTCGTCCGGACTCCACGGCAAAGGCGCCGTCGGACACGGGCAGGACAAGCGTGCTCTCCTGCGACCAGGCCCCTGCCAGCCAGTCGTCGTCCGTGCGCCACTCGGCCCGGCGATCGACGCCACCGCGGGCTAATGAGAGGTCGCTGAGGAGGACGGGGTCGGGCCCGCGCTGCGGCATGGCCCGAGGGTAGTCGCCATCACGCGTGCGACGATGGGGCCTCCGCGCGCGAGACGAGAGGTGACATGGCGGTCTTCATCCGGCAGTTGACCGGTATCCGCTTTGTGGCCGCCTTCTGGGTGCTGCTCTATCACCTGCAGGACCCGCTTGATCGGATCGGCGTCATGGACATCCCCGTGCTCAGTGACGTGATCCGGGTGGGCCGGCTCGGTGTCGACCTCTTCTTTGCGCTGTCCGGCTTCATCATCGCGCACACCTACCTCACGAAGATGGGGCCGCGGCTCGCCGTGGGTGCAGCCGCCAACTTCTGGTGGTTGCGCCTCGCGCGCATCTACCCCGTCCACTTCGTCATGCTCAATATCGCTGGCGTGGCCGTCATCGCCCAGGCCTGGGTGACCGGAGTGGACAAGGACCGCCCCTGGCTCAACCCCGTGGACTACGTCCGCAACCTGCTGCTCATCCAGGAGTGGGGCCCCCATCCGGACCGTGGATGGAATGTCGTGGCGTGGTCGCTGTCCATGGAGTGGCTCGCCTACCTCGTCTTCCCGCTGCTCGTCCTTCTCCTCTACGCACTCCACAAGCGAGTCTCGACGCCGGTGCTCGTGCTCGCGTGGTGCATCGCCCTGGCACCCCTGCTGTGGAGGGGCAGCCTCACTATCGACCCGTACTACACGGACCTGTGGGGTTCGGTCATCCGCGTGCTCTCGGAGTTCACGGCGGGCGCCATCACCTATCTCATCGTGCTGCGCTGCATCCCCGACGGCTCCCATGACCCTCGCCCTAGCGTGGAGCGCACAGCCACCGTGGTCTCGGTCCTCATGCCCCTCATGGTCGTGGCGGGTGCCGTCTTCCTCGGGCGATGGGCGACAGCGCAGTCCCCCATCACTCTCAGCGATCCCGAGGGCGAGCCACTTCCCCCCTACTTCCACCTGTGGCTCGTGCCGCCCCTGATCGTGTGGATCGGGGCCCTGGCGCTGTCACGGCGCGGGCAGGCACGATGGCTGGCCACGGACACCTTGATCCTGGGAGGTGTCGTGTCGTACTCGCTCTACATGACGCACCTCGTGTGGTTCGGGGTATGGCGCGCGGGCATGAACGCGATCGGCATCGAGTCCGGACCGCTCTACGCCGTCTCGGTCGTGCTGGTCATCGCCGGTGCCTTCGTGGTCGCGTGGCTCATGTGGCGCATCGTGGAGGAGCCGTGCCGCCGCTGGATGCGCAAGCTCATCGGTGTCAAGGCCGTGGCCCCCGAGGAGTCGACGGCGGATCCCGACGCGCGCCGCGAGATCAACGACCGTTGAGCAGGCGCTCGACGTCCGCGCGATCGAGCAGACTCTGCGGGCGGATCACCTCGCCCGTGCGCACCAGGACGAAGGCCGCGTCGATGCGCTCCACGGGGATGCCTGCGATTTCGGCCCAGGCCAGGCGATAGATCGCGAGCTGCAGATCACTCAGTCCCCCGCGGCCTCCCGACTTCCAGTCCACGACCTCCATGCCCCCGTCTGCCGTGCCGAATACCGCGTCGATGCGACCCCGCACCACGCGACCACCGATCGCGAGGGCAAAGGGCTCCTCCACGGCCACGGGTGCACGCGAGGCGTAGGGGGTGCGCCGGAAGGCCTCGCGCAGCGCGGCCAGGTCGAGATCGTCGTCCAGGTCGTCGGCGGCATCGAGCTCTTCGAGATCAAAGAGCGTTTGTACGGCGTACTGGCCCTCGATCCAGGCGTGCAGGTCGGTGCCCAGTCGAGCGGCAGGATGCGGACGCCGAGGCATGGGCCGGGCAAGCTCCCGGGCGAAGGCCTCGGGATCGTCGGCCAGGCGCATGAGGGCGGTGGTCGACAGGTCATCGGGCACGCGCACGGCCAGGGGCGCGCGCGCCCGACGCGCCTCCTCAAGCAGTCGGCCGATCTCGGCATCCCACGACTCGACCCGCGAGCGATCATCATCGAGGAGTAGGGCCTCCTCTGCGGGAGTCGATATGCGCGCAGCATGCACATCGTGGGCGACCTCGCGAAGGATGCGCGCGCGCTGCGGGTCGGGCGGGGGCGGCCACGGTGTTGCCCGATCGTCCATCGCGGGATTGGTCGCCCCGGCGGGAGGCTCCGGCGCCCAGACGTCGATGACGCCGCCATTGCCTTCGCACCACGCGTGCATCTCCTCGAGGAATGCCCCCGGCCCGCGCGTGCGTCGCTGGGATGGTCCCCACCAGTGGCCACCGACGGTGAGCGTGCGCTCCGCCCGCGTCACGGCGACGTAGGCCAGCCGGCGCTCCTCGAGCATCTCCGCATCCGCGCTGCGAGCAACGAAGTCGCGGTGGTCCTTGGCCCGCGGCTCCTGCCCGCGATCAGGGAAGGCCGACAGGGGCGGCGGGGCATCAGGGTGCAGATCCCAGGGGACCACAGCGGCATTGGTCGGCCAGCGGTCACGCCCCCGACCGCTGGGGAAGACCGACCGGCACATGCCGGGGAGGACAACATGGGCGAACTCGAGTCCTTTGGCGCGGTGGGCGGTCATGAGGAGGACGGCATCGCCCGAGGGGACGTCGTCGCGGCGCGGCGACTCGTCGTAGTGCTCCGCCTCACGCAGGCGCGCCAGGAAGGCGCTCAGGCCACCCCCGCCGCGCGTCATGCGCGCGGCCAGCTCTCGGAAGTCCGCGAGCGCTCGAGCATTGTCAGCCGCGTCGGGACCCATGCTGGCTTCTACGCCGAGCCCCGTCGTGCGCAGGACCCGGGAGATGAGATCGACACAGGGCTCATCGACGTGGCGGCGCAGTCTGCGGATCTCCTCGGTGAGGCGAGTCAGCCGAGTGATGGCGACGGCAGACAGGCCGGATGCCTCGGCGCGGGCGATAGCGGACTCGATGGTCTCCGCCAGGCTCGGACGGTCTACCGGGTCACTGCCGAGCACAGCCGCGCGCAACGCAGCGGCGAGGTCGACCGACTC
>Ga0169931_10006857_pt1 | contig 17042 bp, 18 predicted proteins | sample Kivu_15m_20L_FD_129675 | JGI IMG/M metagenome (GOLD analysis project Ga0169931, IMG submission 129675) | Freshwater microbial communities from Lake Kivu, Western Province, Rwanda to study Microbial Dark Matter (Phase II) - Kivu_15m_20L... | ecosystem: Environmental > Aquatic > Freshwater > Lake...
CTCACCCGCATGGCCTACGGCTACCGCGACGTGGACTTCCTCCACCTGCGCATCTACGCGCTTCACGAGTCAAAAGACATACTCACAGGCACCTGATTACCGCACCAACTTCCCGGATGAACCCTATTTTGGCGAAACGGCAGGTTTCTGCCGATGGAACGGCCAAACTGCTGCTTCGGCTGCATGACGGGCGCACGGTCGAAAGCGTGCTGATGCCGGATTTTCGCGAAGATCGCGCGGCAGGCTGTGTTTCGAGCCAGGTGGGCTGCGCGATGGGCTGTGACTTCTGCGCGACGACGCAAACGGGCTTCGAGCGAAACCTAACCTCCGGCGAGATCATCGAACAATTTCGTCATCTGAGGCGTGAGGCGCATGCGACGGGCCGTGGGCTGCGCACGCTGGTCTTCATGGGCATGGGCGAGCCGATGTTGAATCTGAAAAACGTGCTCGCAGCCATCGAACGTATCGCGGATCCACAACTCGGAGCCTTTGGCTGGCGGCAGATCACTGTTTCGACGGTCGGCATCGTGCCGGGCATCGAGGAACTGCGTGAAGCAGACCTCGGCGTGCATCTGGCGATCTCGCTGCACGCGCCCGATGATGCCACGCGTGCCGATCTGCTGCCGATGGGCCGTCGTTTTGATGTGAGCGAAGTGCTGGAGGCTGCCGATCGCTATCAAGCGCAGAGCGGACGCATCACGACGATCCAGTATTGCCTGCTCGATGGTGTGAATGACTCGCTGGCGCAGGCGCGCGATCTTGCGCGCTTGCTCGCAGGCCTTCGCATGCATGTGAATCTGCTGCGCTACAATCCAACAGGCCTAAGTTTGAAAGGCCGTAGCTATGCACCGAGCAGTTTGGAGCAAACGGAAGCCTTTCTCACCGAACTGCGGGCGCACGGAGCCGTCGCGCATCTGCGCCGAGCACGCGGGCCGGACATTGATGCGGCGTGCGGGCAATTGAGGCGACGTGAGGCTGCGAGAGCGTGACGAATTTCGCATTGTGCGATTCCGGCAGGCACGCCATACGTCGCTTGTTCCGAGAACATCCAACCAACCCGATCACTCATGACACCGAAGCACTGGACCCAGTGGGCTCAAGATTTTGACAACCAAGTCACCGACGCCTTCAGCGCGGACTTCAACGGAGTGATCCAGAAAGCGATGGACGGCGTGTTCAATGCGCGGCGGAAGCGGCTGTTTGTGGACTTTGGCTGCGGCTCAGGCTCGTTTGCGCTGGCGCAGGCGAAGAAATTTGACCGCTGCGTCGGTATCGACTCCGCCGCGGGAATGATCGAGCTGGCGAAGCGCAAGGCTCGCGGCGTGAAGAATGTGGAATTCGTTTGTGAGAGCATCCAGGGCTACGAAAACAGCCAGGTGACAGACGCGGGGCTCGTGGCGTGCTTCAACGTCATCACGGCGACGTCGAAAAGCGTGCGCGACAAAATCTGGCGCCGCGTCGGTGGCATGCTGGCGCGCGATGGCGTGGCGCTGGTGGTGTGCCCGTCGCTGGAGTCCGTGCAGATGGTGACTGCAGCGTGCAAAGCGAGATCGCTCGAGCCGACGCGCTACATGCGCCGTGGCGGCATTGTGGTGACGGAGGGCGTTTCGCAGCAGTTTTTCACGCGCGAGAGCCTCGTGGCGGAACTGGAGGCGAACGGCCTGAAGTCTATCCTGCTCGAGAAGGTGCCCTACAAATGGCCGCACGAAGGTTTGGACGGTCGCGTAATGCGTGGCGTCGAATATCCGTGGGACTGGCTCGTCGGCGTGCGCCGCGCGCTTTCGTGAGGCGCTTCACATCACAAGCAGACCGTGGTTCACTTCTTCGGCAGCTCTGGCTTTGGCCAGGGCTTGCCGCCTTGCTCGACGAAGGCCTTCTCCACCTGGGCCGGCAGGAAATTCCCGGCGTAGCGGGCAATGCGCTCATTTTTCTTCAGGTTGGCCATGATCACAGGCACTGCGGCCTCGATTTCAGTCGGCTCTTTGCCCGCAAATTTCTTCACCTCGTCCTGCAAAGCGATGAAATAGGCTTGCTGGTCCTCCAGCAGCTCAGCCCCGCCGCGAGGACCATGACCTGGGCAGACGATCTTCGCGCCGAGCTTCTTCACAGCATCCAGCGTCTTGATCCAATCGCCGATGTTGCCGTCGCCGGTGAAGTTGTAGGGACCGTTCACGCAGGCGTCGCCGCTGAAGAGGATTTTCTCCTTAGGCAACCAGGCCCAGCCGTCGCCGGGCGTATGCGCGGTGCCGAAGTGCAGCAACTCAACACGGTGTTTGCCATCATCGAAGATCATCTCGGTCTTGTAGAGCAGCGTGGGGGCCTTGAGTTTGCTCTCCGCGACGTCCTTGCGGCCTTTCGCCGCTTCCTCCCAGCGGCCGGGTTTGTCACCGAAGAGGCCGGTCTCGTATTTCCTCATCTGCGCCACGACATTCTCATGCGCCACGGGAGTCGCGCCTTTTTCGAGCCAGACTTGGTTTCCGTAAGCGTGGTCGCCGTGGTGATGCGTGTCGAAGGCGAAACGCACGGGCTTGTCGGTGATCGCCTCGATCTTCGGGATGATGACGCGGGCTCCTGATGGGAAATTCGCGTCGATGACGAGCACATAATCTTCAAACACGACCCAGCCGTTGTTGCAGTGCCCGGAGGGCCGGATCTCACCTTCATGGAAATACACATCCTCACCCACTTTCTCGACCACATTGACCTCCGCGAAGCAGGCAAGGGTTGAGAAACCAAACAAGGCAAGTAGTCCGGGGAGGGCGGCGGTTTTCATGGTGATGTGAGTGCGTGAGTTTGCAGGCAAGGCTGGTGGAAGGCAACAACACGGCCATCCCGTGCGATGGATCAACTTTGCCGGTCCTTTTCGGCCGCGGCATCTGTCGCAGCTTTCTTCGCCTGCGGCGCAGGCTTGGGTGATGGGATGAAGCCGCCCTTTTTCACACCGGACCAGCGATCTTGATCCTGCCGGTTCTTGAAGGGGCGTGGCGAACGGTTGTTTTGCTTCTGGCTGCGCATGGGATGCTATGAGAAGTGCCTCAACCGCCCGCATTCGTCAAACAGCGGCGCAATGCTCCTGCTCACTTCATCAGGCGGAAAACAATCTGCGATGGATTCCCCACCGGCGTGTAGTGACCGGTGAAAGAGAGCCTGCCGCTGCCCTTGTCCGCACGGAAGACGGCGATGTGATCGGCGCGCTGGTTGCAGCAGTAGAGGAAGTCACCACCCGGATCGAACGTGAAGCTGCGCGGGTAATCGCCGCGCGTCCATTCCTCCGTGACGTAGGTGAGAGTGCCGTCCGCGCCGATGGCGAAAATGCCGATGCTGTCATGCAGGCGGTTGCCGGCATAGACGAACTTCCCGTCCGCGGAGACAAGAATCTCGGAGCAGAAGTTGCTGCCCGCATAACCGGGTGGAAGGCTGGAGATCGTCTGGCGTGCGGTGAGGCGCCCGGTCTTCGCATCAAAATCAAAAAGCGCGACGGTGGAGCCCTCTTCCTGGATGGAGTAAAACCAGCGTCCGTTCGGATGAAACGCGAAGTGGCGCGGGCCGTCGCCAGGAGGCAATGAGACAGAAGGCGTTTCGGCGGGTGTGAGCGTGCCTTTGTCCGCGTCGAACTTCCAGACGAGGATTTGATCGAGCCCGAGATCGACATGGATCACAAATTTGCCGGAAGGATCAGCCTCGATCATATGCGCGTGCGTCTGGTCGTGCCCGCTGAAGGCAAAACTGCCCGGCGCGGCGTTGGTGGCCTTCGTGGGGCCAATATTGCCCGTATCTTTTTTCACGTCAGTGGCCGCTCCGAGGCTGCCATCCAATTGGATCGGCAGCACGGCCACGGAGCCGCCAAAGTAGTTCGCCACGAGCACAAACTTGCCGCATGGATGCACCGTGAGATGCGCCGGGCCTTTGCCACCGGATGGCACGCTGTTTAGCAGCCTCAACGTGCCGTCTTTTTCAATCGCGAAGGCGCTAACGGTGCCGGATTCATCTTCGCCGACACGTTCGGTTTCGTTGCCGGAGTAAAGGCGCGTCTTGTCCGCGTTGAAGGCGAGGCAGCTCGGGCTGGTGCCCATTTCATAGAGCCCGGCCGGCTTCATCGCCCCGCTGGCACGATCCACTTCAAACAGATGAATGCCACGCCCGTTCCCCGGCGGCAGATCCACCTGCGTGGGCCGCATGTTTTTCAACGGCGAGGTGTAGGTGCCCACGTAGGCCATGAGCCTGCCGCCGTCGTCCACCGCCTGCGCCCCCGTCACGGATGCGAGCATGAATGCGGAAGCTGATTTCAAAATGGAACGACGTGAGGCGGCAGAGGGAGTCATGGCGGCGAAAGCCTACGGCGCGCGACGCGCTGCTTTTGCAACGGACACCGTCTTGTGCGCATCACTTTTTCTTCCCGAGCCACTCCACGCTGAGGATTTGCTCGATCTCCATCTTGCCGCCGGCCTCGGGAATGTTCTCCGTCGATTTCTTCCACGTCACACGGCACTTTTTGCCGGTGTAGGCCGCAGGATTTTCGAGCACCTTGTCCACAGAGGCGTCGGGCTTCATGATGAAGTAGGAAACCTCGTCGCCATCCACCGTGCGCATCTTCCAGTGGAAATAATCGCCTTCCTCGATGCCAAGGAAGGTGCCGTCGGTGAGCTTGGCCGCCGCCTTGGGCTTGCCCGCAGCCTCTTTGCCCTTTTTCAACGCGGCCACGAAGACCTCGCAGTTCGTCGTGTAGAGCTCCGTGGTGGCCTGGTAGTCCTCACCGTGAAAAACCGGCGCGGGCTTCTCGGTGGTAAGCCACTTGAAGATGCTCCCGTCTTTGAAATAGAGACGCTCCTCGACCTTTGGCCTGTTCTTGCTGCCTTCCGCCCCCTTGAAGTAGGTGTTGAAGACGAAGAGCGGCTTCTCGCCCTCCAGGTAATACTCCGTGACGCCATCGCCATCATCGCCGCAGACCGCGACGATCTTCCTCACCTTGTCGCCATCGAGCCAGCCGGTCAGAGCGAAGACGGTCGGCTCGTCCTTGTGCGTCGCGGTGACTTTCTTCAACGTGGCCTCGTTCGCGTTGATCTCGTTGTAAACGGCCCGGTGATGCGCGGTGTCGTTCTGGGCATGGGCGGCTGACGAAATCGCCAGGAAACCGAACCAAGAAAGGAGCGTGAGTTTTCTCATGATGTCGATGAGACGCCGAAGTCGTGCGATTGGCAAGATGTTTGCCGTGTTCGGCGAAACCAACGCTGGCGCTCCACGGCTTCCGCATGCCTGATGCGGGGCCATGTCCGTCCTCGAACGTCTTTTTTCCATCCCACCTGTCCGGAAGGCCATCTGGCGGCTGTGGTATCCCTTCCTCACACGTCGTCTGCGCGGGCAGGAGGTGCTGTTTCTCAATTACGCCTTTGAAACCGATCCCCCGGTCGGATTGCGGCTCGACGCTGACGACGAGCCGAACCGTGCCTGCATCCAACTTTATCATCACGTCGCCTCACAGGTCGATCTGCGGGGCAAAAACGTGCTGGAGGTGAGTTGCGGGCATGGCGGTGGCGCGTCGTGGATCACGCGCACGATGCAGCCGGCGAGCTACACCGGCCTCGATCTCAATCCCACCGGCATCGCCTTCTGCCAGCAGCGTCATCGCGTGCCAGGTCTCACTTTCCAGCAAGGCGATGCGCAAAGGCTGCCGTTTGCCGAAAACTCGCTCGATGCGGTGATCAATGTCGAAGCCTCGCACTGCTACCCTGATTTTCCCGGTTTCCTGGCCGAGGTGGCGCGTGTCCTGAAACCCGGCGGCCACTTTCTTTATGCTGACTTTCGTTTCAGCGACCAGTTTGCGGAATGGGAGGCCGCCATCGCCGAAGCACCGCTCACCATCGTGCAAACGCGTGACATCCGCGAGGAGGTGCTGCGTGGCATGGACTGCAACGCGGCCCGCAGCGAGACGCTGATCTGCCAGCGGCTGCCGAAATTCCTGCACTCACTCGGTCGCGACTTCGCGGGACTGCCGGGATCACGCGTCTATGAGGCGCTGAAGGCTCGCGAGCTGTCCTACCGTTCGTGGTGCTTTCAAAAGGCGTGATCATGCACCGATGGCAAGCCAGTTGAACTCCACGGCGAAAAGGCGCGAGGCATTCCAGGTCGAAACGACCGCCTGGAAACCTGATGCCGTGATGTTTTCCGCCTTCAGGGAGATGCGGGAGCTTTCGCGGCGATCGATGTCGAAACCCGTGAGGCCGAGATGCACGACGGGAATGGAGGCAAAAGGCGAGTCGAACACGACATCCACGACAAAGCTCCGGGAGTCCTCGGAATGCGGATAGACGATGTCGAGCGTCCAGCCTGGGGTAAGGATGCCGACACCGACACAGGATGAAAGAACTTTCCAAGGGACAGAAGGAGCGTGCATGAGAGGTGAACAAGCAGCATCCGGGCCGTATTCGCGCCCTGCTTCGCCATGCATCTGCGCAAGCCCACAAATCCTTGGCAAAGAAGGACAGCGGGCGCTAGAGAGGCCGATGAAGTTGGAACAAGGCCAGATTTGGAAGAAGGACGATGAATACCTCCGCATCGTCGAATGGGCGCGCCTCTCCATCGAATACAAACGCATGAAGAACCCGGCCACCAAGGAAGGCACGCTGCACAAGGTCACGAAGAAAGAGTTCTGCCGGCTGCTGAAGGGCGCGGAACTGATGAAGCCGGAAAAGACGGCCGACGAGGAGATCACAGACGCTGGCGCAAAATAGGTGAGACAGCCACTCTTGTCTGTCCGCAGTCGGCTCTTGCACTCAGTAACGCTCATGCAGACAGGAGTGTCTGCATCACGATCTGCGGACTTTTTGCGCTCGTATCATCACAGCCTCATCGCAAAGTGATGACTGGTGATGTCCATGCCCTTGTGGAGATAGAAACGATGCGCGCCGAAGCGCTGCACGCCGGAGTCGAGGTGAAACTGGGCGCATTCGTGCTGTTTCGCCTGCGCGACGAGCCAGTCGAGCAAGGCGCTGCCAAAACCGCTGCCGTGGTCGTCGGTGCGCGCCACGAGATCGTCCACATAGAGAGTGCGGCCCCAGGCGAGGGTTTCGATGAAGCGGTAGCCGGTGACGGAACGAATGACGCCCTCGCATTCAAGGAAGGCGAGATGCCAGCCCCGCGTCTGCTGACGCGCAGCCTGGGCGAGAAAACCCTCCGGCGTGAGATGTGGACGCAGTTCGTGCATCACATCGAAGCAGCGCGTGATGTCCCCGACGCTCTGCGCGATCTGGATGCGGGAGGTGTTCATCTCACTTCGTCTTGAAGAAGCCGCGTTGCTTCTCGCTGATGGGCAGGCCGAGCTTTTCCATGACCTTGAGCATGTCCTCCCACACCTGCCGCTTCGCGTGAATGCCGTCGCCCATCGCCTCCTCCCGCAGCAGATACGAGGGATGATAGGTCACCATCGTGGGAATGCCGCTGGTGCTGTGAAAGCGACCGCGCAGACCGCCGACGCTGCCGGGAATGCCCAGGCCTTCCGCCGCCGTGGCTCCGAGCGCGACGATGACCTTCGGTTTGATGAGATCGATCTCCGTGAGCACAAATGGCAGGCATGCGCGCATTTCCTCGGCGGTCGGTTTGCGGTTCTTGCTGCCTTGGTTCTCGATCGCGGGACGGAACTTGCAGATGTTGCTGATATAGACCTGCGGGCGGTCCAAACCCATCGCCTTGATGATGGCGGTGAGCTTCTGCCCGGCGGGACCGACAAAGGGTTCGCGCAGTTTTTCTTCTTCCGCGCCCGGCGCCTCGCCCACAAACATCAAACTCGCATGCGGATCGCCCACAGCGAAGACCATGGTCTGGCGCAGGCTCTCCATCGAACGCGCCTGCTCCCAAGTCTCGGCCAACGCACGCAGCGCGGCCAGTTTTTCCTCGATCGAGTTGCCCGCGACTTGGAGCAGCTCGGCTTTCTTCGTTTCTGGCGGAGGGTTGTCGAGAATCGCCCGTGCGGCGGGTTCGCTCTCCACCGCGATCGGCTTCGGTGCCTCAGGCATCTCACGGGCCACCGGCTTGCGTCCCAGCGTACCCAGCTTGTCAAAAGCCTCCGGCCGCACCGCGATGTGCGACACACCCTGGAGCTGGCGTTGCTGGAGGTGCTGCTTGAGAAGCTGTGCGGCGGTGGACATGAGCGAGAATGACGAAGGTAGTAATGTCGAATGACGAATGAATGTCGAATGGCGAAATCATTCGTCATTCCTCATTCTGGTTTCGTCATTGGCGCACCCGGCTGCATTTTAAAGTTTGCATTTGGCGGCAGAGCCCTACCATCCGCAGCAACCATCCACCCACGCCATGAACCGAATCCTCAATCTCGCGGTCAGTGTACTCTTCATCGTCGTCACCTGCGCCGCAGGAGCCGACAAGTCCAAATCAAAGTCACCCAAGCTGCCAGAGTATCCGAAGCAGAAAAACATCAACGCTGCTCTCAGACAGCTCGAAAGCGCCCAAAAACTCGCCAAGGGCTCGGGCAAGGAGGTGGCCGATGCCATCGTGCATCTCAAAAAAGCCGAGATGCAATTGTCGAAGGACCGTGGCAACCGGCACGGCTCCTTCAAGGAAAGCGCCCACCGTCTCAGTGGCCAGGCTGTCAAGGATCTGGAGGCCGGCAATTCTGACAAGGCTCTGCACAACATTGAGGAGGCCATCGCCGCCACCCACAAGGCTGGCAAGGCCGGGGAGGACTGAGCTTCGTCACGCACGGCGGCTCAGCCGCATGTCCATCCACACGGCGAGGATCAGGACGACGCCACGGGCGATGAATTTGCGCTCCGGCGGCACGGACATCAGCGTCATGCCGTTGAGGAGGCAGGCGATGATCAAAGCGCCGAGCAGCACGCCCAACACGGTGCCGCGGCCGCCGCGCAGGCTGACGCCGCCGATGACACAGGCGGCGACGGCGTCGAGTTCCATCAAATCACCGACGGTGGTTGTCGAAGACCCTGCGTAGGCGGTTTGCATGAAGCCGGTGATGGCGACGATCGCTCCCATGCCACTGTAGGCGGCGATCACGCTGCGTTTCATCGGCACGCCAGAGACGAAGGCGGCCTCGGTGTTGCCGCCGATGGCATACAAATGACGTCCGAGACGCGTGTGCTGCGTGACGGCGTACACGACCATCGTCACGCCGCCGAGAATGAGCGAGGGCAGCGGAATGCCGCGAAACTGGCCGGTGACGAGCACAAACAGCGCGATGGTCTGCGCGGTGATGAACAGGCGGAAAAAGGCCATTTCTTTGTCCTCCACGGCGAATCCATGCTCCAGACGACGTTTGCGGGCACTGATCGTCGTGAAGATGAGCGCGATGACGAGCAGCGCGGCGAGCATCCAGCCAAACCGCGTCGGCAGGTAGTAGGTGGTGAGCAGCGAGTAGAGATTGCTCTGTCCACCAGGTGCGACGGGCACGGTGGCGTTGTCGATCACGAGCCAGAACAGGCCTTTGAAGATCAACAGAGCGCCCAACGTGACGATGAACGACGGCATGCGCTCGCAGACGATGAACGCGCCCATCGCCATCCAGATCAGCACGCCGCAGAGCAGGCCGAGGCCAAGCGCAGCCGGTGCTGGCAGGTGATGATGAAACACGAGCACGCTGGAGATGCCGCCCAGCAGGCCCACGCCGCTGCCAGCGGACAGATCAATGTGCCCCGGCAGCAGGATGAGCAGCATGCCCATCGCCAGCGTCGCGGTGATGGAAAGCTCCGTCGCCAGCATCGACAAATTCCGCGCGCCGAGAAACGCCGGCTCCTTCACCGCGAAAAACACCACAATCGCGAGCAGCGCGATGGCGATGGGAAGTTCTCGAAATTTGAAGCTCACAGCGGCTTAGTTTTGTGACGCGAGGAAAATGCCGAGGATGACCAGCGCGATCAGGATGGCGATGGTGATCTTCACCCAGCTCAGCGGATACTCGCCCGTGATCTTGCCGGTGGCCCCGTTCACGGCCACCTGGTAGTTTTTCGTGCCGTAGGTGTAGGTCAGCAGCCAGACGGGCAGCAGCACGTGCTTGAAGGTCTGGGCGCTGTAGGCGGGTGCGATTTGCAGGTTGCGGCTCGTGTCACCAGGGATCTGCGCGGTGCATTGACTGCGCAGGATGTCATCCATCCGTCCGCGAGAGTCCTGCGCGGCGTGGATGAGATCAATTTGATACTGCTCGACGACCCAGCCGGAGAGATAACCCGGATCGTAAGGCAGCAGATCGGTCGTGGTGGGAAAAGGCTGCAGTTTTTCGAGCAGGTTCGGATGCACGCCCTTGGATGCGGGGACGAGGACGTCATCAAAATCGGTGCTCACATGGCCGGAGGCGTATTCCCAGCGGGTGTGGCGTGTGCGGTTCCCTTTGCTGTCGGTGGTGTAGTAGTGATAGCCGGCCTCCGCTTCCCACGGGCACTCTGCATGCGCGTCAAAGGTCCAGTAAGGCAGATAAAGACCATGCAGCGTATCCGTGAGCGCCTTTTGACCGAGCGCATTCGGTGCCCAGAAGTGGCTGCCATACCAGCGGCGGATGTCTTCGCGCACCTGGCTTTGGGGAACCTTGAAGGGAAGCTGGCTGCCAGGCCGGATCGGCGCGCCGACATCATCCACGGCCATGATCGCGGGCGAACCGCAGAAGTCACAGTTCTGCGCGACGCGTTTTTCATCGAAGACCGAAATCGCATGGCAGCTCTGGCATTTCACCGTCTTGCGCACCGCCGCCCAGCCGCGCTGATCATCTGGAATGGCCCGCAGCATGGCGACGAGGTCGTTTTCCTCGACGAGTGTGCCGTCGGCTTTGAGCTCAGCGGGCGACTCAGTGCCGCAATACGGACAAACGAGAGCGTGCTTCGATGGCGTCCAGACCGCCTCGGCTCCGCAAGCCGGACAGGCGAATTTGGAAAGGGCGGTGACATCAGACATGGGCGCGATTTACCGGAGAAAGGCGCGTGCTGTCCATTCCAAAAACCAGGCAGATAATTTCCCGGCTTGCCTGAGGTGGGCAGTTCTGAGCAAAATACCCGCATGAAGACGAAACTGCTCCTCCCTGCCCTGCTGACCGCATTTTCCGTGTTTTCCCATGCCGCCACCGTCAAGGACCGCGAAGGCGCGGTGCGCAGCGAAAAGGCGAAGATGGAAAACGATGCGCGGTGGAACTGGAGCGACCTCGACGGCGGTTTCCGCCTCGCCAAGACGACCGGCAAGCCGCTGCTCGTCGTGCTGCGCTGTGTGCCCTGCCTCTCCTGCGCCGGCATCGACGCCAGCGTGCTGGAAGAGCAGGAACTCGTGCCGCTGCTCGACCAGTTCGTCTGCGTGCGCGTCATCAACGCGAACGCCATCGACCTGTCGCTCTTCCAGTATGATTACGACCTGTCCTTCTCCGCGATCATGTTCAACGGCGACGGCACGATTTACGGCCGCTACGGCTCCTGGCTGCATCAGAAGGATCCGCTGAACAAAACCACCGCCAGCTTCAAGAAGGCCCTCGAAGCCACGCTGTCCGTCCACCAGGGCTATCCGGCGAACAAATCGAGCCTCAGCGGCAAGCAGGGCGGCCCCACGCCTTACAAGACACCGGTCGAGTTCCCTTCCCTGTCAGCCAAGTATCCGAGCAAGCTCGATTGGGACGGCAAGATCATGCAGAGCTGCGTGCACTGCCACATGGTCGGCGACGCCTTCCGCGCCTACTACCGCAGCCAGAAAAAGCCAGTGCCGGTGGAGTGGATCTATCCGCAGCCGTCGATCGAGACGCTCGGCGTGACACTGGCGACCGATGACATCGCGAAAGTCGAGGCCGTGGCCGAAAATTCGCCTGCAGCGAAGGCGGGCGTGCAAACGGGGGATGCTTTCACGTCGCTGAACGGACAACCGCTCGTCTCCACCGCCGATGTGAGTTGGGTGCTGCATCGCTCGCCGGATTCCGGCTCCATCGCGGCTAAAATTCTGCGTGGTGGCAAAGAAACCGACCTCACACTCGATCTTCCCGCCGGGTGGCGTTTGAATTCGGACATCGGCAAGCGCGCCGGCACCTGGCCCATGCGAGCGATGGCCTTCGGCGGCATGAAGATGGACGATATTCCCGACGAGGAGCGCACCAGCCTCGGCCTCAACAAGGAGCAGATGGCCTTGCGCGTCTTCCACGTCGGTCAGTGGGGCGAACATGCGAAGGCGAAGCAGGCCGGTTTCCAAAAAGACGACATCCTCGTCGAGGTCGGCGACCTGAAGCAGCGCATCACCGAAAGCGCCATCATCGGCCACTTGCTGCTGCACCACCTGCCGGGCGAACAACTACCCGCCACCGTGCTGCGTGGCGGGAAGCGGGTCGAATTGAAGCTGCCGCAGCAGTGATCGGCAGCCCCACCGGCACACCTGCTCCGGGGTGCAAAATCCCGGTTGCAAACCCGGCTTCGGCCTGCATTATCCCCGCCCCTCGCGAGTCCCCCCTCAATTCGCCGTTGGTCTCCGTGCCTGCCTCCCTTTGGGATGTGCAGGATTCTCGCCCGGAGGTAACCCGGCCATATCACACATCCCATGTCAGTACGTCTTGCTCGATTCGAGATGCCGAATCGCCTCGTCAAAAATGAGGCCACGGCCACCGAAACCTACGCTCAATTCGTCGCCGAGCCCTTTGACAAAGGTTACGGCCACACCATCGGCAACTCCCTCCGCCGCGTGCTCCTCTCCTCCCTTGAAGGAGCCTCCATCACCTCCGTGAAAATCCGCGGTGCAGAACACGAGTTCACCACCCTGCCCGGCGTCCTGGAGGACGTCGTCCAGATCGTCCTGAACCTCAAAAAGGTCCGCTTCAAGCACCACAGCGACGCCAAGGAACCCCGCCTGCTCTCCATCTTCGCCGACAAAGAAGGCGCCGTCACCGCCGGTGACATCAAGGAAGACAATCACTACGAAGTCATCAACAAGGACCAAGTGATCTGCCACCTCGACCGCAAGACCAAATTCGAGTGCGAATTCGAAGTCCGCGTCGGCCGCGGTTTCTCCACTTGGGAGGAAAACAAGCGTCCTGACACCCCCATCGGCGTCATTCCGATCGATTCCATCTACTCCCCCGTCACCCGCGTGAAATACGCGGTCGAAAACACCCGCGTCGGCCAGAACACCGACTATGACAAGCTGGTGCTCGACGTCTGGACCGACGGCCGCATCACCCCGCAGGACGCCCTCCTGCAGTCCGCCGCCATCCTGCGCCACCACCTCGACGTGTTCGTCAACTACGACGACAAGGCCGTTGAGTTCGAGGCTGCTCCGGAAGCCCAGAGCGAGGAAAACAGCGAGCTGCGCAAGCTCCTGAACATGAGCGTCAACGAGATCGAACTCTCCGTCCGCGCCGCCAACTGCCTCAACAACGCGAACATCACCTCCGTCGGCCAGCTGGCCATGAAGACCGAGGGCGAAATGCTCCGCTACCGCAACTTCGGCAAGAAGTCCCTCACCGAGATCAAGGAAAAGCTCGCCGAGCTGGGCCTGTCTCTCGGCATGAAGTTCGATCCTGCGCTGCTTGAGGCCACCCCCGGTGGTGTCTCCCTCCTCGCCCGCAGCACCATGATCAGCGACGACGATGAAGAAGCCGATGCCCTCGACTTCTCCAAGCTCGTGGACAGCCACCTCCCCGACGTCGATGACGACGAGTAATCAATCCCAGGAAAGAAAGACCACATAGGACATGAAACACGGAAGAAAAATCGTCAAACTTCAGCGCAAGCAGGACCACCGCGACGCGCTGCTGATGAACCTCACCTGCTCCCTCATCGAGCACCGCCGCATCCGCACCACGCTCGCCAAGGCCAAGGCCCTCCGCCCCTACGCGGAGAAGCTCGTCACCCTCGGCAAGCGCGGCACGCTGCACGCCCGCCGCGTCGCGCTCTCCTCGCTCCGTCACAAGGATGTCGTGAAGAAGCTCTTCGAAGAGATCGCCGTCGCCTCCAAGGACCGCGTCGGTGGCTACACCCGCATCACCAAGCTCGGCCAGCGCCGCACCGACTCCGCCCCGATGGCCTACATCGAGTGGGTGGATGCCTTCGTGCCCAAGGCTGCTGAAGCTCCAGCCGCTGAGGCCGCCGCCGAACCGGCTGCGGAAGAAGCCGCTCCGAAGAAGAAAGCTCCGGCCAAAAAGAAGGCCGCTCCAAAGAAGAAAGCCGCTGCCGCTGAATAAGCAGGCGTCTCTCAACGGAGAAACCATCCAACGCGGGAGTCGCAAGGCTCCCGCGTTTTTTGTTTTTCCAAACATACCGAAACCCGGCATTCGGGTATCAGCATGTCGGCTTGCGGAAACTGGGCGTCCGCCTTCCATGCTCGCACCATGGAACCCACCCTCAAGATCGCCCTCGTTGGCGCCGGCATGTTCGGCGGAGATGTGCATGCGCGTGCTTACGCGGATTTGCAGCGCTTCGGCATCGCTGGACAGCTCGCACGTGTCGGACTGGACAAATACTCGCGTGAACTCGCTCCGGTGAAGTTTGAACTCGTCGCCGTGGCGACGCGCAGTGAGAAATCGGCGAGGAAAGCCGCCGCAGCCTTCAAGGACATCACCGGGCATGAGCCAAACGCGTTTTTTGGCGACGAACCGTGGAATGACATTCTCCAGGCGTTTCCGGATCTCGACGTGATGGCCGTCGCCACGCCGGATCATCTGCACACACAGCCGATTCTCGCGGCGCTGGCCAGGGGCGTGCATGTGCTGACGGAGAAACCGATGTGCCTCTCGATCCAGGAGGCGGATCAGATCATCGACGCCGCGAAGGCGAAGAACCTCATCGTCGCCGTGGACATGCACAAGCGCTACGACCCCGACCATCTGCGCATCCGCGACGACATCCAGAACCGCATCGGAGCTCCGCTCTATGGCACGGCGTATCTTGAAGAGCCGCTCGAAGTTTCGACCAGCACGTTCAAGTGGGTGGAGGACAGCGATCCTTTCAGCTACGTCGGTCCGCATTGGACGGACCTCATCTGGAGCTACTACAAGTCGAAGCCGGTCAGCCTGACCGCTGTGGGTCAGAAGAAGCGTCTGGTGCGCGATGGCATCAATGCCTTCGATGCCGTGCAGGTGCGTGTGGACTTCGACAACGGCATGTCGATCAACTTCCACAACAACTGGATCACCCCCGCCGACTTTGAAGGTCCGGTGAATCAAGGCCACGAAATCGTCGGCGCGGACGGCAAGGTCGAAAGCGACCAGCAGTATCGTGGTTTCCGCTGGTGGAACGCTGGCGGCGGCTCACGCACGAGCAACAACCACTTCACCCGCGAAGTCGCCCGGCCCGACGGCAGCAAAGGTTACATCGGTTACGGCGTGGACAGCCTCACCGTCGGCCTCGTCGCAGTCTGCCGCGTGAAATTTGCCCAAGAGAGCCGTGAGAGTGTCGCGGAACTCTACCCGACCGCCGAGGAGGCCCGCATCACTTGCGCCATCGTCGATGCCGCCGCCCGTGTCCGCGATTTGAACTGGAAATACATGCAGGAAGGCAAAGGCGCGACCGTCACCGCACGTTTCGGCAAGGATGGCATCACCATCATCGATCCGAACGCCAAGGAAGTCTTTCAAAGCATCTACAAGAAGCCGCTGTGAGCCATCTGCGGGATAGTTTCGGGTAAAGTCTGGGATTGACAGGCTTCTACTCCGTCATAGACAAGCTATGTCCATCCTATCCCACCCATCCTCATGAACTTATCCGCCGCTCAACTCCGCCGCGCAGCCGCGCTTCAGGAAAAAATCGAAGCCATGCAAGCCGAGCTTGCCTCCCTGCTTGGCAGCAGCGCACCTGCCGCCGGCAAACCTGCGAAAAAGAAGCGCACCATGTCCGCCGCAGCGCGCAAGAAGATCGCTGCCGCGCAAAAGGCCCGCTGGGCCGCGCAGAAGGCTGAGGCAGCCAAGAAAGGCAAGTAATCGAAGCCTCCAGCCCGAAAGATCACCCGCGAAGAGCCCCGGTTGTCATGCAACCGGGGCTTTTTTATGCGCGGAAGATTCACTTCACAAACATCGGATCATCCGGATTGCCCTTGCTGAGCAGGTAGGCCATGAGATCGAGGATGTCGTCCTCCTTAAGCATGAAGAGCAGGCCGGGCGGCATCATGCTGATCTTGCTCTCCTCGGTCTTCACCACGTCACGCGCATCGACGTTGGTGAAATTGTTCGGGTCCATCATATTGGTGCAGACCATCATGGTGTCCTCCTTCATGTTGGCGATGCGGCCGATGACCGTGCTGCCATCCTTTTTGGTGAAGACGGTGCTGCCATACTGATCGCTGATCTCTTTGCTGGGCTCCAGGATATGCTCCAGCAGGTCGCGCGGGCTGTATTTGCCGGCGACGGAGGTCAGATCGGGACCCACAGCGCCTCCTTCGTTGTTGAAGCGGTGGCAGGCGAAGCAGGTGGCAGCACCAAACATGTTGCGGCCGTTTTGAAAGTTGCGATTGCCCTCCAGTCCGACACCGAGAGACTTCTCAAGCTCTGGCAGCGTCCAAGCTTTGACGAACTGCATCGGTTTGACCGTAAAGCTCGGCGCTTTGGCCTCGGGTTTGGCATCCAACACATCTTTGATGGCAAGCTTCTCCTCCTCGGTCATCGTTTTGAGCGCATCAGTTTTGATTTCGCCGATGAAGAGGTCAAACGAGGCTCCGCCCTTGTAATTCGCCGCACGAAGGAACCAGCGGAAGTAATCCGCACGCAATTCCTTGGTCCAGCCGGTCTTCGCGAAGCGCAAAATGCGCGCGTAGTCGATCTGCTCCTCCTGCGTGGGCGAGTCATTCACCAGCGGAGCCGCTTTGGCGACAATCCCGGCATCGCCGAGATACACGAGCACCTCGGCGAGGTCGCGATTCAGGCCCGTGTCATTCGTCGGGAAGAGCGGATTGAGTTTCGCGATCAATTCGATCTTGGTTGCCGCATCCGGCTCGCCGAGACGCGTGAAGGCGAACATGTAATCGCGAATCAGTGTGTTGCGATCGATCCCTTTGAGCGATTTGAAGTCGATTTTGCCCAGGGCGTCGAGAATCGGCTTCAGGAGCCTCTTGTCGCCGCCGCTGCTGCGTGCCAGCGC
>Ga0169931_10006858_pt1 | contig 17041 bp, 12 predicted proteins | sample Kivu_15m_20L_FD_129675 | JGI IMG/M metagenome (GOLD analysis project Ga0169931, IMG submission 129675) | Freshwater microbial communities from Lake Kivu, Western Province, Rwanda to study Microbial Dark Matter (Phase II) - Kivu_15m_20L... | ecosystem: Environmental > Aquatic > Freshwater > Lake...
CAGAAAGTATAGAAAGGTATGATATAATAAAAGAATATATTGATAATATGAATTTACATATAAAATTATCAATAAAAAAAGAAACAAATAGATGGTTTTATTTGCATATAATAAATGATAAAAATTAGTATAAATATATATACTTAATATATTTAAAAGATATTTAAAAGATTTTTAAAAAATCTTGGATGTATTATTTAATTGTTTTTTATTTTTTTATAAAATTCTTCTTTAGAAATAATATTAATTTCAAATTCTTTTGCTTTAATAATTTTATTTGAATCTTCATTAGGATCTGATGCTATTAGTATATTTGTATTTTTACTAATAGTTGTAGTAATTTTTGATCCATTTAATTCAAGAATCTTTTCTATATTTTTATCTCTAAATCCTGTAAATACAATTGTTTTATTTGTAAAATCTTTTAAATTAAATTCATTAAAAGTTTTATTACTTTCTGATTTATTTGTATTTAATAAATTAGGTTTCAATTTTAAAAATTTATTTAAATATTCTATAAAATCATTCATATTATCAACTATTTTTATTGTTGTTTTATTATCAAAACCTGAAATATTATTTATTAATTTAGTAGTATATTCAATTCCTTTTTCTTTCCAAATATCTAATATATTTGGATGTGAATTAATAATAAGTTTAAATTTTGTAATACCAATATTTCTTCCAAAAATTTGAGATGCAGCCATTATTTCTTCTAATTTACGATTTTCAAGTCCCACACTAATACTTTGATAAATTTTATCAATAATTGTCTTTGCAAATCCATCTATTTCTTCTATTTTTTTTTTATCTGCAGAAAGAATTTTCCATAAATCATTATAACCATTTAATACAAATTTTTCAATAGTGCTTTCTCCCATCCATTTAATATCTAAAGTTTTAAAAAAGTATGTTAATTTTTTAATTATAATATTATTAGTTGTTTCTAAATTTAAATCAATTGCAATTATATCAACTTTTGTGTCATTCCATTTATACTTAATATTTGGCATTTTTGGTTTATTTGTATCTGCAGGTTTTATAACTTCTTCTATTTTTGGAATAACATCACCAGATCTAATTAATTTTATAATTGCACCAGGTCCAATTATATTATCATTAACATATTTAGCATTATAGGCAGTAATGTAAGATATTTGTACACCACCAATTTCTACAGTTTGAATTTTTATTTTTGGTTTTATATGTTTGTCTTTGGATACTTTCCATATAACATCTATAACAGTAGATTCTGCAATTTGATCTGTTAATATTTGTTTAAAAGCAAAACCATAACTTGGATTTGTATTATTTTCTAATGGATAATATTTTGAATCATCAATTACAACAATACCATCAATTTCGTATTTATATGTTTTTCTACCATCAATAAGCATTTTTGATAAATCATCTAAAATTATTTTATTTTTTATTTCATATTCAACTGTTCTTGGTATAAATTCTTTTTTTTCAATATATTTTAATTGTTCAGAAACCTTTAATTGTGGACTATAAACCGAATAAGGTACAAAATCAATTAATTTTAATAATTTTGAATCAGGTTTTTTTGTATTAATTAAACCCGAAACTGCATTTCTTGGATTACTCATAGTATTTGATATTTTTTTAAAATTTTCTTTTGACATAATTAATTCTCCTCTTATAGCATCCTCTTCAATTAAATTATTTGTATTTATTCCAATTAATTTTACAAAATGAGAAATATCTTGTCCATAATCCCCATTACCTCTTGTAAACATTAAAATTTTATTATTTGATTTAATAAGAAGTGATGATATTCCATCAAGTTTATAAGATAATACATAAGGACCATTAAATTTTTCTATCCATTTATCAAATGCATTTGTAGATGGTTTAATTTTATCTAAAGAACCTATCCAATATGGTAATTTAATTTTTTTATTTTTTACATCTGCACCTATTTTATTATATTTTATTTTAAATTCTTTTTCATAATAATTAATTATTAAATCAAATAATTGATCTGATACTAATGATATATTTTTATTATAATAATTGTCTGATAAATAATCAATAATTTTTTCTATAGAAATTTTATCTAATGATTTTAAAGTTGAATTAAAATCTGCTTTTAATAATTTAATAATTTCATTGATTTTCATTAATATTATATTTTAATATATTATTTTATTAATAAATCAATTTTTTATTTAATAAGTAATATATATATTAAATTTATATGAATAATATTGAATTTTTGTATAATAAAATTAAAAATAAAAATAAAGAAATAATATTTTTTGGATTACAATTTTGTAAATATTGTAAAAAAACACTTGAATTTGTTAAAAAAAATAATATTAGTTATAAATATTATGCAATTGATAATTATTATGATAAATTTTTTAAATTATTTGTAAAAACAGAAAAAATATATAAAGAATTAGAAATTAATCCATATCATAAAACTGTTCCTGTTATTTTTATTAATGGAAAATTTATTGGTGGTTATAATGAATTAAAAAATATTTATTTTAATAAATATGAAACATAATTTAATATTTATTGCATATAATAAAAGATTCTAACTCTTTTTTTTTTATTAATTCATTAAATTCATTATTTTTTAATCTTAAATTATTTAAATCACGTATATAAGTATCATCAAACCAATCATTAATTTTTTTATTGTGATTTTCACAAATTGTTTTTAATTTATTAATAATATTCTCAATAATTATATTATCAATCAATTCATTTTTATTTATATGTTTTGATATTTGTTTTAAATTTGTATTTACATTTTCAAATATATTTGATGTATTTACATTATTATAACTTGTAGTACTATGATGATTATGATAATAATTATTGTAATAGTTATCTTGATAATTATTGTAATAATTATTTCTATATTTATAATCCATTATTGTGTAATATAATTAATAAATCACCTTAATATATTATTATTTTTTCAATTTTTTATATTATAATTTATTTATATATTATTACATCATTTTTATTAAACTACTAAAATAATTTATACTATTTAATAATATTAATATATAAATCTTTTTAATTTTATTTTTAGGCTTTTTAATATGATTATATTTTTCATCATAATTTTTAATATTTAACCACATATTATAAGATAATATTGAATATTTTTCTTCATTTATTATTGGATTTGGTTTTTCATCTTTATCATTATTTAACCAATCATAATATTTTTTTTTATTCATAAAAATAAGATATAATATATTATTTTCATATTTATAAAAAATCAATTTTTTCTAATTTATTTTTAGTTAAAAATATTTATAATTTGTTGAATTACTATATTAATATTAAAATAATTATTATTAACAAATCAAATATTTATTAAACAATAATATATAAGATATAATTACTTTTATTACAATAATTTAAATAAAAATATGTAAATTATATTATATATTTTATGAAAACTTTCCTACAAAAAAATAATATCTAATAATATTATTTTTTTATTATTAATTTGTTTCTTAATTCTTTTTTATATTTTAATAATCATAATTTATTGTTCTTTCAAAGATTACTTTATAAATTTTATCTTTTTTTATTTTTTATTACATGATATATTTATAACTTTTCCTTTTTACTTAATCCTTTATAATTATTATTTAAATTATATTTAGAAATATCTTTTTTAAATTCTTGTCTTTTTATAATTAAATAGTTTTAACAACATAATATTTATATTTTTTCTTGTGAGATTTAATTTTTTATAAATTTTAGAAATACAATACTATAATTCTTATTAGTTTTATTAATAAGAGAGAAATATTTAATTCAAGTGCTTTTTTATTAAAAAGTTTCATATTATTAATAATAGATATAGTTTTTCTATATGATTTAACATCATTATATATTTTATAAGAATCAAAAACAATATTTAATTTATAGATTAGTAATTAAAAAAATATTTATATTATTAAATAAAAATATTATATATAAAATTAACTATAATTTATAGCTAATGTTAACAAATAATTATTATTGAATAAAACTATCAATATCATTAACATCAACTTGACTTGGATCTTTAGCTTTAAATCCTTTTAAATTACCACCATAAGTATTTGATACAATATCAAAACCATTATTATTAAAATATTCTTTTAATTTTTTACGTGGTAAAGGTTTTTTATCATTATAGCTATTAGTATACCATGTTTTAAACATTTCATAAATATCATTTAAAGATATAATTGATTCTTTATCTTTTTCTAAAGCTTCAGTACAAAATTCCATAAAAACATTAGAATCTGCTTTATATTTATTTGTTGATAATTTAACTCTTTCAGGTTCTAATTTTTCTAATCCATCATTTTCGACATAAATTGGATAATAAACATTTATTAATAACCACATAAATGCTTGTTTCCAATTTTTAATTTTATCTCTTAATTTAGAATCTGATTTTCTTTCATTTTTATTTTGTGGATTTGATGTAAATTTTATCCAAAAATCAATTACACGAATACGTCTCCAAGTACCTCCATCATCAGTAGGTATATTTGGAAGATGATTACAAGCTAATAATAATTTAAACTGAGGTGTATATTGGAATGGATCTCCATATAAAGGTCTAGCTTCAATTTTATCTTGCCCAGTTATATTTTTCATAAATCCTGTATTAATTTTATCATCTCCTTCTGGTTCTTGTAATATAAGAGAGCGTTTACCAAATTTATCTGCTAATTCAGGAGATGCAGAAGAACTTGAAGCTCTTTTTTGTGTTAAAACAGTTGGTTGAAGAGTAGCAAAATATCCATCTGATGCTCCATTAAATGTATGATCTAATAAATCAATTAGTGTTCCTTTACCATTCATACCACAATTATGAGTAACTGTAAAACAATCCATAAGATATCTGTGATTTTTATCAACTTTAAATCCATAATAATCTTCATTTTCATCTTTAATAATTATTTTAAATTGAATTAAATGTTTATTTGTTTGATATTTGTTATTATGTATTAAATGTATTGTTTCAGAATTTATATTAGTAATATTTATTCTAAAATGTATTTCATTATTAATTTGTTCAATATATTTATAAGAATTAAAACCCAAAGAACGAATTAGAAATAATACATTATTTGATAATTTTTCAGATTTTATTATAATATCACATTCATTAATATTATTTTGATATTTACCTTTAGAAATAATTATACCTTCAAGTAATTTTAATCTATTTTTTTTAGAATTTAAGATATATTTATCAGCTATTTCATTTTTTAAAGTTTGTCCATATAAATATGGATCAATATCTAAATATTGTTCAGGTAAATCAATACTATTTGCATTTTTGAATAAACAATAATTATTAAGACCAATATTTATACAATAATTGATATAATTTTTGACACTTATATCAATAACATCTCCTTTTTTAATAAGTAAATTATTTTTTAATAATATTTTTTTAAAATTATAAATTTCTTTTTTTGCCTGTTTATTTGATTTTTTATAATCTTTATTATTTACAATATCTTTATCTTTAACATAAAAATTTTTTATTTTTTGTTTAGGAATACCATTAATTAATTCTTGCCATTTTAATTTATATTTATTTTTTTTTTTATTCCAATAATATTTTAAAGTATCACTTGTTGAAACAATAGATAATATATGATCAAGATTTACTTTAAATTTTTCACCTTTATCAGGAATAATTTCACACATTTTATCATTACCTCTAATTAATTCTAAAACTTTTCTTGGTTTAAAATCATCACCCATTAATTCTTCACCTATTTTAATATCTTGAACTTTTTTAATAGAACAATTAGCCATAATAATTCCTTGATTAATAGCATGACATCCTGTCCATATCATAAATTTTTGATCTTTATTAGAACCTTCTAAAAATGAAGAACAATAAACCATTAGATATTTTCTCATATCTTCTTCTGGTTGAATAGATTCAGCAAAATTTTCAACTTCTTTTATAATTAAATCATTTTTATCAAAAATTTTATAAGAATAACCAACTGTTTTACCAATTAAATCATCTGGACTACCATTTCTAAAAATTTTATTTTTTAAATCATAAACACCATTAGTAAATCCAATTAAATAATTATTTTGATCTAATTTAGATTCAAAATCTTTTTGATAAAATAATATAGAACATTCTTTAATAATTCTTTCTTTAAAAGAACTTTTTTTTAAATTAAAAATTAAAGTATGAATATCTTTACATTTTTTTTGTAATAAATCTGATTTTTGTCCAACTTCTGTAACAGCTAATTGCATAATATCTGCATGTAATTTAGCAAATTCAATTGAAAGTTCTGTTGATAATTTAATTGATAATGTATATGCACAATCTATTCTATTCCATCGATGATTATCATATTGATACCAAATATTTTTTTGTATTGAACTACATTTATAAACATATTTATATGTTTCTTTTATAATACATGCAACATCAAAATCAGTATTAATATCTCCTTTGTCTAACATTGTATTTATTTTATCTCTCATTAATTTTTTATATCCTTCAATATTATCATCCATAGCCCATTTTACTAATGATGGTAATGAATATCCAGAATTATCATTTCGTTTAGAACAATTTTCCCATACTTTTAAGCATGAATTATAATCAAATTTATTTTTATCTAATTTTGAAAATTTTATAAATTCAGGAAGTAATTTAGATGATATATTATATAATGCCCAACCAACACAAATCCAATCATCATAAAGATTAGCTCTTGAAGGATCTAATAAATTAATTAATTTTTTACAATATTCAATATCATCAATATTTATTTTTTCATATTTATTTTCTTGCATTAATTCAATTATTTTTTCATTATTTACAATTTTTTTTTCATTATTTATAATTATTTTTTCTTCATTATTATTTGATAAAAATAAATCATTAATATTTATTTTTTCATTTGATTTTTTAATATATTTTAATCTTATTTGTTTAATTTTATTTTTATATTCATCATTATTTATTGAAAATATTTGTTTTTCTTCATTTGATTTTTTTCTTATTGATAAAAGTTTTATTAAATCTTTAGTTTTTGGTTTTTCTTCAATTTCATCAACATTATAATCAAATATATATATTAATTTATAAATATTAATATCATTATTTATTTTTTTTCCAGAACCATACATAAACCATTTATTACTTTGAATAACACATGGATCAAATATTTCATTATTAATTTTATCTTTTTCATTTATAGTTAGTTTATAATAATCATTATATATATTATCTTCTAAATTATTATCTAAATTATTATCTGAATCAGAATTTATTTCATTATTTTTTGATATTAATTTTTTAACACCAACTAATACAGAATATATATCTGAAAATAAATCTTGTTTTATTATTTCTTTTCTTGATTCATCATAAATTAAAAATCTATCTTCTACACTTAAAATGAGATTTGGATACATAATATGAAAACCATCTGAATATAATGATTTTTTTTTATCATAAAATGGTTCATGTTTCATAAAAATATATGATTCTAAAGTTTTAATATTATCAATTTTGTAATTTGCATCTATTATATTATTTATTATACTTATTATATTTATAATATTATCAACACATATTGTTCTTTCTGGACTAGTTTGTTTAAAATCAAAATCTAAACACATTGGACCAATATCTTTTGGTTTCTCCATTACATGTAATATTTTATCTTTCTTCAATTGTTTATAATATAATTCAATAAATTCATCATATTCATTATCTTCTATTTTAAAATTAGTATTTTTATTATTATCCCACCACTGATGAGTTAATGTTTTATCACCAAAATTAACTTTTTTTAATTGTATATAATCATGTAATGATATATTATTAAGATCTATTAAATTAGTAGAATTAATTATATTAAGTTCATTAACGTCATTTTTATGTATATTTATATTCATGTAAAACAGATATTTAATATAATATAATTTATATATTAAAAATCAATTTTTTATTAAATTAATAAAATACTACTGTATACTAATTTTTTATCAAAATTACTTTTATTAAAAAAAAATGAATTTAGAATTATATAAACATATTATTATATATAATAATATAATAATGCAATCAATAAATCAAAATAGTTCATTTTGTAAAAATTGTGAAAATTTTATGGATATTACTAATAATATATCAATAGTTTCTAATGATATAACTGATAATAATTTAAAAGGCGGATTAAATCAAGATGGTATAGAATCATCAGATTATGATGTTTCTATTTCTGATATACCATCAGAATCTATGATTGGAGTTAATGATATAAATATTTCTGATAATGATATAAGTGAAGTTTTAAATGGAACTGATATTGAAATGAATTTGAAAAATTTCTCAATTAATGATTTAAATAAAAATCCAATTTTTAATAAATTAACTAATAATCAAAAAACTCTTGTTATTAATAGATTTTTAGAAAAAATTCCAAAAAATAAATCTTTAAAAAAAACAGAAATTATTAGTAATAAAGAATCTTATTTTTATTGTAAATCTTGTGGTTATAATGAAAAAATTCCTGATAAACAATTAATATTCTCCAAAGGTGATGAAAATAAAGATGATCTTTATAATTATCAATTTATAAATTATATTAATGATAATACATTACCACGATCTAAAAAATATAATTGTATTAATGATAATTGCCCTACACATAAAAATCCTTCATTAAAATTAGCTGTATTTTATAGACAAAAAGGTTCATATAATATTAGATATATATGTACAATTTGTAATAATTTTTGGAATACTTTTATTACACCTTTTTAACTTAATTTAATCTAATTGCATTCATCATAAGCTTGATTAATACTTAACCTCTAATTTATTTTGTTTTTATATAAATTTAATAAAAATTGATTTTAATTTAATTTAATAATATATTATCTTAATATATTATTCAAATGGTAAAAAAAATTAATAATAAAATTAATACTTTATTTACTAATAAAAAAAATGTTAATATTAAAAATTTAATTAAAAAAAATATTGAACATGATAAAATTAAAAAAAAAACAATTATAAATGATTTAGAATTTGGTAATTCTTATGATGATGATGATATTAATGATGATGATGATAATGACGATGATGATCATGACGATGATGATGAGAATGATGATGATGAAAATTATAATGAGAATGATGAGAATAATGAGATTAATGATGATAATATTATTGATGATGATGATAATATTAATATTAATAAAAATAATAATTTAAATGAAGATATAAATGATAATGAAAATAATGATGATGATGATGATGATAATGATGATGATGATAATGATGAAAAAACAGTAAATTCTTATAATGAAAATTCAGATAATGAAGAAAAAAATTATATAAATAATGAAGAAACATTAAAATCAAAATGTTATTCAAAATATGCAAAACAAACTTATGAAGATTTGGATTTTGATGAATTATTTGGTGAAGAAACATTAAGTTCTGATAAAAATATAAAATTATCAAAACCAATTTTAACAAAATATGAATTTGTTAGATTAATGACTGATAGAACAAAACAATTGGCACAAGGAGCAAAACCAATGTTAAAAAATATCACAGATTTATCCTCTAAAGAAATTGCTAAATTAGAAATAAAAAATAAAATAATTCCTCTAATTATTGAAAGACCAATTCCAAATTCTAAATCAGAATTTTATAAATTGAAAGAATTAGAAATTCCTGAATATTTATTTTCTTAATATTATTAAATTTAATATAAAAAATTATTAAACAAAATTTATAAGTATTTTTATATAATATTTTTACTACAAAAATATGTTAAATAACTATATATTAAAATACACTTACAAAATAACAAATATATAAATTATATAATGACAATAAATAAAACTGCTTATTTAATTAGAATTGAAGAACTAGGCAAGAATGAATTTATGACAAAAGAATTTGAAGAAATACTTTTATTTACAGGTAAATATATTTATGTTGATGAACTATTTATTATCAAATGATGATAATTATATAAAACAAGATATTAATTTTTAATTAGAAATTTAATAAAAAAGAAGATGCCTTATATATTCTAATTCTATTATATATTTTTTTTTTTATTTTTCATGTTTTTTAAATATTCAATATTTGCTTGTATATCTTGAATTGATATTTTTTCTATAATATTATCAATATTTAAATCAATGTCATCAATTAAATTGTTATCAGCAGTTTTTTTTATTAAATATTTCATAGACCAATTTTTTTTTTTATTTAAATTAATTTCTTCAATAAAATAACCATATTGACCATTTTTTAATAAAAATTTTGTTTTTCCTTTTTTCCATTCTTTAAAAATTTTTTGATTATTAGGTTCTACATTATCTAATAATTTTTTATTAACTAATTCAATTATTTCTTCAAAATTAGATTTTGATTCAATATTAGATTCTGTAATTTTTGAATTTGTAGGAATTAAATATTTTAAATTAAAATTTTTATTTCCACAAGTTATATATTTTCCATATTTTCCATTTAATAATTTAATTTCATTTCCTGTATTTGTTTTTCCTAATATTATACCATTAGACATATTTATTTCTGATGGCATTATACAAGATATTTGTTTATTTAGATATTTGTAAAAATTCTGTATTACATTAATTTTTTGTAGTGTTCCATCTGCAATATCATCTAATTCTTTTTCCATATTTGCTGTAAATTTATAATCCATTATTAGTGGAAAATTTGATTCTAAAAATTCAGTTATATTTCTTCCTAAAGTTGTTGGAACTAATTTTTTTTTTTCATTCCCTATTGTTATATTTTTTAATTCTATATCTATTTTTTTTGGATTTAATGATTTAGTTGTATATTTTTTAACATCTATTTTAATCCCCTCCATATTTTTTATATCAACATATCCTCTTTTTGTTATTTTATCAATAAAACTAGCATAAGTACTTGGACGTCCTATATTAAGATTTTTTGGATCCATTTTATTTATTAAACTAGCATCATTATAACGATTAGGTGGTTTATTTGTATCTTCAATTCCATTTATTTCTAACCATGAAATATTATTTAATATTGATTTATCTATTGGTGTTGTACCTTTCTTACCATCTACAATTAACCAACCTTCATAAACTAAACTTTCAAGTGTTCCAATCAATTTATATGGTTTTAATATTTGTTTTTTGTCATTTATTTTTATTTCTATTAATAAATGTTGATATTCAGCAGTTTTCATTTGAGATTGTATTATTCTTTTCCATATTGCATAATATAATCTTTTTTCATCTGATGTACCTTCTATTTCATTATAATTTGGTTTAGTTGGACGTATACATTCATGTGCTTCTTGTGTATTTGCTTTTTTATTAATAAAAGTATGAGCTTCAAAATAAGATTCAGCATATTTTTCTTTTATTGTTTCTTTTATTGTTTTTACTGCTTCTTCTGATATTGATGTTGAATCAGTTCTCATATATGTTATATGTCCATTTTCATATAATTTTTGTGCAATACTCATTGTACGTTTTGTATCCATATTTAGTTTTTGAGATGCATATTGTTGTAATGTTGATGTTGTAAAAGGTGCAGGTGCATTTATTTTTTTAGTTTTTTCAATAATATTTAATATTAAATATTCTCCTTTACACATTGTTTTCATTAATTTTATTACATATTCTTCTTGTTCTTTATCAAAAATTAAATATGATTTAGATGATATTGTATTTGATGTATTTATTTTACTTTTATCTTTTTTTTTATTATTAATATCATCCAAACTACTATTTAATTCTTGTAATTCATCTTTTTCTTCATCAAATTCTATATCAATATTTAAATTAGCTAATTTTGTTAAAATTTCATATTCACTTAAATTTATTAAACAACTTATGTAGAAATATGTAGATTTTTTTTTTTTATAAAATTCTTCTATTTCTTTTTCTTTATCCACAATTATTTTAACTACAACTGATTGAACTCTACCTGCAGATTGTGCACCTATAAATCCATTTTTGTTTAATAATGGTGATATTAAATATCCTGCAAATCTATCTAATATTCTTCTTGTTTGTTGAGCATTTACCATATTTAAATCAATTATTTTTGGATTTAATACTGCTTTTTTTAATTCTTTTTCTGTTATTGAATTAAATACTATTCTTTTTCCATTATGTATTTTTAATTCTCTTTCAAGTGACCATGCTATCATTTCACCTTCTCTATCTTCATCTGCAGCTAAATATACATTTTGTTTACCAACTTTATTTGTTGTTGATATTAATTTTTTTATTATATCTACTTTATTTTCATATTGATAATAATATGGTTCAAATGTTTCAGTATTAATTGACATTGTTTTTTCATCTAAATCAATTATATGACCTATTGAAGCCATTATTATATAATCTGGACCCATATATTCTTGAATCTTTTTTATTTTTCCTGGTGATTCAACTATTAATAATTTACTCATTTATTTTATAATATAATTATTATATTTCTATTAATATTAATTAATCAATTTTTATCCATGTTATTTATAAATGAAAAAATTAAAATAAATATATATATTTTAAATTAAATAAAAATTTTAATTATTAGTATTATAGTAATTGTATTTACTTTTTTATAAAAATAGTTTTTCCAAAAATTTTTTTAATAACTATATAGTTTACTAAATTCAATAATATATCTTACATTAAAATATCAATTTAATAAATCAAAATAATTTATTATTATTACTAAAACAACTTAAAATAGACATGAATAATAAAATAATTAATAAAATAATTAATAAAATAATTAAATAAAACTTGTAAAAATAAAATTTTCAGAATATAAAATAGTAGAATATTATAAATATATATATGAGCATTAAAAAAATTATATAAGATTAAAAATTATTTTAAATTAAAAAAATATTTATGCTTTATTTCAGTCTTTGTATAAATAATAAAATTTATTTTTTATTTTTTTTTGTTTTTTTTGTTTTATTTTCTATTTGTTCATTGTTATTTTCTATTTGTTCATTATTATTTTCTACTTGATCATTATTATTTTCTACTTGATCATTATTATTTTCTACTTGATCATTATTTTTTTTAACTTTTAATTTTATATCAGATTTTGTTTTAGTTTCTTTTTTAGTTTTATTTTTAGTTTCTTTAGTTACATTATGTTCTTCTAAATTTATATTTTGTTCTTGATCATTTTTTTTATTTTTTTTAATATGATGTTTATTTTCTTCTTTATTATCAATAATTTCTTCATCATTAATTTCTTCATTATTTATAATTTCTTCATTATCAATATTTTCTGAATTTATTTTATTTAAATTATTTTCTTCTTCTAATTCATCATTTATACCAAATAATCTTTTATAGGCTTTTTGTCCAATACGTATTTTATCAATAATCGTTGTTCGTTCTTGATTAATTTCTAATAATGTTTTAGAATATTCTATATATTGTTTATTTAATTCATCAAATATATCTTTAAATACATTATCTGTTATATCATTTTTTGACATAAACTTTTCAAATTCATTTATAGGTAGTGTTGTAATATTATTCATTTATATTATATATAATTAAATACTTAAATATTATCATTTTTTTTCAATTTTTTTTCAATAAATAGGCATTAAGAAAAAGTATTATATTTAATATAAATAATATGTATATATGACTACTATTTATATTTAGTATAATACTTTTTCTTAATGCCTATTTATTGATAAAAAATTGATTAATAATAATAATATTAATATTATATATAGTAAAAATATAATGGCTGAAAATTTAGAGATAAAAAAAGATTTAGAATTAGACGATGAAACTACTTTAGAAAAAGAATTAGTTGGAGGAGATATAAATGAAACAAAAAATATATATAATATTAAAAATAGTGATAAGAATGAATTAAAAGATAAAAAAATATATAGGTCTATTAGTTATAAAAAAAATAAAGAACATGAAAATATAATTAATAATGAAAATAATAAATTAAAATTTATTGATTTATTTTGTGGAATTGGTGGATTTCATCAAGCATTGAATAATTTAAATTGTGAATGTGTGTTTGCTTCAGATATAGATGAAAAATGTAAAAGTATTTATAAATTAAATTATAATTTAACACCTGAAGGTGATATAACAAAAATTAACATTAATAATATACCTAAATTTGATATATTATGTGGTGGTTTTCCTTGTCAACCATTTAGTAAAGCAGGAGACCAATTAGGTTTTGATGATCATAGAGGAAATTTATTTTTTAACATTTGTAAAATAGCAGAACACCATAAACCAAAATATATGATACTTGAAAATGTAAGAAATCTTGCTTCTCATGATAATGGAAATACATGGAAAGTAATACATGATAAAATTATTAAAATAGGTTATTATACATATTCAAAACCTATTATATTAAATGTTTTACATTTTAATGTTCCACAAAATAGAGAAAGAGTTATAATATTATGTAAGCGTAAAGATTTGGGGAAATTACCAGAACTTCCAAATATACCTTCAAATCCAAAAAAAAACATAACTTTAAATATTAAAAATATTATTGATAATAATTCTGATAACTCAAAATATAAGATCAATGGTAAATTAAAAGATGTTGAAGAAATATGGAATGAATTTATATGTTTATTAAAAAAAAATAATATAACAATGCCTAAATTTCCTATTTGGACGGATATGTGGGATTGTGATTTAAAAAAACACAAAGAATTTTATAAAAAATATACCAATTGGATAGATAAGAATAGAGAATTTTATGATGAAAATAAAAATATATTAAAAAAATGGTTAGAAGAATCACGAACCAATGATAATTGGTTTGGTGCTGTTCGTAAATTTGAATGGCAAGCAGGTGAATTATTAGACAATGATTCTTTAAATACAGTTTTATGGATAGCAAGAGGTTCGGGAATAAGAGTCAAAAGACCTGATTATATACCAACATTGGTTGCAATGAGCATGATTCCTGTTTATGGTCCAGAAAGTAGAAAATTATCACCAAGAGAACTTTTAAGATTACAATCATTTCCAGATAATTTTAAATATGATGAAAAATCAATATATAAACAAGTAGGTAATGCTGTAAATGTAAAAATGATTCAAAAATGTACAGAATTTTTAATATTTAACAAAAATATGTTTTAGTCAGTAAAACATTTTAATAAATTAAATTTAAATTCTTTGTTTTTTTCAGGTAATTCTATATATGTTTTATCATCAATTGATTTGCATATTATTTTATAGACATATTGTTCATTTATTATACTGTTTGATTTATTATTTGAAGATAATTTAATATTTTTTTTACAATAATTTTTATTTATAATATAAATTGCTGGTTTTATTTCTCTCGTATAATTTGTTTTGTCATCAATATTAATATTTTTTGGATTTTTTTTCCACCATTGTGATGTTTTAGTATTTATCAATATTATATTATGAGTAAAAAATTCTTTTTTAATACTATTTTCATTATTTTTAGACCAATCTAATGCTAATGAAGATTTACCATTTATTTTTTTTAATGAAAATTCTTCACCATTTATTTTTATATCACATTCACCATTATGATATTCTTCACATTTTTTTAATTTATTTGAAAAAAATTCACATATCAACATATCAATAAATGTTCCACTTGATAATCCTGCTCCATCACCTTTCAATTTATTTGTTATACAATACATATAATTTGATAAATTTTGTTTTTCTACATCATCAAGGTATTTATTTATATATTTTATAGTTGAATTTATAATATAACTATCATTATTAAGAATTGTATCACTTAATTCTTTTTCGTCTTTATTTAAATTTATTTTTTCAGTTCCACTTGTCATTAAATTAATTTCTTCATCAATATTTTTTAACCTATTTATTTTTTTTTTTATAATTATTTCATTTGTATTAATTATTTCAGTTTTTGACATCTTTATAATATTTATTTTTATATATTATATGTCTTTATCAATTTTTTTATAATATTTCTTTTGGTATGCCTTTTTTTATTGTTTTTTATAATATTTTAGAGGTGTAATATTGTTTGTCATAATTTAATAATTTTTCTTTATTAATTTCCTTATATGCTTTTTTCTTTTAATTCATCTTTATGTTGTTCTCTGTATAATTTAGATTTTTCTTTAATTAAATATTTATTATTTTGATAATATTATTTTTGTTTTAATTTTATTTCTTCTTTATGTTCTTCTCTATTCTTTCCTTAATTGTTTTCCATATTCAACAAATTGTTCTTCAGTCATTATTAATTTAAGTTAATTTTTTAATATATTTTAAAAATGAAAATTATATAGTCATCAAAATTTCAAATGAGAAAAATATAAAAAAATATTTTGCTTGCAACAAATCAATGTTCAACTTTTCTTTACTACTTTTTTTCATTGATATAAATATTTTTATATTAATTTATAATAGGGGTGGAATATTTTAGATATAATGATTTTTTAATATAATAATAACAAATATTATAAATATAAACTTTTTTTATTACAAAATAATAATTTTTTTATTTTTATAAATAACTTATAATCATAATTTTTATTCATTATTTAAGTATATTTTTATTTAAGTTATTTTATTATTAATATATTTATATGACTGATTTAAAAAATTTGTGAATAAATATTTATTTACAAATTAAATTATTCATTATACAAGACATATATATAAAACTCATAAAATAATTTATTTTTTTATCTTTTCTTAAAGCAATACGTTCATATTTTTTTATAAAACAATTAACATTTTCTATTTTTACTTTTAATTTTATTTTTTTATTTATAAAATTTTTATTTATAGTATTTATTTTATCTGGTGTTATCATAATTATTTTTTTATTTTTTAATTTTAATTCTTCTTTTGATTTATAAGCTTTATCACCTATTAAATAAAAATATTTTGATTCATTATTTATATTTTTAATTTGATTTATACTTTTACATATCATTTTAACATCATGAACTGA
>Ga0169931_10006862_pt1 | contig 17033 bp, 13 predicted proteins | sample Kivu_15m_20L_FD_129675 | JGI IMG/M metagenome (GOLD analysis project Ga0169931, IMG submission 129675) | Freshwater microbial communities from Lake Kivu, Western Province, Rwanda to study Microbial Dark Matter (Phase II) - Kivu_15m_20L... | ecosystem: Environmental > Aquatic > Freshwater > Lake...
TCGCACCCGTTGGTGCGCCTCCAGCCTTGTTTGCACGCGGGATCGATCCAATCTTTGGCGAGGCCACACCTGATCCGATCTTCGGAGCACCTGCCGAAGTACTCGGAAAAAACGCCGCGTTTCAGCATGAGCCACAGGAGATCGTGGTCAATCCGCCGACTCAAACTGCTGTCGTCGTTCCGCCACCGGCAACGATTGAGACACCGAAGCAAAGCGTCCGCCCGGGACCAACGATTGAACACGTTTCAGTCGCACTCGATGTCGTCGAAGACACTGCAGAAACACCTCGCATGCGCGAGCACGCAGCGCCGGCTGTTGAACGCGATTTGAAACTTCCAGAAAAGCCTAAATCAACCTACGTCGCTCCACCTGTCTCGATCTTTCAGACTGCGCAAGGGGTCATGTCCCAAGCGTCGGTCAACATGCGTGAACTCGAGTCAACGGGTCAGCTGTTGACGAAGACATTTGCCGACTTCGGGGTGACGGGCAAAATTGTTGGATACCAGCCTGGCCCAGTCGTGACCACTTTTGAGTTCCAACCAGAAGCGGGTGTGAAGCAATCCAAAGTTCTCGGACTCATCGATGACATCGCCCTGGCGCTGAAGGTGGATTCCATCTTCATCCACCCGGTGACGGGAAAGCGAGCGCTCGGAATCCAGGTGCCGAATCCAAAACGCGAAACGGTTTATCTCGGCGATGTCCTGAGCGCGCCCGAATTCATCAACACGACATCACCCTTGACCTTTGGCATGGGCAAAACGATTTCGGGGCAACCGATCGTTGCCGACCTGACGACGATGCCCCATCTTCTGATGGCAGGTGCAACCGGCACAGGAAAGTCGGTCGCCATCAACGCACTCCTCTGCAGTATCGTCATGAAGGCATCGCCGGACGACGTGCGCCTGATTCTCGTCGATCCCAAAATGCTCGAGCTGTCTGTCTACGAAGGCGTGCCGCACCTTTTGATGCCAGTGATCACAGAGCCGACAAGGGCATCGATGGCATTGAAGTGGGCCGCTGCGGAAATGGAACGCCGGTACAAGTTGATGCAGCACGCCTGCGTGCGTAACATTTCTGGGTTCAATGCGCTGTGGTCTCAAGCATCCGAGGATCGACGCCGTGAACTGCAGGACGTGATGGGGGACGACTCCATCGGCAAGCTGCCCTACATCCTTCTCGTAATCGATGAACTCGCCGACCTTATGCTGACGGCACCAAAAGACGTTGAAGGATCGATTCAACGGCTCGCGCAGAAGGCAAGAGCCAGCGGAATTCACATGGTCCTCGCCACGCAGCGTCCGTCGGTCGACGTGATCACGGGAGTCATCAAGGCGAATCTTCCATGCCGAATATCGTTTCAGGTGGTCTCAAAGCACGACAGTCGAACGATTCTCGATCAGATCGGATCGGAGAAGCTGCTCGGCAAGGGCGACATGCTGTTCCAGAAACCAGGCGTGGGGCGTATCGAGCGAATTCAGGGAGCACTGATTTCCGATGAAGAAGTCTTGAGTCTGGTCGCCAATGCGAAGGCGTCCGCTACCGCAGAATACGACGAATCGATCATGAGTTGGATTGACGAGGAAGTAGCTCGTGCCGCATCCCAGGACGGCGAGGGGGCTGTAGACCTCGAAGGAATGGATGATGATCCGAAGTATGACGAAGCAGTGACGATTGCTCGAACGCATGGTGTCGTGAGCGCGTCGTTTCTGCAACGTCATCTGAAGATTGGCTACAATCGTGCAGCCCGAATCGTTGAGTTCATGGAAGCCAAGGGTTACGTAGCCAAGGCAGAAGGCGCAAAGCCCAGAAGATGGCTCGGCCCAGCAGCCTGATTATCCGTCAGAAATTCGCGCCGAAGAGAAATCCAACCCACGTGGCTGTATGGGTTTCAGCCGACCCACTGCCGTCGAGACTCACAGCGTGAGTTCGCTGCGTGTACCCAACCGTGCTATGCACGGCGTCATTCATGATCTCCATCTGCCCATAGATGCTGACATCCGTTCGCGCGCCAAACTTAACGGCCTTTTGGTCCACCTCGTTGAACTCCCCAATGGTCACGGAAGAGCCGTCGAGTACCAAAGCGTTGTCTCGCCCGAGCGGCAAGTAGCCGCCGAAATTCACGCCGTAGCCTGTTCCGGTTCCGCTGAACAGCTCCGCCCCGGCAGATGTTGCCGCAAAGCTTGAATAGCCGAGAATTCCACCAATGTAGGCGTATCCCCAACGGTAACGGATGACCGTATCCCGCCAGCTGCTTTCGATCTTGGATTCATTCAGCTTGAAGTCAATCGCACTGGAGTCCGTGCGAATCACAAGGCCAAACGTCTTTTCCTCTCCCACATTTGCGCCGATTGCGTAATTAATCAGCGCGCCCGTGTCATTGCTTTCGACAAGCTCACTCTTATATGTCGAAAGTCCATAACTCGCCTGAATCCAGGCTGTCGGCAGGATTTCCTTAACGGGATCTGATTCGCCTTTGGCTGTTTCAGCAGCAAGGAAGACAGCTGCCGAAAGGGCAAGACATAGCTGAATCTTGAACGCATGCGGCGCCGCGCACCTGCTGCTCATGGCAAATTCTCCTGTGCTTCGAAAAACCATCGGAATCTAAGCGGCGAAAGAAAAGTCAGGAGAGACATTTCCTGGACGAGGCGCCGAACCCAAACGTCTGTGACGTGCGGGAGACACTGCGGATTGCCTTGGCGTTTATCAATTCGTCAAGTCGGCGATCCAGGAAAACTAACGAAAACCAACGAGAGTCTTTCAACGATTGGAAAGCTCACCAAGTCGCTCGCGCAAGGAATTGGCCATTGCGGCAATCGACCATCGACGTGATGCGATTTCACTTCGAGCCCTGCGCGAATCGTCGTTCTCAGCCAGCGATTCAACCAACTTCGTCTGCAGAAGGCGCGACGCCTCCTCCTTGCCGAGACCACGGGCGCTCACCCCAAGTCCAGGTCCGACATGATCATCGAGCGATCCAACGCCTGAAACGAAAAGCGGGACCCCGCAAAGTAGATACTCCACGGCAACCCGGCAAATGACCTCTGATCCAACGCTTGGAATCGCGGCCAATGCCGCCCCAGACATAAGATCTGCCAGATTTTCCACCCTTCGCGACGTGAGACGAAAATCGATTTCCTCGCGAAGTCCTTGCGAGAGAGCCCAGGCGTGAATCTCAGACGCACTGAGGTTCGATGATTCCCCGATGATATGTAGCAGGGGGCGCGTCTTTTCCGTCGGCCAGTTCTTGATCGCATCCGCAAACAACTCGATGAACTCCCGATGGCCCTTGACCGGGTCGAGTCGCCCCAGAATCTGCACTTCGTTGCGACGTGGCGCAGTGCTTTGGGCTTTGAGAAGGAACTTTCCCGAATCGCATCCGATCGGAATCGTCACAACAGGAGCCTTGAACTTTCCGTTCAGCGCTCGAGTCAGGCGCTCGCCGGGCGTGATGACGAGATCAATGTGTGAATGGGAAATGCGATGTTGAATCGCGCGCGGGTTGAACGCCCAGTCACCGTCTGCACCACGAAATCGAATCGTTCGAAAGCGGTGTCCTGCAGCCCGCAATGCGAGAGTTCCAACAGTTTCCGGTCCGCCATAGGCGAAAACAAGATCCGGACGAAATTCCTTTGCGAGCGCGTGGAGCGTTGACCACTCTGACAGACCAAAACCGCGCAACTGCTTCACCGGAATGCCGCACGGAGCTGCGCGAGCTGCGCCAGGGGAATCTGCCAATGCGAGGAACATGCTGCTTGAACAGAAAGTCTCACAAGCTCGGGCACTACTCAGCGCGTACTCCGTGATCGCACTGTTCCATCGATTGGAAAGAAGATGCCAAACTCGAGGCTCGCTCACGGCTCAACCTGTCGCGATGCTGCCTTGGGTGCGTTGAGCTCCATAAGCTTGGCATACTTCACAAAAGTATAGAGGCTGCTGAAAAGGGCGTAGCAGTATCCGGGATATCCATCGAGAAATCCCAAACGAAGGAAATACCTCGAAACAAACTCGAACAGGGGCCTGCAGACATGAAGAGCCATTGGCGGAGGCGTCCGCCCATGCATTCGATGATTTCTCGCAATTCGAGACGTGTAGTCATTGAAGCGTCGAAAGTAGTCGCTAACATCAGCATAAGACGTATGGAGAATCTCGCCCTCGTAGATTGTTCCGACTAATCCTCTCGAAACCTCATACGACTCGTGAATGGCACTCGAAAACGAACCAGAATCCCGAGCAAAAAACCGCACAGGGTAGTCGACGGTCTTACCGTAGCGCATTTTTCTGCCAAGAAAGATCAATCGCCGGCGCAGTCGATATGCGACCGTGTCGCCAGCTGAACGGACGGATTCCCCGATCCTTAACCGACTCGCCAACGCGGAAAGGAGTTCTTGATCAACCACCTCGTCTGCATCGAGCGATAAAATCCACTTCCGAGTCGCATGACCAAGTGCAGCGTTTTTCTGGGCCGCGTAGTTGTCAAACGCACGATGAAACACGCGAGCTCCACGTGCCTCCGCGATCTCACACGTCCGATCGGTGCTGCCGGAATCAAGGACGATGATTTCCGCACTTCTCGGCAGTGCATCGAGACAGGCAGAGAGATTGCGTTCCTCGTTCAGCGTGATGATGACCACTGACAGCTCAAGGAAGGCTTCTTCGCCCTTTGGAAACGGCGCCTGACTCAGAGAATGACCCTCTTCAGAATATGGCGCAGAGCCGGCGCAATCCGGTTACGCGATTGCTTACGAGGATATACGGAAACACTCGTCAACGGCCAGCGCAGCTGCGTTTCGTTTCAACGGACCGGCAGTTGGATCGAGCTTCAGAAACAAGAAACCCACGCGAGGCCAGATGGCTCGCGTGGGTCCAGACTTACAGCTTACAATCTCGAGGCGCTACTTCAGTCCTTGTCGGAGAAGGACGCCGCCCACTGATAGTCGCTCTTGCGGTTCTCGATATTCACGATCACCGGATAGCCTTTGCGAATCGTCTTGCTCGCGTTGGAGACCGTGATCACAGCGTAAGTGCCTTTTCTCGAAATGATCCGACCCTGAGCAATGACTCGAGCCTTTTCGTCGAGAACCCGAACTTGATCGCCGATGATTCCATCTTCGATCCGAACCACGCAACGATCACCATCTGCGGCGCACTTGTAAACAGACGCTGCAGAGGCAGACCCAGCAGAAAACACCGCTGCGGTCACGACCAAGGCCGTAATCCAGGCCTGGATCCTGCGAGCGGGACCATCTTCATCGAACTTCTTGCACAACATCGAATTTCTTCCTTCAGCAACAGCATGGAACAACAACAACAACAGCAACCGAATCAGACACCGAAAACTGCAGGACACCAGCCAACGCTGGTTTGCCCATCACGGCCCCTTGAGCAACAATCGTTCCGCGGGCAGTTCCAATGGTTTCGCAGGATTACCCGACGCGCTGCTGTCGTGTCCGGTCCAGCCTGTCAAAATTCTGGACAGGGACGATTCTCGTACAACCACCTTCATTCCGCGGTATTGCCGAAAATCATTGTGATTTTATCCGCTTATGGGGCTACGATGAGGATTAAACCCTGCCCGATAGGTGCAACCCATCATGGAACCGCAAGACAAGAAGACCTCGAACAAATCAACGGCGCTCCACGACCTGCACGTTAAGGCAAAAGCTCGAATGGTGCCTTTCGGTGGCTGGTCGATGCCCGTGAGTTACGAGGGAACGCTTGCTGAACATCGGACCGTGCGTGAGCAATGCGGACTTTTTGACGTCAGCCATATGGGTGAGATCGAGGTCAAAGGCCCCGAAGCTACAGCCTTCCTCCAGCATATGACGATCAACGACATCGCAAAGCTCAAGGACGGGCAAGGTCAATACACTGCGATGTTGAAGCCTGACGGTGGAATGATCGATGACCTCATCATTTATCGCATCACGGACTCTGCCTATTTTCTTTGCGTGAACGCATCGAACTCCGAAAAGGATTTCGCGTGGCTTGTCGACAATCGAGGCAAGTTCAACGTCACAATCACAAACGAGTCGAATCAATGGAGCCAGCTCGCAATTCAGGGACCAAACAGCAAGGCTGCCCTGGGCCACCTTCTTGGTCCCGCAGATCGGGCCCGGTTTGACCGTCAGGAGTACATGACGATGTCGGCGGTGCGGCTCTTTGGTCGCGCCTGCTGGATCGCTCGTACTGGGTACACGGGAGAGCACGGTTACGAGCTCTATATGCCAAATGAAATCGCCGTAAACTGCTGGGTCGCTCTACTCGAGACGACACATACGACGGGCATCAAGCCGATCGGACTCGCCGCTCGCGACACGCTGCGACTTGAAGCCTGTTATCTCCTCTACGGCAATGACATGGATGACACGGTCAGCCCGCTTGAAGCTGGCATCGGCTGGGCCGTAAAGCTCACCAAAGAGGGATTCATCGGCAAGAGTGCTTTGCTCACACAGAAAGAGAATGGCCTGAAGCGAAAAATCCAGGCGTTCCGAATGACGGGCGATGGGATCCCGCGTCAAGGCATGCCTTGTCTATCAACCGACGGGCGCGTGATCGGGAAAGTGACCAGTGGCTCTGTGCTCCCAACGGTTGGTGGAGCCGGCGGAATGGCTCTCATTGACGCAGGTTTCCGAGAAGGCGAAGAGTTTCTCGTGGACGTCCGCGGAAAAACGAAGAGCGCGAAGATCGCGAAACGGCCGCTGTACTCGGCCAAGGTGAAATAGAGTTGTCAGCGTTGAGTCGTTGCTGGGGAGCATCCCACAGCGTAAACTCTGCGATGAATGCATTTTGATTTTCTCAATGGAGCCTCGAAAATGTCGCTTCCCGCAAATCTCAAGTACACCAAGGATCATGAGTGGATCACGACAGGTGGAGGCGACGCAAAGATCGGCGTCACGGCCTACGCCGTCGAGCAGCTTGGAGACATTGTCCACATCGAACTTCCCGAAGTTGGAAAGTCCTACGCCGCAGGTGATTCCTTCGGAACCATCGAATCGACCAAAACGGTGTCTGACCTCTACATGCCGGTCGCCTGCAAAGTCACGGAAGTGAACAAGGCGATCACGAAAAAGCCAGAGTCGCTTCAGGCTGATGCCTACGACGGGGGATGGCTGATCAAGGTTCAGATGACAAATCCCGGCGACGTTGGCGGGTTGTTGTCAGCAGACGCCTACCAAAAATTCATTTCAGAACAGTGATTTCTTCTCATTAAAAGCAGAAGGGTCGATCCTCGCGGGTCGACCCTTCTGTTTTTTCGTCTTCGATAGCTGACTAACGCTGATACTCATCCATCGGCGGACAAGAACAAATCAGATTACGATCCCCAAGCGCGTTGTCCACTCGTGCCACTGGCGGCCAATATTTGTGAGTCTTTGTCCACGGCGAGGGAAACACAGCCTGCTCTCGAGAATAGGGTCTCTCCCACGTCTCACCTGCAAGTAGCTCCACGGTGTGCGGTGCATTCTTCAAAGGATTGTCACGCGCATCGCTCTTTCCGGACTCGATGTCTCGTATCTCATTGCGAATGGAGATCATCGCGTCACAGAAACGGTCCAGTTCGGCTTTCGACTCGCTCTCCGTGGGTTCAATCATCATCGTCCCAGCGACAGGAAACGAAATCGTCGGAGCATGAAAACCGTAATCCATCAAACGCTTGGCAATATCCTCAACATCGACGCCGGTCCGCACTTTGATGTCGCGAATGTCGACGATGCACTCATGAGCCACAAGCCCGTCGTTTCCGCGATAGAGAATCGGAAAATGAGCATCGAGCCGTCGCGCAATGTAGTTTGCGTTGAGAATCGCCGTTTGGGTCGCCCGCGTCAGTCCATCTGGGCCCATCATCCGAATGTACATCCAAGAAATCGGAAGAATACTCGCGCTGCCCCACGGCGCTGCGGATACTGGACCGATTCCCTCCTTGCCGCCGGTCTTCACCAGTGGATGTCCGGGGAGATAGGGGGCCAGGTGAGCCCTTACGCCAATCGGTCCCATTCCTGGTCCGCCGCCGCCGTGCGGAATGCAAAACGTTTTGTGGAGATTGAGATGACAAACATCCGGACCAAAATCTCCGGGACGGCAGAGTCCAACCTGAGCGTTCATGTTCGCGCCATCCATGTAAACCTGCCCGCCGTGCTTGTGCACGATCTCGCAAATTTCCATGATGCGCTCTTCGAAAACCCCGTGCGTCGAAGGGTAGGTCACCATCAGTGCCGCAAGATCACGGCTGTGCTCAGCGGCCTTGCGGGAAAGATCGTCTACGTCGACGTTTCCGTTCTTGTCACACGCGACGACGACCACTCGCATACCGGCCATCACCGCGCTTGCCGGATTTGTGCCATGCGCCGACTGCGGAATGAGACACACGTCTCGATGTGACTGTCCTGAGCTTCGCAAGTACTTGCGAATGACGAGGAGCCCAGCGTACTCGCCCTGAGAACCCGAGTTTGGTTGCAGCGAGACCGCGGCAAAACCGGTGATCTCCGACAACCAGGTCTCCAGATCGCGGAACATCCGTGCATACCCGCGAGCTTGTTCGCTCGGCGCGAACGGATGAATGCTGCCAAACTGCGCCCAGCTGACCGGCATAAGTTCCGCAGCAGCGTTGAGCTTCATGGTGCACGACCCGAGAGGGATCATCGCTGTTGTGAGCGAGAGATCCTTTGCCTCAAGCCGTTTGATGTAGCGCATCAGCTCGGACTCGGAGTGATACGAATTGAAAACGGGATGGTTCAGCCATGCGGATTTTCGAAAATCCTCGCCGGCCAAAGGTGATTTCGCCTCGCGCGCAAGATCTTCGAGAGTGAAGCCCACTTCGTCACGACCAGCGAACACAGCGAGAATCTCTTCGAGGTCCTTTCTCGTCACGGTTTCATCGAGTGTCAACGCAATGGTCTTGGCGTCGATCTTGCGGAAGTTAATCCGCTTGAGAGCGGCACTGCGCACGATCTCTTCGCTAGTCCGCATTTGCGGACGAATTGTCAGCGTGTCGAAGAACTTGTCGGTGTCGATCTGACAGCCAAGTTTTCGCAAGCCCTGAGCCAACAGCACAGTATTGCCATGAACCCGCTGAGCAATGCGTCGAAGACCCTTCGGTCCGTGATAGACGGCATACATGCTGGTCATGACGGCAAGGAGCACCTGCGCCGTACAGATGTTGCTCGTCGCCTTCTCGCGGCGAATGTGTTGCTCGCGGGTCTGGAGCGCGAGGCGAATGGCGTTGCGACCATGTCGATCCTTCGAGACGCCAACGATTCGACCGGGGATCTTGCGTTTGTGCTCATCTCGCGTCGCGAAATATGCTGCATGCGGACCGCCGAAACCTACCGGGATTCCGAATCTCTGCGTGTTTCCAACGGCGATGTCGGCTCCGAGTTCTCCCGGCGACCGCAGGAGACAAAGCGACAAAATATCCGCCGCGAGAGTCACCATCACGCCGTGCTTCTTCGCAGCAGCAATCGTCGCCGTGTAGTCGAACACAACTCCGTCCACGGCCGGGTACTGGAGGAGAATCCCAAACAGTCCACCGTCGATCTTGAGCGTGCGGTGGTCACCGACAACGATCTCAATACCCAAGGGTTCTGCGCGACTCTGCAGAACCGCGATCGTTTGTGGGAGACACTTCTCCGAAACGAAAAACACTTTGGCGTCTTCGCTCGATCGGGAAGAGTAGCTCAGAGTCATTGCCTCTGATGCTGCCGTGCCTTCGTCGAGGAGAGAAGCGTTCGCGATTTCAAGACCGGTGAGGTCCGCAACCATCGTCTGAAAATTCAGCAGTGCTTCGAGTCGACCTTGCGAAATCTCTGCCTGATACGGCGTGTACTGCGTGTACCAACCCGGGTTTTCCAGAATGTTGCGCTGAATTGCAGGTGGGACGACCGCCGCGGCATAACCCAATCCGATATAACTTCGATAGACTTCGTTCTGGGCAGCAATTCCCCGCAGCTCATTCATCGCCTCATGCTCACCAAGAGGCTTGGGCAGTTCGAGACCCTTGCGCATTCGAATCGCTTTCGGCAGCGCTCGATCGGCCAACTCATTCAGCGAAGCAAAACCCAAAGAAGATAGCAGCGTTCCCGTCTCGTCGGCGTCGGGACCAATATGACGCGTGGAAAAGTCCTCTCGCGAGTTCAGAACCGACAGAAGTGATTGATTGTTCTCGACCATGGAAACAAAGCCTCCTGGGCGCGTTGGCTGTTTGCGGGCGCAGGAAGTCTAGCGCAGCAGGGGGGCTACGCCACTGATTTTTCAGGCTGGAAGATCGATATCGCGATGCATCACATTGACGACAATGTGATCGATGGGGGTCGTGGAAAGGGACTCCAGGAGAAGCTCCGCAAAGCAAACACTTCTGTGCCTGCCGCCGGTGCACCCAATGCCAACCCTTAGGTAATGCTTCCCCTCGGCAAAGTACTCGGGGAGGAGAAATCTGTGCAAATCGTGCAACTTATCGAAAAACTGCTGAGCGACGGGGTTGGCCATGACGTAGTCGCGAACACTCTTGTCGAGGCCAGACTTGTCCCTGAGCTCCGGTACGAAGTAGGGGTTGGTCAGAAACCGGACATCAAACATCAAATCGGCTGGTCGAAGTTGGCCATACTTGAAGCCGAAACTAACGATATTCAGGTAGAGGCTCCGCGGCGGAAGGTCCTTGTAGTAGCGACTTTCGATGGTGCGGGCAAGCTGCTGGGCAGACCACGTTGTCGTGTCGAGGACGGCGTCGGCGGCACGTTCTACTGGCTCAAGCAGCTCAAATTCTTTCCGAATGGCGGCCTGGAGACTCCCCTTCGCATCGAGAAGTGGATGTTTGCGCCGAGTCGCTCCATACCTGATCGAAAGCACTGTCTCGCTTGCAGTCAGGAACAAGATGTCGAGCTTCACCCGTTCGCTGAGCTTTGTCTTGAGAGCCGGGAACTCGGCTGCAAACCGCTCGTCACGAATGTCCATCACAAAGGCGTAGCCGCGCGCCTTGATCTTGCCAGAGCTGATGACATCAACAGCGTTCCAAATGAGTTCCATCGGAAGATTGTCGATACAGTAGAAGCCGTTGTCCTGGAGTGCGTTGATGGCCGAGGAAAGACCTGCTCCAGACAAACCCGTGACCACGACAAGAAAGGGTTTGGCGGATTTCGGAGCTGCAGCCATTTCAGAAATACTTTTTGCGTTTGCTGGAAGGGAGGATGTTGAGCTGTTCACGATACTTGGCGACCGTACGTCGGGCCAGCTGGATTCCCTTCTTCTCAAGCATCTCAACGATGGTCTGATCTGATAGGGGATGACGAACGTCTTCGCCCTTCACAATATCGCTGATCATTCGTTTGACGGACTCGCTCGCAACGCTGTCGCCACCGTCAGATCTCGCAACGGAACTGTTGAAGAAGTACTTGAGTTCGAAGATGCCACGCGGAGTGTGCACATACTTGTTGCTCGTCACGCGGCTGATCGTCGACTCATGCATTTCGATGTCTTCGGCGATGTCCTTCAGGATCATCGGTTTGAGATGCTCGACGCCGTGATCAAAGAAGTCTTTCTGCCTCGCAACGATGCACTCAGTGCAGCGAAAAATCGTGCGCTGTCTTTGCTGAATGCTTTTGATGAGCCACTGAGCTGACTTAACTTTTTCCTGAAGATAATTCTTGTCAGACCCCTTTGCTTCCTTGGTCGAGAGCATCTCTTTGTAAAAGGGGCTCAACTTGAGCTGAGGCAACCCCTCTTCGTTGAGACTGACGACCCATTCGTTTCCAAGCTTGAAAACGTAGACGTCAGGAATGATGTATTGAGTGCTTTCCCCACCAAATCTGCGGCCAGGAACTGGCTCCAGCTCGGCGATGATTGCTACGTTCTCGATCACTTTTTCGAGGGGAATCTTGAGGGTCTTGGCGATGGCCGCGTAGTTTCGCGTTTCCAGTTCATGCAGATGATTAGCAACAATGACTTCAACGACCCCGTTCCGCAGCTTGTCCGCGCGCAACTGAATCAGCAGGCATTCTTTCAGGTCGCGCGCACCGACTCCGGGTGGGTCAAATCGCTGAATCGTGTCGAGAATGTCTTCCGTCTTTTCCTTGTCCAGATGCTCCTGTGCACAAAGCTCATCAAGACTTGCGCCGAGATAACCCTTCTCGTCGATGTTGCCGACCAATAGGGTCGCAATGCGCTTTTCTGTTTCATCGAAATCGAGCTCCCCGGCCTGCGCCATGAGATGCTCCTGAAGGGTCGCCGACTTCGTGACGATGTTCTCGTAGTTCGGGAGCTCGTCGTCGTTGTTCTTTCGATTGGACGATGTCGACGCGGCAGGCATCGACTCTTCGTAGCGGGACATCGCTTCCCAGTCGACTTCGCCCTTTTCCTCACCACCAGACTTGTCGAGCATCGAAGAAGCCGTTTCCAAATGCTCCGTGACGGCCTGCGTTTCTGTGCGTTCTGCAACGCGCTCAGTTTGGATGGCCTCTTCCGAGGACATCTCAACGCCTTCTTCAAGAACCGGGTTTTCTGCGAGTTGTTCTGAAACGAATTGTTCGAGTTCCATACGCGAAAGCTGCAGTAGCTTGATTGCCTGCTGCAGTTGGGGCGTCATCAGGATGCCCTGATGCAGTCCAATTCGTTGTCTTAGGTCCATTCCCATAGGATCTATTCTAGATGCTTACGGGGACCTCATGCAAAATTTTATCCAAGTTTCGACGCATTGAATCTATGCGTCGATGTGAGAACAGAAAAGAAGCAGCTAAAACTTGAAGTTTTCGCCGAGATACGTTTCGCGAACCTGCTGGCTGTTCGCGACTTCATTTGGCAGGCCATGTGCGATGATCTGTCCGTTACTGAGAATATAAGCTCGGTCGCAGCTGCCCAACGTCTCCCGCACATTGTGATCCGTGATCAGGACCCCGAGCCCCTCATCGCGGAGAGCAGCAATGATCTTTTGAATCTCCTGAACGGTGACAGGATCGATCCCTGCAAAAGGTTCATCCAAAAGCAAAAACCGTGGACGGATAATCAGAGCGCGCGCAATTTCCACACGCCGTCGTTCGCCACCGGAGAGCGAGGCTCCCATCGATTTTGCGATATGCCCGATCTGAAACTTGCCAAGAAGTTCATCGAGGAGAAGTTTGCGCTCCTTACCCGGAACACCACAGACCTCCATGATCGAGAGGAGGTTGTCCTCGACTGACATCTTGCGAAAGATCGACATGTTTTGCGGCAGATAGCTGATTCCCTTGCGCGCCCTTATGTGCATGGGAAGTCCAGTGATCTCGGTATCTCCCATCATGATTCGTCCAGACTGCGGAAAGAGCAGCCCAACCACCATGTAGAAGCTGGTCGTTTTGCCAGCACCATTCGGACCGAGCAGCCCGACAACTTCGCCCGTTCGAACGGAAAAGGACACGCCCTTCACGACCTGGCGCGTCTTGAAGGATTTGCTGATGTTGTCAGCAACGAGATCGATGGCATCGCCACCGAGACGCTCCGAAAGCCAGGATGTGCCACCTGCCGCTGACTTCATCGCGAACCGCCCGAACTTGAAGGACTCTGCGGCTTCGCCTCATCTCCAGGTTGCACAACGCCTTCGACCCGATCTGCGCGTACCCATCCCGTATTCATTTCATAGGTGATCTGTTTCCCGCGAACGAGATCTTCGCCACGCCACAGACGAGCGTTACCTTTGAGGATCAGCTTTCGCTCAATGTTCTGGAACAAAACCTCGTTTGCTTCTGCGCGAATTTTCTTTCCGGTATCAGGATCCGTCTTGAACATCTTCACGTTGCCCGAGGCAACAACACGCTGCACTTCGTTTGAACCTTGCGTGAAGTGTACGGTCGCCTTGTCCGATTCCATGCGGAGATCGTCCTGCGTGACGATCACTTCTTCCATCAACTGAATCGTCCCCTGATCCCTGGACCCTTGCAGGCCCTTGCTCTCAAAGCGCACCGGTTCCCGAGCTGCATTGCGCGACTGTTGTTTGCCCTTCGCCTTTGGCGGCGATGGCTTTGCGGCTGGTCTTCCACCACGCGGCTCTGGCGGCGTGTCAGTTTTGGTCGGAGTCACAGTTCCGGGTGATCTAACTGTGGCTGGCAGTGTCGTCGTTGTCTGCCCAAGCTCTCCGCTGCTTGGATCCGGGTCTTCTTTCGGTGCCATGGGTGGAACCGTCTTTGGGCGGTCAAGATCCTCAAGATCATCATATAGGTCTGCGAGAACCGGCGAGCCGATCGAAACAAGGCCGAGTACAAGCGCAAGGCCACGAAAAACTCTTCGCATCGATTGCCTCATGGTGTCTTAACTCCCGCTCCCGGATCATCGACGATAAACCGTCCACGTACCTTGCCCGGAAACTCTATCTTGTCTGATGCCAGATCCCATGAAAAGCCACTCTCACCCTGAAACTCACGACCAGGGCCTTCGACTCGAACCGGCAAATTTGTCCGCATCACGTTGAACATCGGCAAATACTCGATAGCGTCTGTCGTGATGGCATGATCTCGCGCCAGCAACTCGACAAAACCGCGAATCTCGGCGCGTTGCAGCTGGGGATTTCCCATCATGCCACCAAGACTGGATACGTCGAACCACGCTGTGGCTGTCTCACCACCAACGACCTCTTCTTGCCCGCCGGGAAGCATGCGGGTTCCTTTGACATCACCGCTGAGTTCCACAACGTTTGGTTCGTAAACGTTTGCCGTTCGACCCGTCCAAGTCGACTGAATCACGCCACCCTTCGTTTGCAGAAGAGCGAACTGTTCGAGTGTCACTCGAGCCGATCTGGTTTCGGTTGTACGCAGTTTTTCCGCTACGGGATTGCGCTCGTGCACATAGAACACGTAAAGCGCGACGCCGAAAAAGGCGAGGGTCAGCACGATAACCAGGGGTTTACCCACGAGTTGAGTTGCTCCGTCGCTTGCATGGATCAACGCGAATTCGATGAACGACTGTTAAGTCAAACCGAATTCTATCAGAGGTCAGACAATCTTGGCTGACAAAAGGTCGTGCATTCGAACGATCCCTCGTAGGGTCGCCTTGTCACTCTGATCGCAAACGAAAAGCGATGTAATCTGATTTGTTTCCATCATGCGAAACGCGTCAACCGCCAAGGCTTGCGGTTCGACCATCTTCGGTTTTTGCGTCATCATGTCGGCAGCGGTCTTGCGCAACGCCTCGCCGTCGAATTTTCGCAGAGCGCGCCGAATGTCCCCATCAGAAACCGCACCCAGCAAACGATCCCGGTCGTCGACGACTGCAACAATTCCAAAATTGTTTTTTGTGATCGCAGAAAGGATGGAGTGAAAATCCGCCGATGACCTAACCACGGGGACTTCGCCGGCAGAATGCATGTGGTCGGCCACAAGTGCGAGTTTCTTGCCGAGACTTCCGCCGGGATGAAGCGACGCGAAATCTTGTTCTGCAAATCCGCGCGCACGCATCAGAACAACAGCCAGACAATCGCCGATCGCCATGGCCACGAGTGAGGACGTTGTTGGCGCCAGATTGAGCGGACAAATCTCTCGCTCGACCGACCCATCAAGAACGATTGTCGACAGTTGCGCAAGACTAGACTCAGGCTTGCCCGTAATCCCGATGACAGGAACGCCAAGACGCCGCGCATGCCGCGCGACTGCGATCACTTCTGGTGTTTCGCCACCAAAAGCGATCGCGATCAGGATATCCGTCGATTGGATCATTCCGAAATCGCCGTGCAGGGCTTCCGTCGGATGAAGAAAGAACGCTGAGGTTCCGGTGCTCGCCAGCGTCGAGGCGATCTTTCTTGCCACGTGCCCTGACTTGCCGAGCCCGGTAAGGACGACCTTACCCTTACACAGCAAGATCGTGTCGATGGCGTTTACGAAGGCTTCGCCAAGGCGATTGCCCACCTCTGCCACCGCGCGACCTTCAGCCGCAAGTGCGTCTCGCCCCCACGCCAGATAGGAAGACTTCTTGGTGATCAGGTCTTCCTCGCTTGATGGGATTCGAGTGCCGCTGCAACGAATTCGCGAAACAGCGGATGGGGCCGCATCGGTCGACTCTTGAGCTCAGGGTGAAACTGACAGGCGACAAACCATCTATGCGTCGTGATTTCCATCATCTCAACCAATCGATCGTCCGGTGAGACGCCGCTGAATGTGACGCCTTCTTTTGTAAACGCATCCCGGTAGTCGTTGTTGAATTCATAGCGATGCCGATGCCGTTCGCTGATCTCTTGTTCACCGTAGGCTTTCGCGCTCTTGGTATGCGAAATGATTCGACAGGGATAAGCGCCGAGTCGCATCGTGCCGCCCTTGTTCTCGACGGTGCGCTGGGATTCCATCAAGTGAATGACTTGACTCTTCGAGCCAGCATCAAACTCCTGACTCGTGGCATCCCGAATTCCGAGTTTATTGCGAGCAAACTCGATTGCCGCGAGCTGCATGCCGAGGCAGATGCCAAGAAACGGACGATCATTCTCGCGTTGATATCGAATCGCAGCGATTTTCCCTTCAACGCCCCGATTGCCAAATCCACCGGGAACAATCACGCCGTCATAGACGCCAAGCGTCTTCTCTGCGTTCTCAATCGTGATGCCGTCTGAATCCACGAACTCAAAATCAACTTCTGCATGATTGGCGATCCCCGCGTGGCTGAGCGATTCACAGATCGACTTGTAGGAGTCCACAACGCCAACGTATTTGCCGACAATGCCGATACGAATTTTGTGCTTTGGATGATCGAGACTATGAACGATCCCGCGCCAGGGTCCGAGATCCGGGGCTCCCGTCCAAATATTGAGAATGTCGACAACCGCCTGATCAAGGCCTTGTTCGTGCAGAATGAGCGGAAGTCGGTAAATGCTGTCGACGTCCTGAGCTTCAAACACGCGTTCCGTGCGAACGTTACAAAACTGACCGATCTTGGACTTGAGCTCTGGTGGCACCGGGCGATCCGCGCGACAAACCAGAATGTCGGGTTGAATACCGATCTGCCGCAGATCACGCACAGAATGTTGCGTTGGCTTGGTTTTCAGTTCCTTTGCCGCGCTGATCCACGGAACTAGCGTCAGATGAACGTAGACGACA
>Ga0169931_10006863_pt1 | contig 17033 bp, 18 predicted proteins | sample Kivu_15m_20L_FD_129675 | JGI IMG/M metagenome (GOLD analysis project Ga0169931, IMG submission 129675) | Freshwater microbial communities from Lake Kivu, Western Province, Rwanda to study Microbial Dark Matter (Phase II) - Kivu_15m_20L... | ecosystem: Environmental > Aquatic > Freshwater > Lake...
GAATTGGCATGTTTTATCATAGGAATATAATTTCTATCTGGAAGTTTGATCAAGTTTTTGTTCACGACAAAAGTGAATGGTTTTCCATTGCAATCAAGTGCATATTGTTTCTGCACGCCAAGTGTTTTATAAGGCACAAATCCGCGGACGTTCATCTCACTTGCCATGCCATCAAGGTTGTTGGCTGCAAACGGAAGATGACCATAGCGAATAATATAAGCTTGCATTGCCATGCGTATATAATGAAATTTTTCTTCATTCGCACGTTGTTTTTTTGCAATCGAAATTGTCTGCCAAATTGGAGCGATGCATGAAACTGCAATGCCAGCAATTGCAATAGAAAGCGCAATTTCAATTAATGTAAAGGCGTTGTATTGTTTTTTGAATATAACATTTTTGCAAAAATTCTTCATGTACGCTTATTGTATTTGTTGAGCATGATGGTTGCAAGCAGAAGGATGATTTTTCTTTCTTTATGCATTGGTAACATGTGATATCAACACAATGTTTTACGGAAATTCAATATAAATCGTGCAAGTTTTCTTTTTGGTGTTTTGCACAGTATTTGAGCCATCAACGCATCCGCGGATACGAATTATTCCATTGTCATTATCCTCGTGTCCATCAATTTTCATTTTAACTGTTGATGCATCTTTTGAGTTGAACATTCCACTATTGTTTGGTCCTGCAAGCACAAGCCAGTGGCCTGTAAGATCACCTGTTGTATTATACACAACAGAAAATTGACCACCGATTGCTGGCATTGTCTGTTTCTTTGTCATTAATCCTGCAGCAATCAAGTGTTCAAAGAAATATTTTTCTTCGCCGTTATCGAGAGTGCTATCTCCATTTCCAGGATGTGCTACTTCTATAGCATGTCCATTATAATCACCTGGCAATGTGCCATATGTAGTGCGGAACGTATCTATATTAATTCTGATTGATTCAATTTGCATAATTGTTTTATCAAGACGCGCATTATGTAACATTTGCTGTCCTTTAATCACAGCCATTGTAAGGATGCCTATAATCGTGAGCGCGACTGCTACTTCAAGCAATAAAAATGCTTGCATGCGTTTGTTAAATTTATATGCCAATTTTGCTTTTATTTTAATATATTGTTCTGCGTATTTGTAGCTATTTATGATCATAGACCGATGTTAGCATATAATTTATCGGTCTACTACTGTATCATTATTTGAGCGCGCAGTTTTCGAATTTATTCAATCGAAAAGTGCCTTTGCAATTTTTAACTGTTTTTGCAAATTACAATTCATGTGCGGCGCTTTAAGTTTGCTCAAGCGCTTGAGAGATAACAATCAGTTGACCAATCGCTTTTTGCCCTTCTACAGTTTTGACAGCGTGATATGTAGGTAGTTGTATAGAAATTTCAGCAGGATTCAGATTGCATACTAATACATTAGGAGTAATACATTCTAAAGTGCCAATAGAGGATCCATCAACAGGTTTTGTGCAAATTGGTTTAATAGTTTTGATTCTGCCATTTTTTGGATTTATGCATTCTGGAACACCAGATCTGCAAATTGGAATAGTCGTTGAATCGCTGCATTCTGGAATTGGCAAGTGAGGTGGATTATTATTTTTTGACAACATTATGCATGTTGAGTTATAGCAAGCAAGCTCTGTGTTATGTCCTGGCTCAATATTTGCATATCTTGTGTTTATCTCTACAAATGGCATTGCCTTTTCATGTGTATAATTGGCAACTAATACTTCAAATGCTCTTGCGCCAAGTGCTGCTATAAAGCTCGTGCTAGAAAAAATACAATTGAATATATTTGATGGAATTTGCGCGTAGCATCCCTGCGGCACGCTGATTGATGGTAGTCGCAAACCTGTTGGAGTTGTAACATTTATGGCCGTCAAAAAAGATCCTTCCACATAAGGGGTTAGTAATGCGTTTGTAAATGGTGCCGCGACTGCTGCTACTGCTACTACTGATGTGACTGCTGCAACAGTAAATTCTTTCCAAACTGCATGTGTTGTTTGTCCAAAAGATAGCACAAATATTGTTAATAATAATTTTTTATATTTCACATGAAAAGTTTAGTTAGCAAATGGTTAGGAAAGTATTAACAAATAATTCTAGTTCATCAGTTGCCTAAGTTGCGAGCTTGGTTGTGATACGCAACGGCTCAACTGACTGCGGCGCTGATAGTCTTAGGATCAATTGAATCCTTTGTATATTGAATATCTGTATATCGCCATGATAGACCAATCTTCCTTGCTTACAAGTGTTGTAAAGTGCCGTGATATTGCCGTGATATACAAATTTGTAAATGTATATTGGCTCTCAGTAGTCATTGCAGCAGATCCGGCTACTGGTGCGTTTGTCACAGTAGCTAAACGAGCTAGCACTAACTTATGCAATAAGCATGTTTGTGCAAATGCTTGTTGTATATGAGCGGGAATTCAAGCGAATGGTGCAACATTTTCAATTCATGTGCTTATAGGCCTTTTGGCACTAAGTCCTTTGTAATTGATTCATTGTTGAATCCTCTCGTAAGCCCAAATTGATAATCACAAAGATATGGAGTGATTTAAATGAAAATATAACTGAAATTATCAGTTAAATTTGCTAAGTGTGGCTTTATTCAGCGCCAGCAGCTGAGTTAGCTAAGTTATGGTATGCAACAGCTGAGCTGCCTGCTGCAGCGCCAGTCTTAGGATCAATTGAATCCTTTGTATATTGAATATCTGTATATCTAAATGATAGACAAATCAAATCTTCCTTGCTTACAAGTGCTGTAATATACAAATTTCTAAATGTATATTTGCTTACAGTAGTCATTGCAGCAGATCCGGCTACTGGTGCGTTTGTCACGGTAGCTAGACGAGCTAGTACCAACGTTCCAAGAAGCATGTTTTGTGCAAATGCTTGCTGTACGCCAGCGCTAATTGAGGCGAATGGTGCAACAATTTTCAATTCATGTGCGCATAGGCCTGTTGGCACTAAGTCATTTGTCATTGCTTCGTTGTTGAATCCTCTCGTAAGCCCAAACTGATAATCATAAATTGGGCAAAAGTGTTTTAAAGCTATCGGATTCTTTTGGTTTTTTGTTGAACCTTGATCATCTGAAGCAGTCAGATAAGTTGGTCCAGATCCATATGCAATAGACATAACCCATTCTGGTTCTTGTGCATAGCCAGGATAGTGTTGCAAATTGCTATTTAAAGCATCTATAATTGCTTGATTTTTACTAGACATTATTTCTCCTTTCTTCTCTCGTTACCACTTATTCCGCAGCCGCCGAGTTAGCTAAGTTGTGATAAGCCACAACTGCGCTACCATTATGCGCGCCAGTCTTAGGGTCAACTGAGTGCTTGGTATAGTGTATATCTGTATATCGCAATGATAAGCAAATCAAATCGTACCTGCTTACAAGACCTGTAATATACAAATGTTTAAATGTATATTTTGTTGTGCAACTGATAGGTGCTTCACCAGCAGGTGCTGGGCCTTTTGTTACAGTCGCAAGTCTTGCTAGCGTTAGTGATGTGATAATCGTATTTTGTGAAAACGATAAATGCACAGCAGGATTGATGGATGAAAATGGTGCAACAATTTTAAGTTCTTGTGCGCATAGTCCACCTGGTACTAAGTCATTTGTTAAGCTTTCTTTAGCAAACGTTCTTGTAAGACCAATTTCATGGTGATAAATTGGGCAACAATTTGCCAAATTAATCAAACCGTTAGTTGTTTTGCCTTTATCATCTGATTTAGTAAGATATGTATCAGTTCCCTGAATTATTTCCATCACCCACTCTGGCTCTTTTGCCACACCAGGATGATCTCTAAGCTGTGTATTCATTGCTTGTAAAATCGCTTGATTTTTCTGCATTGTATTTGAAGCTGACATGTATTATTCTCCTTTCTTTCTGTTACTTATTATTTACCTAGACTAGCAACAAGACGTAAGGATACGGTTAATTCTTCCAACTGGAAGTGTGGACGTAGGAACAATACAGCTTTGTAAGCACCAGGAGCGCCAGGCACTTCAACAACAGTCACTTTACCTTCACGTAGAGGGTATTGTGCTTTGAGAGCTTGTGGAGCGCTGTCTGATAACAACACGTAGTCTGCTAACCATGTTTGCAAGTATTTTTGCACTTCGTCTGCAGTCATGAATGAGCCGATCTTGTCGCGTACCATAACTTTGATATAATGCGCGAATCTTGATGCGTTCAACAAATATGGAAGGCGAGCGGAAATTGCTGCGTTTGCAGTTGCAGAAGGCAAGTTGTATTTCTTAGGCTTCTGTGCGCTTTGTGAGCCGAAGAACACAGCATAATCTGTACCCTTAGCATGACACAAGCTGATGAATCCTAGATCGCTCAATTCTTTTTCACGACGATCTGTGATTGCAACTTCACTTGGGCACTTAAGCTCAACATCGCCATTGCTTGTTTTGAACGAGTATGCTGGCAACGCTTCAACCTTACCACCACCTTCTACACCGCGAATAGCTGATGTCCAACCGAATTCTGCAAATGCTGTCGTGATTCTTTGTGCCATCACGAATGCAGGGTTGCCCCAACAGAACTTGCTGTTATCTGTTCCATCAATTGTTTCTTCATATGCAAATTCTGCGCATGGGAATGACTTGGAACCATATGGCAAACGCATCAATACGCGAGGTAGTAATAGGTTTACATAACGTGAGTCTTCTGTGTCTCTAAATCCGTTCCATGAAGCAACTTCTGAGCTTTCAAAGATTTTTGTTAAATCTCTTGGAGTAGGCAAGCTTGCAAAGCTATCTAGATCAAACATATTAGGGCTTACTGCGCCTAGGAATGGTGCATGAGCTGCAGCAGCTAATGTGCCAAGATTTCTCAACATTGTTATATCTTGTGCGCCACGACCGAATGAAAAATCACCCACTAAACATGAGTATGGATTTCCACCTAATGTGCCGTATTCTTGTTCATATACTTTCTTGAACAATGCGCTCTGATCGAATTCAACAGCTTTTTCTAAGTCATTCATCAATTCAGCTTTTGTCACGCATAGTACTCGTACTTTCAAACGTGTGCTCAATTCCGAGTTGTGCACAAGAAAATGTAGACCTCTCCATGAAGCTTCAATCTTCTGGAAGTCAGATGCATGCATAATTTCATCAAGCTGTGTTGAAACTGATGCGTCAATTTTTGCAATCATGCCAATGATATATCCATATACATCTTTAACAGCATGAGCTTCTGTTCCAATTAATGTTTTTGCAAAAGCAATAAACAAGCCCTTCAAGAATTCGAAGTTGCTATCTGGTTTCAATAAGTTTGTCGCTTCCAACATAGCTTTGATAGCTGGAGCATCTGCATTTGCTTCATCACCCAAAATTGCATCGCGTTGATCTTGTTTTTCAATGATTTCACCAAGTTTTGCAATAAGTGCATCGTTACCATCTAATTTTGCAATAAGATCAATTAAGCCAATGCGATTATCCAACAATGCCTTTAGTTCAGGCATGTTACGAGCAACTTGATACGGACCAAAATCATCCATATTTGCAAATGTTACGGCAACACGCTTCGTGCCACGCTCTTCTCCTTCAGCAATTGGTGTTAACATATCTCTTACAGTAACAGTTACTTTAGGGCTGATAGATGCCAACACTGAATTGAAGTTTTCACCATCAATTTCAATGAATGGACGTTGACGCAAGTCAACCAAGTCTGGTGCGCTTTCTGCAGCAAGGTCGGCCATTACACCAACAATGAATGGCAACTCCTTCTTTTCAAAAGCATCTCCGATTTCTACATCGTATGTAATCTTAACTCTTGGCGCTCTAATTCTTAGCAGAGTTTGTTGAATACTACTCATAATTTATTTCTCCTATGTTCAATTAGACGGTAAAAGTGTTTAAAAACTATCGATATAAGGCATAATCAATCATTTACTAGTGTTTGCATCACTGTAACCATTGCTTATTAGGCAAAAACATCAATATAGACCCTTAAACGCGTTATAGCATTTTGCCAATTTGTGCATAATCAAAAAGAAAAAGTGCAGAATTTCTCAAATAGGCAAAAATTCTAAGCTGAAGCAAGTGCTTCAATGAGTGTAATTGGTTGTGAAATTGGTGCATTATTAACACAATATATAGCCTTTATTAACGCAAGCGGGGCGGCAATTGAAGTGCCGTGCAAACTGTTCAAATGCACCGTCTGTTGCGCGATATTGCCAAGTTTTATGTTCTCGCCTGGCGCAGATATTACATATTGATTATCCGCTTGTGAGAAGTTTGTAAAATTAGTTAGCCTTTCATATTTTGTATCTAAAAACCTTCCAAAAAGGCCAAAAATACTGAATTTTGTTGCTGCTACTAGGAATATTTTTCCGCCTGCTGCATTGATGAGTGTTAGCATTGATTGTCCGTAAGCTGTTGATTCTAGCGCTTGTCCATCATTGCCTGCAGCTATTACAATTGGCACGTGTTTGGCTGCTTCAAGTAATGCTGTTCTTCCAACAAGCGGCATTGCTCTAAACGAAGGTGCAAATGATAATGAAATGCTTATAGCATCTACACCTTGCGAAATTGCATATTGCGTAGCGGCAGGCAGATCTTGGCTGTCATTAATTTGGATAGGTACAATCAGTGCATTAGGCAACAGGCCAAATTCGCCAATGAAGAGCTTTATGATATCAGTGCCATGATTACTCAATTTTATATTGCCTGAATAATCGAACATAGGCACTTTGCTGATAATAGGGCTGTTGTTGCTAATATTGCGTTGGCCGACAATGTTTTTGCTTGGTAACTGTGATAAATCAAATGCGGAATCGATAATCGCTATTTTGTATACTTTTTTACATGTGTTTTTGATGCCTAGGCGAGTATGCAGGAAATAGCCTGCGGTTATATTGTCTGAAGAAATGATTAGACCAATGAAATATATTGCAATGAATAATTTCCAAATGCGGTTTTGCCTGCGCCATTTTTTATCCCATTTATTGCTAAAAAATTGTTTGTGTAGTTTGAGCTTGTTATTTGTTCCGCGTTTGTTTTTCATTGTGTGTGTATTATATATTAGAATAGAATTTGTTGCATCATATTCATGTAATATATTGTATCAGTTTTCATGTTCCTTTTTATTCAATGCAAGAGCGTGATTTCAAAACATCATTCCAATCAGCTGCAGGCGGGCATTGGAATTTGTAGGGCCTATCAGTTGTAAATTCAATTTTACTGCAATGGAGATATATTCTAGGCGCAACTACGTCTTTGCTTGATGTGTAGCGAGTATCCCCTAAAATTGGAGCTGCGTTCTCAGCAGAATGGATTCTTAATTGATGTTTTCTACCAGTAAGTGGCATAAGTTTCGCTAGCATATATCGTTCGTCTTGTTTGATAATTTCATATTCAGTTATTGCGTTTAAATCATCGATTTGTTGAGACCATGTGCCAAATTGTGCTATTGGCTCTTTTGGTTTTAATAAAATTGCGTGATAAGTTTTTTTGAATTTGTGCTCGCGTATTTGGCTTGAAATTGCATCAGCTGAATGTTTAGTTTTTGCAAGAATCAGGAGCCCTGATGTGCTTTTATCTAATCGATGCACGATAAATGCATTTGTAATAGCTGCAATTGAATCATGGGAACCTTGAGTACATATGTTAATTGATTTGTTGATAATCGCAAAGTCATCATTTTCATATATTATCATGTCTGTGATTGGTGCTAGGTTCATTGTTTTTGTTAGCATCAGCTTGTTTTGGTGCAATGATTGCCCGAAATTGCTGCAGTTTATGTTGTTATGGTTTATCTTGTGGCGCTCTAAATATAATAGATCTTCTATATTTTTCGATTGCTGTAAGTGAGTTTCTGATGTGTTTGCCATGATTTGATGGATTGTCAGTTTCTTGCCTACAATCAATATATCATTCATTTTCACGACTTTTCCGTCCACTTTTATTTTTTTGTTTCTTGCAAGCGTGCATAGAGCAGGGTAGCTTAAGGTCGGTAGGTAATATCGAGCCCATTTACGGAATGTCCATCCATTTTCGATTTCTTTTACTATATATTCTTGGCGCATCTTAATGATAATTATGATATCAGTTTTGGTTGATAAATGTGAGCATGTTTTATTACGTTAATTAGCGCTTTATTGTTGCTTTAGCTTAAAGTCTATATGGCAAATTATGCAAAAAATTCCTCATTTATAGCGAATTTAAGAGGATTTAAAGAGTGCTCTTTACACTTTTTAAAGAAACGGCATGATATAAATGAACTAAGCCCCAATTTAGTTTTTATTGTGATGGGGCTTACAATTTATACCTTTTCAAATTATAACGATGCTATCTGATGTAACATTTTTAATGTTGCATCTTTAAAAATAATTTTATATCATTTTTTGTTTTTAATTTGCTTAATTATTAGCATGCAGCTGCTATTATTGCCCAAAGATCGTAATTTATAACTTATAGCGCTGTATAATGTGATGATTATATCAAAGTGCGATTTATTATATAGAATTAGCGATGGCTAATTTACACAATCTCGTAGAAAATTGTCAGTTCATTGCCTTTAAGTTTTTGCTTTGTAATTCTTAAACCTTCTAGATCTTTCAGCGATTTTACGTGCGTTCCGCAACATGGGCATGGTGGTAGCGAATCAATTTTTACCAGCCTAACTGCTTGGTTTGAAGGTAATTCATAGCGAAAATTAGGGCATAATTGTTTGAATTGAGCGTGCTCAACATAAGTTATTTCAAGAGCTGAATTTTGGCTGATTAATTTATCAGTTTCTGCATGAATTGCCTCTAAATCGAGCTCTTGACGGTTTGATCTAAATTCGTATTTTATATAGCATGGCAGCATGTGGGATGCTTTAATTTCACGTAAATTGGGGTAATTTCGCTCTATGATATCGCTAATTAAGTGGCCGCCGCTATGTAGTTTTGAGTTGAACAAACGATAATCTTCATCAACGTGTAATTCAATTATTTGGCCTATTTTGGCGGCTGAAACGCTATCTACGTAGTGTCTGATTTCGCCTTCTGTTTTAGAAAAATGTAAAACTGGATGGATGGAATCTTCTAGTATTAGGTGGCCTTTATCTCATGATTGGCCGCCGTCTTGTGGGTAAAATGGCGTGTCTTCGAATAACTATATAGCTCCCGCGCTCGTCTTTGGCGGCTTTTATAATTTTTGCTTTTATTTGGAAGATGTTTTTTTCATAATCCATGTTTTTCTCCAATACAGATTTTAATAAAAATACTTGCAATTTGCAATTACTTTTATTAAAATACATGCAAAATGGTGGTAATTGCATAAAAGATGCGGTTGCTAAATTATTGTTCAAGAAAGTTGATAAGAGAACAAGAATCAATTGAATTAATTATGGGATGCTTCATATTGGCTATGCGTAAAATTGATAATAATTTAGGCATTTATTAGAATATATAGGAAATGAGAATGACTACAGAAGAGATGCGATTACTAAGGCATTATTCAAGAAAGTTAGTAAGAGAATTAGGATTAATTGCGCCTGTTAACAGGCGGATGCATTCATATTGGCATGCTCTTATTGAAATTGATAACAAGCCTGGAATTATCTTATCGACTCTAAGCCATTTATTGGTATTGCATCAATCAAAAACTTCGCGTATTATCAAATCTTTATTAGATGATAAATTAATAGAAGCAAGGTCAGGGGCGGATAATCGCGAGAAAATGCTTTATATAACTCAAAAAGGAAGTGATAAAATTGAATATATTGATAGGTTTTCTCTTGAAAAAATAGCCCGTGCTAATAGCGTTTTAAATGATGAGAAGATGATGCAGATTACTCAAGCTATTGAATCGTACGCGAATGCGCTTGAGGAGACGCGTTTATTTCAAGAACAGAAGATTAAAATTGTGAAGTTGTCTCTTAAGCGTGGTTTGATTGAGCAGGTTGTTGAAATGATTGAAACGATTCAAAAGGATGAGTTTGGCATTAATGCGCCTGGATTGAATGATTGTATTAAGCAGTTGAGCAAGAATTATTATTATAATAACACTTATAATTTTTGGTATGCTGTTGATTCTAAAGGGCAGATTGTTGGTAGTATTGGCCTTAGAAAGATTAATCAACATGATGGGCAGATTAAAAAGTGCTTTGTGATGAAAGAATATCGAGGGAAGGGTTTGGCCAAGAGGTTGATGGATACTGCTAAAAATGCGGCAAAGGAACATGGCTTTGAGAAGTTGTATTTGAGCACGATTGATATTTTGGTGGCGGCCAATAATTTTTATATGAAAACGGGGTTTCAAAAAGTGGCTCTTGAGCAAATGCCAGGTGAGTTTGACCATTGTTCGGTTGATAACGTGTTCTTTGTTTGTAAGTTATAAATAACTTGATTGTTTAGATATTTTAGCAGAACATTGTTGAAAGTTTTATTTTAGTTGATTGTTTCAATGAGTCTGTTTTAATCTGATCTAGCCATCTGATTGTTGCAATTGGTTGCACAACTTTTACGCAATTTTTACAATTGCGCCAACAGCCTTAAGTTCGGCTGCCATTTTGTCTGCTTGATCTTTAGGAAATGAACCTAATGAACTTGGCGTAGCTTCGGATGCTTTTTCTACAAATTCTTTAGCAGCTGATAGGTCTTTTTGTGTAATTGCTCTAACTTGCTTCATTACATCAATTTTCTTATCACCAGCACCTACTAGTAATACTTCAAACTCTGTTTTTTCGGCTGCGGCTGCAACTGGACCGGCTGCAACTGCAACAGGAGCAGCTGCGCTCACTCCCCATTTTTCTTCACATTGCTTAACTAAGGTTAAGGCGTCTAGTACGCTTAGTTTTTCTAATTTCTCAATAATGTCGAGTATGTTTTTATCTGTCATTTTCTGTTCCTTCTCTTTAATCTTCTAGTTTTCCTAAGTTAACCTTGTGCATCAGCTTTTGCTTTTAATACACGAAGCATGTTTTCACCTACTACTTTAATAGCACGTAATAGGTTAGATTGCAATTCCTCTTTAGAGCTGATGCGTGATAGATCAACAATTGTGTGTGGCTCGAAGATTTCATTTTCGCTTGCTGCAATGTTGATTTTAACATTTTCTTTCGCTTCATCTAGGAAAAAACGTGCGCTTTGGCATGCTTTGAATAGGTCGTCGCTGAGAATCAATAAACGCTCTTGCTTGATATGAGCATTCAATGCGCTGTAGTTAGTGCCATCGAATGCTATCTTAGCTAGCTTGTTTTTGATTTTCATAATCTTTGTTCCAGATTTTGCACTTCTGCGCGCTTTATCAAAAATATCGAACGGAAGCTTTTTGTGCTCAAGTAATAGCACAATGTTTTTTTGCTTCAATTCTTCTTTAAATGTTACGACTAAATCTTTTTTTTCTTGTTTCAACATTTTCTTTCCCTCGTTTATTTCCTGATTATTGTGCCTGTGTAATATTTAGTCGTACGCTCGGACCCATGGTTGATGAGACGAACATGCGCTTGAAATAGTTGTGTGGCTTAACGGCGTTTGGTCTCGCTTGCTTAACAGCTTGGAATACAGCATCAAGATTTTTTACTAAATCGTCGCTTTTGAAGCTAGCTCTGCCAATTGAGCAATGTACTAATGTGCCGTTTGATCGGAATGCTAGTTGACCAGCTTTTTGCGCTTTGATTGCTTTTGTAATGTCTTTTGTTTCAATTACAGTGCCAAACTTTGGATTGGGCATTTTTCCTTTTAGAATTCTTCCAAGGCCCATTTTTGCTAATTCAGGCATGATATCGATAGTTGCTAGGTATACATCGCAATCTACTTCTTCATTCTTCACTTTTGCAAACAAGTCTTCAAAGCCAACGTGATCTGCTCCTGATTCTTTTGCGCTCGCTTGGTCTGTTTTTGTGAACAAGCCAACAACGACCTTTTTACCAAGGCCAGCAGGGATGTGCTCTACTACGCCTTTTACAACTTGGTCTGTTTTTTTTGCGTCGATGCCAAGTACGAATACTACGTCGATTGATTCACGCGCGTTTGCGTTTGCTGTTAATACGTCAAAAGCTTCTTTTGCTTCGTATGAACGATCGGCTACTTTCGCTCTAAATTCACGTAAGCGCTTTGTTACTTTGCTTCCAGCGTCTTTGTGAGTTGTCTTCTTAGTTTCAGCCATTTTGCGCTCCATTCATGTTTCCTGTGATTTTAATGCCCATTGAACGTGCAGAACCTGCAACTATTTGCATTGCTTGCTCAACATCGCGCGCGCTTAGGCCTTGCTTGATCTTTTCTTGCGCTACTTTTCTAATTTGATCCCATGTTATGCTTCCAGCTGATGTTCTGCCCGGTGCGGAGCTGCCTTTTGCTAAACCAATTTCTTTGCGAATTAGGTATGAAACAGGGGAGCCTTTTACAACGAAATCAAACGTACGATCTGAATATGCTGTGATTCCTACGCGAACTGGCATGCCTTTTTCCATGCTTTTTGTTGCATCATTGAATGCTTTGCAGAATTCCATGATGTTTAGACCTTTCTGACCAAGGGCAGGGCCAACTGGTGGAGAAGGCGTTGCGCTTCCTGCAGGAATTTGTAGTTTAATAAAACCGATTTCTGTTTTGCCTGGTTTGCTCATAACTTTCCTTTTCTTTTTCTAAAACTATTGGTAAATAGTTTCTTTAATCATTTATACGCTTTATTGACTTAAATGGCAACTCAACGGAGATTTGTCTTCCTAAAATTGGAATCGATACTGTAGCCGTTTGCTTCTCGTTATCAACTTTTTCAATAGTCGCAGAAAAATCTTCAAATGGAGCTTCCAATACTTTAACTACCATGCCTGCTGAGAATGATTGATCATCAATTTCTTTTGCCGCCTCTATTTTGGCTTTCATTGCTTCAATTTCGCTATCGCTTGTTGTGATTGGATTGAGATTTTCGTCTAACATAAGGCTCATGATTTCAACTTTGTTCATGATACCATGCATTTTTGGCGTTAGATCCATGCGCAAAAATACATAGTTTGCCATGCTGCTGCGCTTGCTGTTACGTTTTTCTTTATTTGCGTGATATGGCACGAAACATTCGCTCAAAAGTTCGGTTGCATGCATTTTGTTCAATAGTTCCTGCAATGCTCTAATTGCATTTTGTTCGGCGCCTGTTGGGCATTTTGCAATGTACCACTTCATTGTTCACGTCCTTGCTTTAACATAGAATATAACATATATTGTTGGGTTTTTGAAGAGTGGGCTGGAATAGATGTGTTTATTGTCTGTTCATCGTTATGTTGCGGTTGTTATATCGTTGTCATGGCTTCAACTAATGTGTGGTTTATTTCTGGAAGAGGTGGTTTTGTAACATCTATGTCAGCTGGAACAAGGCTCGGGTCTTTTAATTGCGCTCTTACATATGCAACAAATTGCTTTCTTTCATAAAAGGGGAGCATGTTATGTAGCTTCTGGAATATAGTTTTTGATACAATAAGTTGTTTAATTCCATTAGCTAATATAATTTTTTCTGTTTTTGCTTTGTTCGGTTGAAAAGCAGTCAACGTGCCTAGGCTGTCTGGCATGTCGTTTGCTTTCTTCATCTCAGAAATATAAGCATCTTTTAGCTGTGTTAGTGTATAGTCTTTGTATTGTTCAATCTCTATGATGGCAAAAGCGCGGGCGCTCACGTCAATTAATTCCTTCCAATCCGGCCATTCAATCAATGCAGCTTTTATGACCTTTTCTGCCTCATCGTACATTGGATCATATGGTGCTAATGATTCGTTGAAGCGAGTAAATTGGCCATTTAAGCTAAGCATTATATTGTCTAAATCCATACCATTAAAGCGTTCGCTGCATGTGACTGATAGTGTTTGTCGCATTATCATCGTGGCTGTGTGGAGTGAGATAGATTCTGTGCAATTGAAAAATTGCTGAAGCGTCATTCCGTTTAAATATTCGCAAACCATTAATCGTATAGGGATACCATGCTCATCAAGCGTTAAACCACGGTCGATATATCCAGCAGAGCGCGCTCCCAATATTTTTTTTGATTCTATTTCTGCCGATAGCCGCTCTTGACTCTTTTCTTGTAAAAGGCCCTTTGTTTGTATTTTGATTGCAATGGTCTTACCGTGTTGATCTGTTGCTTCGAAGACCGCTTTTAACACCCCTCTGCCAAGAAAACCTGTGATTGTGTGATCAGTACTGCTAGTGATGTCTGCGACTGTGTAATCAGAGGATGGATGATGAGTACTTCTAGTGATTTTGATTTGTCCATATGCTTTCTGTATTGCATGAAACAATCTTTTGTATGGTATGCTTAGCAAGTGATCAGGATCATTTTTCCTATCATCATAAGGGAAATCTAGAAAAAATTTTAGCCTGTTGTCTAACTTATACTTTTGATAAGCCAAATGTTTTTTTTCTTGTGTTACATCAATTAGAAAAAAGCCTAATTTTTTGCGGGCAATTATTATATCATGTTTTTTTTGAGCTCCCAGTATTTCTTGCCCAAGCCATAGTCATTTTTGTCAGTTTTATATAGCTGCATCTGTTCTGGATTAAATACAAAAGTGTACTGATATCCGTCTATTGCAAGAATGATTTCATTTTTTTTGTTCATTGCCTTATTAATTAGGGTTATTATTTCCTGATCTTGTTGAAGGTCAAGGTGTATTATTACTATTTCATCCTTAAACACTCCAATTACTCTATATGGATCATCATCTTTAAGCAGTATCTCTGTTTCCATTTTGTTTAAGCGAGCCATTGCTAGTGCAAGCTGAAATTGTGGGCTTTCTTCAGCGCTTGGCATTGTGTATGTTGCAGGGTCGAATTGCTGGTTTTCTTCAGCGCTTGGCATTGTGTCTGTTGCTAGTGCAGGCTCCAATTGCGGGCTTTCTTCAGCGCTTGGCATTGTGTCTGTTGCTAGTGCAAGCTCCAATTGCTGGCTTTTCTTCCAATTGCAATATGCAGCTTCAGCGCTTGGCATTGTTTTTGTTGCTCTTAAAATTGCAAGTAGGTATTGAGATCGCTCGTTTTGCAGTTGCCCCATAAATGAGATGCCGTCTTCGTTAGCCACGAGCCCTGGAAGATCAGCTTGCGCTAGCAATGTGCATAACAGAAAGAGATATTTATTTTTAGATACTGTCATGTGGCTTTATATAGATTATATCATAAATGCTAATTTTTTGGAATAGTATGACTGATCGGTTGTTATATCGTTGTTATGGCTTCAACGAATGTGTGGTTTATTGGTGGAAGAGTTGGTTTTGTAACATCTATGCCAGCTGGAACAAGGTGCGGTTCTTTTAATTGGGCTCTAATTTTATCGTTAGGCTGGTAGCGCGCATCTCATCAAATATGCAGGCTTAGTATGCGTAGGACCTGTTTTTTTCTTGAAGCAACATATCAATTGTAATGCTTTCTTGTGCTCCTGGTAATGTGGCGTTGATTCTTTTTTTAAGCTTAATGCTTTGGTGTTGTTTTCTTTTTTTCATTTATCTATTTCTACATAACTAACATAGTTTCCTATATCGATGAATTCGTTATACAATTTGTTATATGAGATATATCATTAATGGTCCGTGTGTTGCATCTGGCGAAATTACTGTATCTGGTGCCAAAAATTTCTCAATTAAGGCTTTGGCGCTGGCTTTGTTGCAAGATGGAGAGCTTGAGTATGATAATATTCCTGATAATCTTGATGTTGCAAAAACTTGTAAGATGCTCCGTCAGTTGGGTGCGGATGTGCAGTTGGATGTTAATAACAGATATTGCAAGGTTAATACTACAAATGTTTGTAATGTTCTAGATGATGATACTCATGCTAATATGATGGTTTTTTTGCTAGGCGCGGCGTTGATTCATAAGTTTGATTTTGTTCAGTTTCCAAAGCTAAACAAAGGGTGTCCGCTTGGTAAGCGCGCTGATGATTTTCATATTATGGCGTTTGAAAAATTTGGCATGCAATGCATTGATAATGAAAATGCTTATGTTTTTAAGAAAAATAACAAGCTAGTCGGTTGCGATATTATCTTGCCATATCCCTCTGTAGGTGCGACTGAAACAGCCATTTTTCTAGGTGTGCGCGCTTCTGGAATGACTCGCATCTTCAACGCGGCAATGGAACCAGAGGTGCAAGCTTTGATCACAGCCTTAATTACGATTGGGGCGAGGATATTTTTTGCAGGTGATAGGGAAATCGTCATTCATGGCGTTGATAAGTTGAAATCTAACACGCGTATTTATATCCATGGGGATTATCTTGAAGCCGCTTCATGGGGTGTGATGGCAGCAGTTACAGGCGGTGAGATTACCGTGCATAAAATTACGCCTGAACTTATCGGTTCGTTTCTTGGTATATTCAATATGCTGGGTGGCAAAGTTGAGCGCCTTGGTTCTGATTGCCTGAGATTTTCACGTGATAGCCAATTTGTGCAGCAAGATAGGGCTTTGATGCTTGAGACTGGCGTTTATCCTAAATTGCGTACTGATTTGCAGCCTTTGTTAGCAGCGCTGGCAGGTGTGCAGGGTATCAGGGCTATTGTGCATGATACTGTTTATGATGATCGTGTTAGATATGTTGAAACTTTCCGTCAGTTTGGGATAAAGGCTGAAGGGTCTTACGATTGCTTTGATTCTAATTGCCGGTTTCATGAAAGTGTCGGCGTGAAAAGCATGCATAGCGCGGTGATTGATGGCGTGGATGAGTTGATTGCTCCAGCTAATACATTGGTTCCGCTGACAATCCGTTGTGGTATGGCCAAGATTATTTTAGCTGCGGCGGCTCGTGGCGTGAGTATCATTGATCAGGTTGAAATTGTTGAGCGTGGATATTGCAATTTGTTCAATAAGTTGCTCAGCATTGGCGTTGATATCAAGTGCGAAGGCTGAGTTTTAGATAAATTTAGTTCTCGGATATTTGTTTGCTACAACGTATAAATTTAGTTTCAAAGTTAGGCGTGAACGCCTAACTCAACAAGGAGGCTTCGCCTCGATAGTTCGGCTTCGCCTGTGTTCTAGAGAAGTTAGGCGTGAACGCCTAACTCAACAAGGAGGCTTCGCCTCCATAGTTTTCGGCTTCGCCTGTGTTCTA
>Ga0169931_10006864_pt1 | contig 17031 bp, 14 predicted proteins | sample Kivu_15m_20L_FD_129675 | JGI IMG/M metagenome (GOLD analysis project Ga0169931, IMG submission 129675) | Freshwater microbial communities from Lake Kivu, Western Province, Rwanda to study Microbial Dark Matter (Phase II) - Kivu_15m_20L... | ecosystem: Environmental > Aquatic > Freshwater > Lake...
ATTAAAATTATTGCACCTTGGCGTTTATGGGATTTAAATTCTCGCACCAAATTAATTGAATATGCCGAAAAAAATCAAATTCCAGTCGCCAAAGATAAGAGAGGTGAAGCTCCATATTCAGTTGATGCCAATTTACTTCACACTTCAAGTGAAGGCAAGGTTTTAGAAGACCCATCGCAACCAGCTCCAGAATATGTTTATCAACGCACCACCAGTCCAGAAAATGCTCCAAATGAACCGAGTTTTATCGAAATTGAGTTTTTTAAAGGTGACGCCATTGCTATTGATGGCAAAAAAATGTCACCAGCTGAAATTTTAACCAAGCTCAATGAAGTTGGTGGAAAAAATGGTATCGGCAGGCTCGATTTAGTTGAAAATCGTTTCGTCGGCATGAAATCGCGCGGGGTTTATGAAACTCCGGGTGGTTCTATTTTGTTAGTTTCACACCGAGCTATGGAGTCAATTACACTTGATCGCGAAGCTATGCATTTAAAAGACGAATTGATGCCAAGATATGCAAGTTTAATTTATAATGGTTTTTGGTTTGCACCAGAACGATTAATGCTTCAAGCCTTAATTGATAAAAGCCAAGAACGAGTCGAGGGTAAAGTTCGTTTAAAATTATATAAAGGCAATATTATGGTTATGGGCAGAGAGTCGGCAAAAAGCCTATATTCAATGGCTCATGTCACTTTCGAGGAAGATTCGGTTTATGACCAAACCGATGCCCAAGGCTTTATTAAGTTAAATGCGCTTCGACTTCGAATTGCCAACCGAAAAATATAATTAATGAAAATTTTTAAAATAGTTTTTTTAATATTTTTTATTTTTTCTAATAGAGCTTTTGCCTTTGGTGGTGGCTCGATGGGGGGTATGGGTGGAGCTCCGGGAATGGGCGGTTCTGGCTCTTCAACTTCTGCGGTAAAATCAGGAATTTCTATTGTTGACCCCGAAGGAAGATCTTTAAATTGCCAACCTTTCGTTGATAAGAAATGGGATTCTACCGATTATATCGATAACTGGAATGGTTTATATTTCGGAGTTGGCGGTGAAGCCTCTTCATTTTCGGGTGATCTTAATATTGACAGCTCGACTGGCTTTACCTCAAGCTCTACCGAAAAATATCCAATTGTTGCCGACCTTAATAAACCCATTAACTTATCAGGTTCTTCGGCTTCACTGGTTTTAAATCTTGGAGGTGGAACTTTGGTGGATCGAGTATATTTGGGAAGCGATCTGGAAATTAGAACTTCTAATTTGTCTTCCTCTTTAAATATCAATATCGATGAATATGACAATACTAACACCAAAACCTCATCTGCTTTAAAAAAATTTGATTTCACCGTTTCAAATTATGTTATTTTTAATGCAAAAATTGGTTATCTATTAACTGATAGAGCAATGGCTTATTTTAATGCTGGAATTGGCTCATTTTCATCATATGATATTTCTAGCGATAAAGATTATTCCATCGAAGTTGAATCGCAAAATATTCCTCCACCAATCCGTTTATCAATTGGTGGCGAATATTTATTAAGCAATCATTTTCGTTTATATGCGGATTATTCTTATTGGATGATCCCCAAAGTTTATGGTCAATTTAGAATGGCCAAATCTGGCTCGGCTGGAAGCTCTGTTTTATCAACTGCGTCAACAAACACTTTAATTGCGAAAATGAAAGTAAATTCAGGCAAAATAGGAATATTATATCGATTTTAATTATGAAATTTTTTATAATAATTTTTACCATAATTCAAATTATCAATATTAAAGCTTCTTTTGCTCAAGATTTTAATGATGGATATGGTGATGAATATCGATTAAAATTTAGCGACCAAAATGGCTATGATTTTAACAAAAATCAGTTACCAGATTCATATCACGATAAAAATACTGAACTATATAATTCGGCTGTAGGAAATTATCAGTTACAAACAAAAAATAACCATAATTACACTAATTCTAGTCTTGAAAATTATGATAATAATTTTTATGACCAAACCACTTTATCATCAAAAAATTATGCAAATATTTACAATCAAGAACTAGGCTCAAATTTAAAAAATAACAACAAGAAATATGCAAATTTTCAAGATGGAAAAGGCATTGGCTATAGAGTATATGATAATTCCAATCGCCAATCATATTTTTGTGGTCTTAATAACCAAAATAAAGCAAATTTTACTCATGACAATAATTTTAATGGCCTGTATTTTGGAGTCGGAGCCAATATTTCCAATGTTTCTTTGGAACTCGAAGAATCTTCTCGAACGCTAAACAGCATGACAGCTACTAAATTTTCTCACTCTGTAAGTGGTGGCTCGGTTAATCCTTCGATAATAATGGGGCAGGGTAGATTATTTTCAAATGGTTTGTTTTTGGGACAAGAAATGTCGATTATAATTGGCGAAATTGCTATTAAAAATAATGGATTGGGTAACATCGTAAAAACTCAAGATGGCAAAGAGTCTCAGCTCCAAAAAACCCTGTTTAAAACTTCAAATTTTTCATTTTATTCTGGAAAATTTGGAGTGAATGTTTTTAAGAATTTTATTCCTTATATAAAATTAGGCATTAGTTTTGGCGAATTTAACTATATATCTGAGTTTAAAAATTCTAGAAGACTAACAACCATTGGTTCATTGCCTACTTTTGTTTATGGTTTTGGCTTGGATATTTCGGTAATGGAGCATTTACGAATCATGATTGACCACTCAATTTTTAACAATTCGATTGATGGCAACAATAAAATTTTTGATGGTTCACAAAATACTACAGAGCTCGATGCTTCAGCTTTGGTAAATATATCGCGATTAAATTTAGTGTGGAAATTTTAAGCTATTTTGTTAAATTTTCCTCGATTAAATCTGAATGAATATTTTTGGCAATAGTTAATCTAAGGGCGTTAATAATTGCCACAAAATCGATAATTTGTTGTAAAACTGCTCCATAGGCTGGCGATATATATCCTGCACTTGCAAACATCATGCCAATTACACTAAAAATCATTCCACCAACCGCGCTTTGCAAAATAATTTTTCGAGTTAGTGAGCTAATATGCAAAAGTTCGTCAACTTTAAACAAATCCGATTTTAAAATTACTGCACCAGCTGATTCTGTGGAAATATCATTATTATTGCCAAAAGCAATTCCAACACTAGCTAGCATTAAAGCGGGGGCGTCATTGATGCCATCGCCCATAAAAAGCGTTTTGGCTTTGGCGGTTTCTTTGCGAACAATCTCAAGTTTTTCTTCAGGAGATTTTGAGCTAAAGTAATTTTGAATGCCAAGCCGATTTGCTATAATTTCGACCTCGCTAGATTTATCACCCGATAATAAAATTATTTTTTTAAAATTATGATTCGGAATTAAATGATTAACAAAAGAATGGCTTTCTTTGCGTTCTAGGTCAAAAAATCTAAGCAATCCAATAATTTTTTTATTAACTACTACCACACATTCCATGCCATAATCATCAGTAGGAAATTCGTAGTCTGGAGCCATGAATTCATGAATTCTTTTACGGCTGGTAATTATGACTTCGTCATCATTGATTTCGCCAATAATTCCAAAACCGGGTTTTTCGCTCATATTCTTAGCATCTTGCAAAATTAAATTTTGATTTTTGGCATAATTTAAAATTGCAATTGCCAATGGATGTCGTGAATAGCGTTCAAGGCTGGCAGTTTTTTGGACGATATCAGTAGAATTGTATTTTTTATCCAAACAAATTATTTCTGATAAACTCGGTTCGCCATAAGTTAGAGTTCCGGTTTTATCAAATATTGCGGTAGTGCAAACTGATAATTTTTCTAGGATTCTGGCATCTTTAATTACAATACCTTGACGCGCTGAAATAGAAATAGCGCTAATTATGGCAATTGGCACTGCAATTAAAAGCGGACATGGTGTGGCAATAGTTAACACTGCCAAGAAATTGGTTAAATTTGAGGTGAAATAAAATGACAAACCTGCAATAATTAAAGTGATCGGAGCAAAAATTGCCCCAATTTTGTCGGCAATTTTTCGGGAATTAGGCTTATCTTCATTAGCTTTTTTCATGACTTTGATGATTTGCTCAAATCTGGAATCATTGGCAATTTTTTCTGCTCTAATTATGAATAAAGACTCACCATTAATTGCTCCAGATAAAACTTTGGAGCCAATAGTTTTGGATATTTTGTAAGGCTCGCCCGTTAAATATGACTCATCCATATGACCATTTCCTTGAATAATTTCGCCATCAACTGGGCAAATTTCATGAGGAAAAATGGCGATTTTATCATTAATTTTAATGTCGGAAATGGCAATATCGTGATAGTTATTTTCAATTTGCAAGTGAGCGAGTTTGGGAATGCGTTTTTCTAAGGATTCCAAGACAAAACAAGCCTTATGACTAGCATATTCTTCAAGAGCTTGACCACTAGAAATCATTAGAATAATTAAAACTGCCGTGACATTTTCTTGTAAATAAATTGCTAAAATTAAAGCGATAAATGCAATTAAATCAGCTCCAATATTAAGTTTTAGGAGTTTAAAAAAAATTTGAGAAAGCAGGGGTAACCCACCAATTATGATTATAAAATATAAAATAAATTCTGAGGAATTATCAAAAAATAAAAAACCTACAAAATAATTTATTAATGCTAAAATGCTAATAATTGAAACTAAAAAGTGATATTTAGTATTAACAAAAACTAAAGTTTTGCGGATTGAAAACATGGGATTTAAAAAAAATATTGTTTTTATTTTGCATTTAAAATATATTTATAAATCTACCAAATTCTAATGATAAATTTTAAAATGAAAAATATTTTTTTCTTAATTATGACTTTTTCAATATTTAATTTTGGATTTTTTTCAAAAAACTCCTTTGCTAAAACCACCGCCCCAAAATCTCTAGCAGATAATATTTATGGTTTCGAATTTATCGGTTTTGATGGTTCAAAAGTTAAATTATCTGAGTTCAAAAATAAAGTTTTGTTAATAGTCAATACCGCTTCTAAATGCGGATTCACTTCGCAATATGGCGATTTAGAAAAACTTCATCAAAAATATAAGGATCAGGGTTTGGTGATAATTGGAGTGCCAAGCAATGATTTTGGCGGTCAGGAGCCTTTAAATAATAGTGAAATTCAGAATTTTTGCAAATATAATTATGGAGTCAATTTTTTGGTAACGCAAAAAGAAGTTGTGACTGGCAAAGATGCTCATCAGTTTTATGTTTATGCCAAAGAAAAGCTCGGAACAATTTCCGCTCCAAAATGGAATTTTCATAAATATCTGATTAATAAAAAAGGTGAAATTATAGATTTTTACATTTCAAGCACCAATCCATTAAACGAAAAAATTACTACCACAATAGAAACTGAATTAAAAAAATAATGAATAATGATAAATCCCCTAAAATTGCCATAATTGGTGCAGGATTCGCTGGCATAATTTTGGCTAATAGACTCAAAAGACAATATCATGTTACCATCTTTGAAAAATCTCGTGGAGTATCTGGAAGATTGGCTTCAAGAACAAGAGACCAATTTACCTTTGATTTTGGATCGCAATTTTTTACTGCCAAAAACCCTGAATTTAAGAACTTTTTACTGCCTTATATTAATTGTGGAATTTTGGAGCCGTGGTGTGGAAATTTTGTAGAAATTGATGATTATCAAATCACTTATCGGCGTCCTTGGGGTTATGTTCAAAATCATTTGGTGGCTTCTCCAAAAATGACCCAATTTTGCAAAGAATTAGCAAGAGATTTGCGTATAGAGTTTGAAACTAAAATTACCAAAATTAATAAAAATAGCCAAAATGATAAATGGCAATTATTCGATGAAAATGAAGTTATTAAAGAGTTTGATTGGGTGCTATTTGCAATTCCTGCACAACAATTATATGAATTAATAACTCCAAAAATTAGTTTTTTTAATGATATAAAAAACATTCGAATGCTATCTTGTTATGCTTTAATGCTAGGTTTAGAAGAGTTTATTGATATTCCATTTGATATGGCATTGGTTAAAAATTCACTAATTTCGTGGATTTCTTGTGAACATTCTAAACCCAGTAGAAATAAGGTTCCAGCTTATACAATTCTCGCCAGAAATAGTTGGGCCGATGCAAATATTGATGACGATATTCAAGAAGTTAAGCAAAAAATGATTGATGAGTTTAAAAAAATAACCAATCAAGAAGATTTAAAAATTAAACATTGCGATATTCATCGATGGCGCTATGCCAATATTGGCAAGCAAAATAATAACAGCAAATTTTTGCTTGATTTACAAAACAAAATTGGTGCTTGCGGAGATTGGAATATTCAAGGCAGGGTAGAAGCGGGTTTTATTTCAGCAAATCATCTAGCTGAAGAGCTTATTTTTAAAGTTTTACACAAATAGAAATGTCAAATTCCGAACTTGAAAAATATCAAGAAGATTTGCAAAAAACTTACCAAAATATTACTCAAAATCCAAATATTATTATTAATTTTACTGATGATTTTATTAATAATTATTTTCAATGGAATCAATATAATGTAGTTTCGACAAACTCTGGTGAAACCAATTTTTTTGCTATCGATTTTAGTAAAAATAATGTCCAAAATTTTATATTTGAAACCAGACCAAGTCTGGATTTGGGATGTTTATATTATTTATATCATCATTCTTTAATTCACCAAAATTTTTTAAAAGAACTTAAAACTCAATTAATTTTTAATATTGATTTGTTAAAAATTTTTAATGATTTCGAAAAGGTTCGATTGGTAATTTTATCATCGCAAAATTTTTTGGGAATAACTAAAAATTTACTACAGAAAATCGATTTAGACCTTGATTTATCTAATGAAATTGACTTATCACTTATTCTCCTCAATGAGGTTTTTAAATCATCGGAAAAGCTGAATTTTTATGTAAAAAATGTTTTAAAAAATATGAGCCCTATTTTTCACAAAGATTTCTTGCCAAAAATTTTACAATTAAAAAAATATATAAATCATCAAGAAATTTTTGCCAAAAATTTAATAAAAATTTTACAAGATATCGCCCTTAGCAATCAAAGTGAAGAAGAATTAAGTCGGTCAAATTCATCCAGTCAAGCCGATTCAATGCCAAATTTTGGTGCTGAAAAACTTGACCAAGAAATTACTGCGCAAAATAATATTGAAAATTTACTAACACAACCAAAAGAAGTTACCCTTGAAGAAAATTTATCAGATCTGGCCCCAATTGAAATGCCTATGAGTATAGAACCAGAGCCTGACAGTGAGGTTTTGATGCCAAATATTATTGAGCATGAAATTTTGCAATTTAAAAATTTATATCAAATTTACACTAATCAGTTTGATGAAATAATTAATCCAAAAAATTTTTTAAAAAAAGAAGATTTGCAAAATTTGCGTAACCAACTCGATATAAAAATTGCCAAATTAAATGCAATTTCAAAAAAACTTTCAATTAAGTTGAAAAGAAAATTATTATCGAAAAAAAATAATTACTATGATTTTGATGGTTCGGGCGGAGTTTTGAATAGAAAAAGGCTGGCGAACCTAGTAATTTCGCCTTTTAGCAGTGAAATTTGGTTATATCAAAAAAATCATGAATATCAAGATACCGCATTAACAATTTTACTTGATAATTCGGGTTCAATGCGTGGAAATCCTATTGTAATGAGTGCTTTGGCCTGTGAACTTATTGCTGAAATTTTAGAAAAATTTTCGATTAAAACCGAAATTATCGGTTTTACAACAGTGGATTGGAAGGGTGGAAAATCTCGAAAATTATGGGAGGTTTCTGGTAAAAAAAAGAATCCCGGTAGACTTAATGACTTACGACATATTATATATAAAAGTTTTAATCAATCATATAAAAAGTCTAAAATTAATCTTGGCTTGATGCTCAAAGAAGGTTTACTTAAAGAAAATATAGACGGCGAAGCCTTGCTCTTTGCTAGAAGTCGTTTGATGCAACAAAATGAAAGGCGGAAAATTATTATGGTAATTTCCGATGGAACTCCCGTTGATGATTCAACCACTGCCAATAATGAAGGTGATATTTTATCAGAACATTTGCATCATGTAATTAATAATATTGAGAGAGATAAAAAAATTGAAATTATCGGCATTGGCATTGGGCATTTGGCGGAAGAATTTTACAAAAATTCCATTACAATCAAAACCATCGAAGAGCTTGGTGATGTTATGATTGATAAAATTATTAATGTTTTATGATTTAATTAATAAAATCTTCTAAATTTAATTTTGGTCCTAAATCAAAAAAATATTCATCATGAGTTACTATAAAAACCAAACCCTTATCTTTGACGCGAACTTTTATTAATTCTTTAAGTTTTTCCTTAAAATATTTATCTAAGCTATTTGAAGGCTCATCAAGAAGCCATAAAGTTGAAGGGCAGGCCATCAATTTGGCAAGCAATACTCTTTGTTGCCAGCCAGCTGATAAATTTTTAATTAAAATATTTTGTTGCTGTGTTAATTCAAAAAAATCCAGCGCAGAATTTAATGCCATTTCAGTATCATGTAATTTACTATAAAATTGCAAATTCTCAAAAATGCTCAATTCTGGCTTTAAAAAATTTTTATGACCCAAATATTGCAAATCTCCATTGAAATCTTCGCGAATATCTTTAATATTATTATTACCCCAAAAAATATTTCCGCTGTTGCACTCATAGATGCCTGCGATAATTTTTAGTAGGGAAGATTTACCACATCCATTTTTACCAGTTATAACGATTGCACTAGAAGTACTTACAGATAATGCTAGGTTTTGAAATATTGCTTTCTCACCCCGAAAAAAACTCAAATTATCAATTGTTAACATGGAAAATAATATGTCAGAGTTAAAATTATTTGAATATAGCACAACCAAAAATCCAAAATATCTAGTTTTTTTATTACATGGTTATGGGGCCAATGCTGAAAATCTTATAGATTTAGCTTTTGAATTTCAACCAATAATTAATGACGCGCATTTTATTGCTCCAAATGCTATTGAGGCATTTGAGGGAGGTTTTCCTGATTGCTATCAATGGTTTTCCTTGTATGTTGGTTTACATCGAAGCGCATTAGAAATTCTGGCTCCCAAAATTCAAAATGCGAATAAAATATTAAAAAATGTAATCGAAAACCAGTTAAAAAGATTTAATTTGGGGTATGAAAATTTAATTCTAGCCGGATTTTCACAAGGCAGTATGATGGCGATTTATCAAGGTTTAATTATGCCCAAAAAAATTGCTGGGGTAATAAGTTTTTCTGGAAAAGTGGTGGAGCCATTTTTAGCGGGAGATGAAATTATTTCCAAGCCAAATATTTGTTTAATTCATGGCACGCATGATTCGGTGTTGCCATTTGAAAATTTTAATGAAGCACAAAAAATTTTGCAAAAACATCAAATCCCCTTTGAAGCATATAAAATCAATGATTTGGATCACACTATTGATTATAGAGCGGTGGAAATTGCTCAAAATTTTTTAAAGAAAATCATAATTTAGTTTAAATATGGATTGCAACATAATTTTTGATGTTTTAAAATAATTACAAATTTTTCCTAAATTAATTTTATTTTATTTAAAATGGCTAGAATTACCGTTGAAGATTGTGTTAAAATCGTTAAAAATCGTTTCGAATTATGCCTGATTGCAAGTAATCGTGCTAAAGCAATTTTATCTGGTGCTTCAACCACTCTTGAACGCAAAGAAAAGCCTTCAGTTATTGCACTTCGTGAAATTGCCAGTGATTTAGTTGATGTCGATAATATTCGTAAAAACATTATTTCAAATATCAAAAATAAAGGGGCAATTGAAAATGTGGTAGTTGATAGCCCTGCCGATGAAGATATTATTGAAGCAATTTCTGATGAACAAGAAAATAACATAATTCATCAAGAAGAAGGTTATGAAACTGAAAATCTTGAAATTAAAGATTAGTTTTTACTTTTTTTTAGAAGTCAACTTAAACCCACCCCATGATTTCAGCATCCGAACTCATATCTAAAATTAAAAATTATCATCCGCAAAGCAATTCTTCGCTAATTCAAAAAGCCTATATTATTGCTAAAGAATCTCATGGTTCACAAAAAAGATATTCGGGCGAATCATATTTTTCTCATCCCTTAGCGGTTGCCGAAATTATTGCTGATTTAAAATTAGATGATCAATCCATTATTACGGCTTTGCTTCATGATGTGGTTGAGGATACCGAAGTTACGCTTGATGAAATTGAAGAAATTTTTGGCGAGGAAATTGCCAGATTGGTGGATGGAGTAACCAAACTTGGCAAAATCGATGTTAGTTTTAAAACTGAGAATGAAAGATTGGCGGAAAATTTTCGTAAACTTACGATGGCGATGTCGCAAGATATTCGGGTTTTATTGGTCAAATTGGCGGATCGTTTGCATAATATGCGAACTTTGCAATTTGTGCCATCTCGTGAAAAGCGGTTAAAAAAAGCTCATGAGAGTCTCGAAATTTATGCTCCATTAGCTGGCAGAATTGGGCTTCACAAAATTAAAGACGAAATTCAAGAATTGGCTTTTGAAATTATTGATCCCAAAGCTCGAATCCAAATCATTGAAAAGCTTGCTGAAATTAAAGAAAAAAACAAAGATTTAATTGCAAAAATTTTATTACAGCTTCAAGAAATTTTTCAAATAGAAAATTTTCCTTGCAAAATTGAAGGGAGGGAGAAAAAACTTTATTCAATTTGGTCAAAAATGAAGCGACAAAATATCGGTTTTCATAATTTGCACGATATTATGGGAATTAGAATTGTCGTTCAAAATGTAAGTGAATGTTATCGAGCTTTGGGAGTTGTAAACTCCAATTTTAATATGATTCCGGGAACTTTTAAAGATTACATCAGCACTCCAAAAGAAAATGGCTATCAATCCTTGCATTTGGCAATTCTTGGACCTCTAAACAAAAAAATTGAAATTCAAATTCGCGATGAAATGATGCATGAAGTCTCCGAGCTTGGCGTTGCGGCGCATTGGAATTACAAAGAAAAAATTAATAAAAAGACCAAAAATAAAATCAAAGCAGTTAGTGAAGAGCAAAATCAATATCGCTGGATTCGCGAATTAATCAATTTATTCGAAAATTCTGAAAGTGCCAGCGAGGTTTTAAAAAATAATAAACTCTCAATGCAAAATGACGAGGTTTTTTGTTTTTCGCCAAATGGTGATATTTTTAATTTACCAGTTGGAGCAACGGTTTTGGATTTTGCCTTTGCGGTTCATTCGCAAGTTGGCAATAGTTGTGTATCTTCAAAAGTTAATGGCGCCATTGCTCCGCTTCGTCAACGCCTCGAAAATGGCGATCAAGTTGAAATTTTAACCACTAAAAATTCAAAGCCATCGCCAAATTGGCTTCAATTTGTGATTACTTCTAAGGCCAAAACTGCAATTAGAAATTTTATTAGAAACGAAAAATACAACGAATATTCAACACTTGGTAAGGCCATTATTCAAAAATATTTTAATTCAAAAAATGTTGAATTTAATGAGCAGATTTTAGAAAAAGCCTTGCATAAATTTGGTAAAAAAAATATCAATGATTTATGTTTTCGTATTGCTGATGGCACAATTTCAAGGCATGATGTTTTTAAAACCATATATCCAGATTATGAAATTGAGCAAAAACATCAAAAAATTTCACAAAAAAATCTTGAAAAAACCAAAAAATCTCATCATTTTTTACCAATTGAAGGTTTGGTTGATGGAATGGCAATCAAGTTTGCGGGATGTTGCTCGCCAATTCCGGGAGACCAAATAGTTGGCATTATAAATACTGGAACTGGGGTTACGATTCATAATCAATTTTGCAGTAATTTAAAAAACTTAGCCTTAAATCCAAGTAGAGTTTTGGATGTTTGCTGGAAAAATGAAGAGCAGATCGGACAGGCATTTATTTGCCAAATTCGCGTTGTGGTGGAAAATAAAAGCGGAGCTTTAGCGGATATTACTAATGTTATTGCTAAGAAAAAAATCAATATTGGTCATATCAAAACTACGAATCGAAGTGCCGATATTTTTGAAGTGGTAATTAATATTGAAGTAAAAAATGTTGAGCATCTTGAAGAAGTTTTATCGGCAATTCGAATTTCTAAAAAAACTATCGAAGCACAAAGGGTGGTGGGAGGTTTTAATTGAATAATTTTTCACAAAATTTATTTTCAAGAATTTCTGCAATTAATAATGATTTAATTATCCAAAAATTAAAAATTGTCACCGCAGAATCATGCACTGGAGGTTTATTATCAGGGTTATTCACCGAAATTTCGGGTTCTTCAAAAATTTTTGATAGAGGTTTCGTGGTTTATAGTAATCAAAGTAAAATCGATATTTTGTCGGTCGATGAAAATTTTATAAATCAGTTTGGAGCTGTAAGCTTCAAGGTTTGTGAAGCGATGTTAGTGGGAGCCTTAAATAATTCCAAAGCCAATCTGGCAATTGCCATTACGGGCATTGCTGGTCCGCACGGCGACACCATCAACAAAAAAGTCGGTAATGTTTTTATTGGAGTTGGCAATGAGAAAAATCAGGAAATCTTCGAGTTTAACTTTAATGGCAATCGTCAAGAAATTCGTAATTTATCTCTAGAAAATGCTTTGGAAATTTTACAAAATTTTATAAAAAAATATTATTAAATGATTATTTTAGGAATTGAAACTTCGTGTGATGAGAGTGCTGTTGCCATCATCGATGACCATAAAAATATTTTGGCAAATGTAATTTATTCGCAAATAGATTTGCATAAAGTTTATGGCGGAGTAATTCCTGAATTGTCAGCGCGTTCACATCTTGAAGTAATCGATAAATTAATTTTGCAAGCACTGAAGGAAGCCAATTTAAGTTTTTGCGATATTGATGCTTTTTGTGCAACTTATGGACCGGGGTTAATTGGTGGACTAATCGTTGGACTCACCTGTGCTAAAGCTTTAAGCGCTATCCATCAAAAACCATTTTTGGCGATAAATCATCTCGAGGGTCATGCCTTAACCGTTAGACTCACCAATTCAATCGAGTTTCCGTTTTTGTTACTTTTGGTTTCGGGCGGGCATTCGCAAATTTTACTTACCAAAGATTTGGGTTCATATTGTAAAATTGGTGAAACCATCGATGACTCGGTTGGCGAAGCTTTCGATAAAGTAGCACAAATGCTTGGTTTAGAATATCCCGGTGGACCAAAAATTGAAAAATTAGCCAAAATCGGCGATGAGTTAAAATATAAATTCCCACGACCGTTAATCGACAGCAAAAATCACGAGCATTTATTTGATTTTTCACTTTCGGGCTTAAAAACAGCGGTAAAAAGGGAGATTGAAAAAATAACGGGTGAAAATTTTCAAGCTAATTCTCATCAAAAACTTAGCGAAGAAATTAAGGCAGATATTTGCGCTTCATTTCAATATACCATTGTCGAAATCTTGATGAATCGATTAAAAAATGTTTTGGAGTTGAATGTGGAAGTAAAAAATTCGCAACTAAAAAATTTAGTAGTTGCAGGAGGTGTTTCCGCTAATCAATATATTATAAGTAAATTGCAAAATTTTGCCAAAAAATATGAGTTGAATTTAGTTTCTCCGCCCCTTAAGTTATGCACCGATAATGCGGTGATGATCGCCTATGTTGGGCTAGAAAAAATGCTTAGAAAAGAGCATGATTTTTTAACGACAGCACCCACATCTAAAATTAATTGGTAAATAAATTTGTTTTAAATAATTACAAAAATATTTTACTAAAAACTAAAATAAAAAATTACTTGATAAAAAATGTTTTTTTTAAAAAAATCATTTTAAAAAAATGATTGAAAAATATTTTATCTCATATTTAAGAAAAGACGATTACCAAAAATTTTGGAGCGGATTTAATACTAAACGCAAAGTTGATATTTTGTTCATTAATGCAAAGCTTGAAGAACAAGAAAAACTCCTTCTTTCCATAAATGCTGATGGCATCAAAAAAACTTATTTAGATTTTTCTCAACTTACCGAATTCAAGCCAAAACTATTGTTAATGAATATTGATGGCGATCAAGAATATTGTAAAAATTTTATTGAAAAAAATTTAAAAAATAATATCAATAATTTTAAGGCATCGATTGTAATTAGAATAAATAATTATCGGTATTTTTTAAATAATTTCGAAAATATTTTTTATAAATATGAAAATGTTTTTGAAATTATGGCAAATATTTTTGCAATAGGTGCAAGTGGAGAGTTTTACTATGTCAATAACGAGCTAAATTTAATTCAATTTACAATTGCAGATATTTTTTCTAAGGCAAAATTTAAAATTGAAACTACTAGTATTAATATTAAGAAAAATATTGCTGATTTTGCCGATTTTATTCGACAAAATAATCTTCAAGAATCCTTTGATTTAAAGGATTTAGATATAATGCTTCAAAATGATTATTTTGGCAACAAAAATCAAAATAATTATATTGAAAATTATTTTAGCAATTTTGATTATATAAATAAAAATCAACTAAAAAACCCATCGAATTTTCAAGTTATTCTTCAAGAAATTGTCGACTATGTTCGCTATCAAAATTCAATGGATGGATATATCATCCAAGTATTTTTAAAACATAATTTATTGGCTAATGAGTTCGAAAATAAAGTTATTGCAAATGATTTGTCAAATGTTGCAACAAAAATTAAAATACTAGTTTCTATATATTGTAAAACTTCCGACACAATTCAAGTAAATATAAGTAATGCTTTTTTAATGGCTTTAAATCAGGTAAACCAAGCATCTTTGACCGAATTTTTTATAATGTTTTTTGCCGAAAATATCATTCTTTCGGAAATGAAGTATGACTTTAGAAAATTTCTTAAAGACAATGTCGAAATTCTCAATAAATCACTGGATTTGTCAAAGATTTTAGATAAAAAAGGGCGAGTCATCTATAAAAATTTTTATTATGATGATGAATGCGATTTTGCATTTAGCAAAGATACGGTGATAGCTTATTTTAACAACCTTGACAAGGATTTTCTTAAAGATTATTTATATTCTAAAGTGTCATCGTTAAATCCGTTAAATTTAATTTTCAAAAAATATTTTATTAATGATGTTATTTTGAACTCGAATAACTTTGTGATAGTGGCTTTGGCGAATTTTATAATAACAAAATTTGACGATATTGAAAAAAATCGATTACGAGATTTTATTTCAAGTAAGTTGTTTTCAACTGATTTTATCGCTGAAAACCCTGATAAAATCAAAGCTCTTAAACCTTTGTTGCCAATAGAAATCCAGCAAAAATTATAATCAATTATTGTTAGTATCATTATTGATAAATTCTTTCATAACTTCTGAATTTATATCGCGAAAAGCATTAAGGGCGCTAGAAATTTCTTCGCTACCAACTCCAACACTAGATAGAGCTGCGTGACTGAGCTGAAGACCGGTTTCCACATTTTTGGCAACCACAAAGCTGGCACCAACTTTTTTCAAACGATCGGCATTAACAATATTTTCTGATTTAGTTATTACGGCAACGGTAGGGAAATTTTCATGAATAAATCTGGTGATTTTCATGCAGGCAAACTCATCTTCAATGGCAATAACCACCGATTCCGCTCTTTCAAGACCGATATGACGAAGAATATCGATATTTAGGGCGTCGCCATAATAAATGTTAAAACCTTTAAACCTTTGCGAAGTTACGGTTCGATGATTATTTTCTAGAATTAAATAATTAATATTTTTCTTTTTTAAAATGTAAGAAACAATTCTACCAACCCTAGAAAATCCTATTACAACAATATGTTTTGAAATATTACCAATTTCTGATTTCAATTTGTTGTCTTGCAAAACCTCTTTGGTGTATAAATATGATTTTGTTTTTCTACCAACGCTTGCCAACATTGGTGTTAACGCCATTGTAAAAGTTACGGTTGTCATTAAAAATTGTGAAAGCGAGCTGGGAATAAAACCAAGTTGAACCGCAATTAGAAATACCACAAAAGAAAATTCTCCGCCTTGAGAAAGTAGCAATCCACAATGTATTGATGGAGCAATTGGAAATTTGAAGAATCGACCCAAAGCAACAATTATGATGGATTTGATGGCAATAATGGCAAGTGAAACTATGGCAATATAATGAAAACTACTTATTAATAAATTAAAATCAAATGACATGCCAATGGTCATAAAAAATAATCCAAGTAGCAAAGATTTCATTGAAGAAATTTCTTCTTCAATTCTATAGCGATATTCTGTTTCTGCAATCATTAAGCCTGCCACAAAAGCTCCAAGAGCAAATGACATTCCTAAATGGTTGGTAATAAAAGCTGATCCTAGAATCACAATCAAAGTTAAGCTAATAAAAAGAACATCGCTTTTGGATTGAGCGATTAATCTATAAAGTGGACGCAAACAAACTCTACCAATAATATAAATAATAACCATGGCAATGCAGGCGTCGGCAAGGGCTCCGCCAACGGCGTGAGTTAAGTTTAGGTCGGTATTTTTTAAGAGAGGTAGAAGAACCAATATTGGAATTACCGCCAGATCTTGCATCAATAAAATAGAGAAGGAGAGTCTTCCAACTCTGGTTGATTGTTCACCATTTTCGGAAATTACTTGCATTACAATTGCAGTGGAAGACATTGCCAGTGCGCTTCCAATTATGATTGAAGTTTCGCTTGAGAAATGAAAATAAAATTTGCAAAATAAAAAAATCGTTAAAGTGGTTAATAAAATTTGTAAACCCCCAAAGCCCAAAACATATTTTTTTAGGGTCATGAGTCTGGCAAAAGTAAGTTCTAAGCCGATGAAAAACAACATAAAAACAATGCCAAGTTCGGCGATTGATTTGGTGGTATCAACGCTGGAAACAATTCCAAAACCAAAAGGACCAATAGCGGTTCCGGCAACAACATAGCCAAGGGCAGGGCTTAAACCAATTTCTTGAAAAATAACCACCACAAAAACTGATGCCATTAATAAAATCAATATGTCGCGAAGGTAAGAAATATCGTGCATTAACTATTGCTGTTAG
>Ga0169931_10006865_pt1 | contig 17030 bp, 15 predicted proteins | sample Kivu_15m_20L_FD_129675 | JGI IMG/M metagenome (GOLD analysis project Ga0169931, IMG submission 129675) | Freshwater microbial communities from Lake Kivu, Western Province, Rwanda to study Microbial Dark Matter (Phase II) - Kivu_15m_20L... | ecosystem: Environmental > Aquatic > Freshwater > Lake...
AGGACGATCGCCCGCGAGCGCGAGTTCCGGGGTCGAGCGGAAAAAAAGTCCGCGGCCGGCGCGCGGCCCCCAGCGGAGCCACGCACCGGCCGTGGAAAGCGCGCCGCGCGCGGGAGCGGCGCCGACAACTAGGCCGGCTTCTCCGAGAGCAGGTGGCGCTTCTGCTCGACATCCTTGAAGTCCTCGGCCCCGGGCAGCGGGTCCTTCTTGGAGCCGATCGCGGGCCACTGCGAGGCGAAGGTCTCGTTGATCTCCTTGTACTCGGCCCACTTCTCCGGGAGGTCGTCTTCGCTGAAGATGGCCTCGGTCGGGCACTCGGGCACGCAGGCCCCGCAGTCGATGCACTCGTCCGGATTGATGACGAGGAAGTTCTCCCCCTCGTAGAAGCAGTCGACGGGGCAGACATCGACGCAATCGGTGTACTTGCACTTGACGCAGGGTTCGGCGACGACGTAGGCCATGGCTCGTGAGGTCCTTTCGGGCCGAGGATTGTCCACATTCGACCGTGCGGGTAAAGGCCTCGGCGGTGCCAAAATCAGCCCGTCGCCCCAGGCCCCACGTGTCCGACCGAACCGTCCCTGCCGAGCCCGTCTCCACGCGCTCCATCCTGCGCCTGTGGTGGCCGCTGGCCGCGAGCTGGCTGCTCATGGGCGCGGAATTGCCGCTGTTTTCCGCGGTTGTCGCGCGGCTGCCGGACGCGGAGCGCAATCTGGCGGCGTGGGGCTCGCTCGTGTTCCCCATCGCGCTCACGATCGAGGCCCCCATCATCATGCTGCTGTCCGCGTCGACGGCCCTGTGCCACGACCGGCAGAGCTACGAACGTGTGCGGAGCTTCATGCTGCGCGCCGGAGCGGCGCTCACGGCCCTGCACGCCCTCGTCGCCTTCACGCCGCTGTTCGATGTCGTGGCGCGCTCGGTGATCGGCGCCCCGGAGGAAGTGATCGAACCGGGACGGCTCGGCTTCCAGCTGATGCTGCCGTGGACGTGGTCGATCGCTTACCGCCGCTTCCAGCAGGGCGTGCTGATCCGCTTCGGCCACTCGCGCGCGATCACGCTCGGCACCGCGGTGCGCATCCTCGCCAACCTCGCGGCGCTGGCCCTCGGCGCCCTCGTCGGCGACCTGCCCGGCATCGCGGTCGGAGCCTGCGCCGTCTCCGCGGGCGTGATGAGCGAGGCGGCCTTCATCGGCCTGCGCGTGCAGCCGGTGTTGCGCGAGCGCCTGTGGCATGCGCCCGCCGGCGAGCCGCTCTCGTGGCCCGCCTTCGCGAGCTTCTACTTGCCCCTCGCGCTTACGCCGCTCGTCACGCTCCTGAGCCAGCCGATCGGCTCGGCCGCCATGTCGCGCATGCCCTCGCCGCTCGAGTCCCTCGCGACTTGGCCCGCCTACCACGGCGCCGTGTTCCTCTTCCGCGCGCTCGGACTCGCCTTCAACGAGGTCGTGGTCGCGCTCGGTGCCCAGCCCGGAGCCGTGCGCGCCCTGCGCGGCGTGACTTGGAAGCTGGCAGCTGCCGCGAGCGCCCTGCTGGCCCTCGTTACGTTCTCTCCGCTCTCGCGCGCGTGGTTCGAAGGATGGAGCGACCTCGACCCGCGGCTTGCCACACTGGGAACCTCGGCCATGAGCTTCGCACTCGCCCTGCCGGCGCTGAGCGTGCTGCAGAGCCTCTACGGCGGCGTGCTCGTGCGCGCGCGCCGCACGCGGGCTGTGACCGAGTCCGTGATCCTCTCACTCGGAGTCACCACGCTCGGCCTCGCGCTGTGCGTGCAGTACACGAGCCTCGAAGGCCTGCAGGCCTCGGCGCTCATGATGACTCTCGGCAACCTAGCGCAGACCCTCTGGCTCGCCTGGCGCGCGCGCAGCCTGCTGAGCGACGCTCCTACGGGCGCGGCTTGACCCACGTCTCGCCGTTGCTGACGTCCGTCGCGTACTCGACGGCGGTCCAAAACGCCATCGAGACCGGCAGGAACAGGTAGCTGAAACCCAGCACGAGCGCGGTGCCGACGCCGAGCGCGACGGGCTGGCTCCAGTCGGTCAGGAAGTACAAACCGAGCGCGAGTGCCGCCGCAAAGATCTCCGTCACGGCCGCGCAGAAGTACATCGCGCCGGTCTGCGAGCCGCTCTCGCGTCGATAGCGCAGACCGCAGGTCGCGCAGGTCTCGTGCAGCCGCGCAAAGGAGCGAAACAGCGCCCCCTCACCGCACTGCGGACAGCGCTTGCGCAGCGCGCGGCGAAAGAACAGCGGCTTGTCGGGAGCCGGAGTCATGGTCACACCCCCATGCGATTCGCGACGACGAGCGCGAGCGCGAACAGCGTGAACAGGAGCGCCGCGAGCGGCACGATGAAGCGCAGCCACGCTACGTAGGGCACGCGTCCGAGCGCCAGCACGCCCATCAGCACGGCGTTCGTTGGGATGAGCATGTTCGTGAGGCCATCGCCGCACTGGAACGCGAGCACCGCGACCTGCCGCGACACGCCGACCAAGTCGCCGAGCGGCGCCATCAGCGGCATCGTCACGGACGCCTGCGCCGACCCCGATGGAATGAACAGGTTGGTCAGGCTCTGCACGCCGAGCATCCCGACGGCGGCGACATCGGGCGAGAGGCCCTCGAGCGGCGTCGCGAGCCCCTGCACGACAGCGTCGATCACCTTGCCCTCTTCCAGCAGCACCTGAATCGTCTTGGCGAAGCCGATCAAGAGCGCGGTGTTGGTCATCTCGGCCGCGCCCGAGCTGAACTCGCGCGCCGCACGGTTGGGAGTCAGCGCTCCGAGCGGGACCGCGAGCAGCGCCAGCGCGAGGAACACCGCCGAGAGCTCGCCCAGCCCCCACTCGTGCACCGCGCAGCCCCACACGAACAGCACGATGCCGGCGCCGAAGGACCCAAGCAGCGCAAGCTGTCCCGCGCGCAGCTGCGGCGCATCGCCCGCGGGCGGCTGCCACGGCTCGACGCCGACCATGAAGCTCCGCGAGCGATCGCCGCGCACGCGCAGCGCATAGCGCACGAGGTACGCGATTCCGACGGCGAGCGCGATACCCCACAGGATCCAGCGGAATCCCGCGGCGGAGTTGGGCTCGAGCCCGGCGATGCGCTGCGCGATCAGGACCGTGAACGGGTTGTGCGGCGCCGCCGCGTAGCCGATGCCGGCTGCGACGTAGACGATGCCGACGGCGACGATCGCGTCGAAGCCGAGCGCCGCGCAAGCCGCCGCGAGGATCGGCACGAAGGGCACATACTCCTCGGCCATGCCGATCGTCGCCGCGCCGAGCGAGAGCACGGCTGTCATGCCGCCGACGAGCAGCACTGGACGCCCGCCCATGCGAGCGAGCACGCGCGCGAGCAGCGCGTCGACCGCTCCGCTCGCGCGCAGCACACCGATCACGCCGCCGCACAGAAGCACGAAGAAGATCACTTCCGCGGCCTTCTCGAGTCCCTTGGGGATGCGCGTCAGCGCCGCGTGCCACGGCAGGGCCGCGACCTGCACCTCGTGGAAGGTCCCCGGCACCGCGCGCGCGCGCCCGTCGACCACGACGCGCTCGAACTCGCCCGCGGGCAGCACGTACGTCGCGAGCTGGGCGAGCACGACCAGCGCGACCGTCAGCACGAGTGTCTCGGGAAAGCGTAGCTTCATCGCGAGGGCCCGCTCACTTCTTCGCCGGCGCGTGACCGCCAGCCTTGACCCACGCTCGCCACGCCTCGTCGACGTCGAGCGGACTCCAATCCCACAGCTCGCGCAGGAGCTTGCGCTGGAGCCCGGGCAGATCCTCGCCACTCGGCTTTCCCTGTGCGTCGAGCTGGCCCTTGATGCCGCCGAGGAAGCGCGCGTAGCGCTCGCCGTGCGCCTCCATCAGAAAGCGCGTGATGGACCACGCGGTCACGGATCCGTCGGTGCCGAGCTCGGAGTAGTCCTTGGCCGCCATGAGCTCCGCGAGCCGCGGCGCCTTGCCGCTCGCCACGAGCTTCGTCGCGGCCGCGCCGAAGTCCGCCGGAGCCTTCGTGTCGCGCAGCGAACCTTCCTCGCCCTCCGTGGTGCGCGACTGCGGATCGAACTCCTTCTCCAGCGCCTGCGCCAGCCCTTCGTCGAGCCACACCGGCGGGTCGTAGGAGAAGTGCTTGTAGGCGCACAGGAACGCGTGGCCGAGGTTGTGCGCGATGTGCGGCCACAGCCCGCGATCGTCCTTGAGGTCCGCATCCTCCACCGGCACCGACACGAGCAGCTTGTGCAGGCCGGGGAAGTGCCAGCGAAACGAGTCGTTGACGGCGACACCGCTGAACGACTCCGTGAAGCGGCGGTGGTTCTCGCGCGAGACGTGCAGCACGACCTCGAACTTGTCCTTCTCGCCGAGGAAGCGGCCCGCGCCCATGTAGGGCGCGTCGAGGCGTCGCTCGGCGGGAAAGTCCGCGTCCGTGACCTGCAGCAGCCCTTGGAAGCGCGCGTAGAACTCCTCGCCCTTCATCGCCTGCAGGTGCAGACGCAGCCAAGGGTCGAGCCTGCGGGGCTTGGTCGGCACGTCGGGCAGGGCGACGCGCAGCCGCGCGAGCTCCGCCTCGACGCGCTCGCGATCGCGCTGGTCGATACCAGAGTCGCCGAGCGCGCTCGCGAAGCGCAGGTGCGCCGTCTCGATGAACAGCCAGCGCGCCACCGGCAGCTTCGCCACGAGCTCCGCGCCTCCCTTGTCCGCGATCGGGCCCGGCGCGTGCGAGAGCACGCCCGCCGCCGCCATCAAAGCCGGATCCTCCTTGCAGTACGGGCAGCGCTCCTTGTCCTTCGCCTGCGCGGCGAGCGGCAAGGCGAGCGCGAGGAGCACGAGCAGCGCGCGAACGACCATCGCCTGCAAAGACTAGCGCGCGCTCCCGGGATTCGTCCCCGAAAGCGCGCGCCGCCAAGAAAACTCGACCGCCGGCAGCGGTGCTGCTAGCGCAGCTGCTCCCAGAACTCCGCGGGCATGTCGTGCGCGATCTTCAGCGCGCCATTCGCGCCACCGTAGATCGGCTCCTCGACGCGCAGCACTTTGCCGCCGCCGAGCCGCTCGCGCATCTGCTTCTCGAGCTCGACGTCGAGGCCCTTGATCATGCTGCCGCCGCCGCCGAGCAGCACGCGGTTCTTCAGCCGGTCCTGGAACTCGGGGTCGAAGTTGGCGATCAGCTCCGTCAGCGCGTCCACCATCGGCGGCACGATCGAGCGGCACGCCGTGCGGATCTCGTTGGTGATGTCGAAGGAGGTCGGCTTGCCCTTGACCGGCAGCTGCACCACGACCGGCAGCATCTGGTCGGCGACGCTCGAGTGCTTTTCCTTGATCTGCTTGATCATCTGGATCGTGAACTGCGCCTCGGGGTACTTGGCGCGCACGAGCTTGGCGAGCTCCTCGTCGACGTGGTCGCCGGCGAAGGTGTTCGTGACCTGGTCCGCGTCTTCGGGCATCGTGCCGTGCATGCGGCAAAAGTCGGTCGTGCCCGCGCCGATGTCGATCACCAGCGTGTCGTCGAGCATGTCGAGGCCGTAGGCCACCGAGAACGGCTCGGAGCAGATCATCGCGCTGTGCACGTGCTGCCGCGCCGCATCGAGAATCGCCTTCTTGCTGTGGATCTGGGCCTGAGCCGGCGCGCCGATCACGGCGTACACGAGCTCGTCGGCGCGCGGGCGCGCACGGCGGATGATCTCGCCGATCAGGTCGGCCGCGGCCTTCAGGTTCTTGTCCCCGCTCTCGCCGGACTTGATCACGCCATGGCCGAGCGGACGGTAGAAGTCGAGGCTCAGGCGCTTCTCGAGCGCCTCGTCGCCGAACAGCACGTCCTTCTGCAGCAGCTTGCGCGACACGACGTCCTTCGGATACCCGACGTACGACGCGACCGTCTCGCGCACGCCGTTGGAGGACGACACGGAAGTGCGCGACGTGCCGAGGTCGATGCCGAGGTACAGAACGCCTTGGGGCTTGGCGGGAGGCTGGAGGGCGGGCATGGCGAGAAGTGGGACCTGCGAGTGGTGGGACGCCGGACGCGGAAGCCGCGCCTAGCTGGGATTCTCGGGCTGCGCGCCGATCTGGCGCCGCAGCTCCACATTGGCCTCGAAGATCTTCGACATCAAGGCCTTCTTGAGCTCGGCCTGCACGGCCGTCTCCGACAGCCCCTGCACGTTCTTGTAGACCGAAGCCACGCCGCTGTCGGTCGAGCGCTGCGCGAGCACGCGCTGCAGCTCGGACTCGGTCATGCCGAGCGACTCGGACAGCTTGGCGATGCGCCGCTCGAGCAGCTCGATGCGCTCGGCCTGCTCGCGAGCCTCACTCGGGATCGTGCGACGCACCTCCTCCTGCACTTCGCGCAGCGCGCTCGCGACCACTTCGCGCTGGATGCGCGCGAGCAGATCGTCGTCGCCGGGGCCAAGGCCGAAGAGCTCGCGGATGCGCTCGCCCAAGGCGCCGAGCGCGACGTCGCCCGTGCCTGCGGCCGGCAGCGGAGCCGGAACGCGCGACGCGTCTTGCGCGCGCTTGCGCTCGAAGAACTCGTACAAGTCGCTGTGGACATAGCGGTTGCCGCCGCCTTCCCGCGCCACGCGCAGGCCGGCCTCGGCGACCTCGAGCAGCGTGCCAAAGGCGAGCTCGCCCTTGCGGTTGTTGTGGGCGCCTCCGATCGAGACGGTCACGCGCGTCGTGCGGCCATCGCAGTCGAAGCGCAGGTTGCGCACGGCCTCGAGCACGCGGCGTGCGACCACCTCGGCGCCCGTGGACGGCGTGTGCGGCACGAGCACGACGATCTTGTCGTCGACGAGGTAGCCGAGCGAGTCCGAGGCGCGCGTCGAAGTGCGCAGCACCCCGGCGACTCCGCGCTGGATCTCGTCCTTGACGTCCGCGCCGTAGAGGTCCTGCAGCTGGGCGAGGCGGTCGACCCCGATCACGAGCAGCACCAGCGGATAGCGGTAGCGCTGCGCACGATCGAACTCGACCCGCATCAGGTGCTGGATCTGGGCCGGTGAGAAGAGGTCCTTGAGCGAACCACCGAAGCTGCCGCCGGTCTGGAAGCTCATGGGGCTGCTGGCTTTCTGGGTCGGGGGAAGGGCGGCGTCTGTGGGGGTCGCGGCCCCGGCCGGAGCAGAGTAGCGGTGCCTGGGTGCGAAGTCATGCCCCGCCAAGGGCGCGACCGTTGCGGAAAATCGACGCGCTGGCGCGGATTTCTTGAGGATTTGCGGAAGAAAGCGGGCCCTAGCCCAGCGCCTCGACGTCGGCGTCCCGGACCTGCTCCGCCAGAGCGGAAAAAACTTCCGGCGCGATGCCGAGGCAGCGCTCGGCGACCTTGGCGAGGCGCAGCACGGCGGAGTCGAAGGTCTCACTGCCGGCGCGGTAGGCGAGCTGGTCGGCGATGGCCACGACACCCACGTGCGGATGCTCGTGGATCGCATGGGTCGGGCCGTGGTGGAACTCGATCGCCTGCGCGACCTTTTCCGGCAGCTGCCACTGCGTCGCGAGCAGCGCTCCGACCTCGACGTGCGAGAAGCCAAACACGCGCCGCTCCGCGTCGTGCAGCTGGGAGCCCGTGCGCCGCGCGATGCGGATGCACTCGAGGTACTCGTCGGTGAGCGCGTCGAGGATCACGACCTTGCCGACATCGTGCAGTAGGCCGCAGGCGTACAGATCATCGGAATTGAGCTGGCAGCGCCGGTCCGCCGCCGAGCCGAGGCTGTGCGCGAGCTGCGCGGTCAGCACGAGGTGCCGCCAGAGCTCGTCGAGATCGAAGTCCGGGAGCTCCCGCAGGTGCTCGTAGCGCTTCACGATCGAGCACTGCATGGCGACGTTGCGCAGCGCGCGCGCCCCGATCACCGTCACGGCGCGCTCGGCGCTCGTCACCGGCTCGCGCAGCCCGTAGAACGGCGAGTTCGCCAGTCGCAGAACGCGCGCGGTGATGGCGGGATCCTCGGCGGCGATGCGACCGATCTGCGCGGCGCCCACGGCCGAGTCCTCGATGGCGGCGTTGATGCGTAGCACCACCTCGGGCAGCGACGGCAGCGAGATGCGATCGCCAAACGTCTCGAGCAGCGCGCGCCTCTCCATCACGGTGGGCGTATCGGTCACCTGCGCTGGCGCGCTTCAGCGCTGAAACGGAAATCCTGTCCAGTGCGGTCGCTGCCGGAAAGTTCGTCGCGCGCGCGGTCGAGCCGTCGGTGGAAGCAAACCCGTAGCGAGGCCGAGCGCTCTTCGCTGGCGCTAGAAACGCGACACTTGGGTACACGACAGGGGGACGGCGGAGGCGGCCTGGCGGCGCGGAGTCACGAGGCCGCATGGGGTCCGGCCTCAACGAGCCGCTAGGGCCGGCGCACCCACTTCCACAGCTCGGTCGGCGTCGCCGACTTGCCCGTCAGCAAGATGCCGACGCGGAAGATGCGCGCCGCGGCCCACACCATCGCGAGCACTCCGCCGAAGCCGACGAGCGAAGTGAGCGCGATCTCCCAGCCCGCGACGGACTCGACCGATGCGACGCGCAGCACCATCGCGAAGGGCGTCATCGGCGGGATGTACGAGATCGTGCGCGCGAACACGCTGTCGGGGTTCTCCGTGACGAAAAACCACGTGAAAAGCGGCAGGGTGAAGAGCAGCGTCACTGGCCCGAGCAGGGTCTGCGCGTCGCGCAGCTCGCTCACCGCGGCTCCGATCGCGGCCATGGTCGCCGCGACCATCAGGAACGCCATCAGAAAGTAGACGCCGAGGTACACGAGCTTGTCGGGCGGCACGAAGTGCGCGTAGCCGAGGCTCGAGGCCGCGCTCAGACCCACGCCCGAGTACATGCCGAGCATCAGCGCCCCCACCGCGCATTGCCCGATCACCTTGCCGGCGAGCAGCTCGAGCGGGCTCACCGCCGAGAGCAGCACCTCGATCACGCGGTTGGACTTCTCCTCGATGGTCGACGTCAGGAGGTAATTGCCCGTGACCCACACGCTGCTCCACAGAAGCAGCATGAACGCGAGCGGGACGAACATCTTGGCCAGCTGGTTCTCGACGACGTCGACGCCGTCCTCGCGCAGCGTGATCGATACGGGCACGGGCGACGCCAGCACGGCGCGCGCCTGCGCGATGTCGACGCCCACGGCCGCGGCTCGCGCCGTGACGATCGCGCGACCGAGCGCCCCCTGCAGGTCGTCCACCTGCTGACGCGTCAGCCCCTCGCGCAGGAACAGATCGAAGCGATTGGTCTCCGGCTCCAGCGTGAGTACGCCCGCCTCGTAGCGCACGCACGCGAGCAGCTCGCCCGCGCGCACGCGGCGCCGGAACTCCTCGAGCGCAGCCGCTTCGGTGCTCGACTCGACGCGCACGACCGGCGACGGCGCGGACAGCATGCCCTGCGCCTGCTCCTCGAGCAGCTCGCGCACCGGCTCGGGCAGCACGCCCTCAAGCTTGCGCTGCACTTCCGCGATGCGGCGCTCGCGCTCCCGCACGAGCCGATCGCCGTCGAACTCGGCCGCGACCGCAGCCGCGAGTCGCCCGTCGAAGTCGACGACCGCGAGCGCGCCCTCGAGCGGCTTGTGGGACGGCTGCAGCAGGAACGGCAGCGCGAGGGCGAGCACCCAGAACACCGCAGGCAGCACGATCGCCGCGAGCAGGAACGCCTTGGTGAGCACCGTGGTGCGGAACTCCCGCACGGCGATCTCAGTCACCCTTGCCATGCTCGAGCTCCTTGCGCGCATCCTCGGCGGCGCTCTCCCCTTCCACCTGTCGAACCACGCGCACGAACACGTCCTCGAGGCTCACGCGCTCGAGCTCGATGCGCCGCGCCGGGCCGCGCCGCAGCAGCAGCTCGAACAATTCCTGCGGCCGGGCCGCATCGGACAGCGCGAGCGAGAAGCCGCGCCCGTCGCGCGAGGGCTGCACGGAGTGAACGCCGGGGAGCGTCGCGAGCTCGAGCGCGCTGCACGCGCCGGCCTCGAGCGGCTCGTAGGCCAGCGTGCGCGGGTCGAAACGCGCGTGGATCTCGGGCAGCGTCGCGTCGAGGCGCTTGCGACCACGGTGGATCAGCACCAGCCGATCGCAGATGCGTTCGGCCTGCTGCATCTGGTGCGTGCAGAGCAGGATCGTGCGACCTTCGCGGTGCAGCTCGCTCACGAGCCGATCGAGCACCACCGCGTTCACCGGATCCAGCCCCGAGAACGGCTCGTCGAGGATCAGGAGCTCGGGCTCGTGCACCACCGCCGCGATGAACTGCACCTTCTGCTGCATGCCCTTCGACAGCTCTTGGCAGCGCCGATGCTCGACGCCCCCGAGCTCGATGCGCTCGAGCCAGTCGCGCACGCGCGCGGCGAGGCCCGCCCGCGGCACGCCCTTGAGGCGCGCGATGAACGCGAGGTATTCCCCCACCCGCATCGTGCGGTACAGGCCGCGCTCCTCGGGCAGGTAGCCGATGCGCTCCTTGGCCGCGAGCGCGCTGCCGCCGAGCACCTCGACCGTCCCGCGGTCGGGATAGAGGATCGAGAGCACCATGCGGATCGTGGTGCTCTTGCCCGCGCCATTGGGACCGAGCACGCCGCACAGCGAGCCGCGGGCGATCTCGAGGTCCAGCCCCTCGACGGCAACGCGCTCGCCGAAGCGCTTCTCGACGCCGCGGATGGAAATGGCGGCGTTCATGGGGTGACGCGGCTGCGCGGATCCGACATGGGGCAAGGATGTTGGCGAGCGGCGCAGCCGTTTCCAAGTGGCGCGGTGCTGGAACTCGGCGGCGCGAGGTGCGAAGTTCATCCGGCCCGCGATGCCCCGCTCCCGCGCGATCGCCCTGCTCGTCCTCGTCGCCAGTGTCGGCCTCGCCGCGGCGTGGTTCGACTTCGTGCCGGGAGGCTGGCGCCTGCGGCGCATGCTGGGCGCGGACGAGGCGCACAGTGAGTACGAGAGCGCGCGTGCGCAGCGACTGGCCGACTTTGCAGCGCAGACGCCCCCGGCGCGCGCGTTCGTGTTCCTCGGCTCCTCCACGATCGAGCGCTTCGACCTCGCACGCTGGTTTCCGCTCGCCCCGGCGCTCGACCGCGGCATCGGCAATGAACCCCTCGTCGACCTCGCCTCGCGCGCGCTGGCGAGCATCCCCACCGACGCGCAGGCGCTGGTGCTCTACGCCGGATCGATCGACTTCCGACGCTGCGCGAGCGCCGAGGTCGATGCGCTCCCGGACAGGATCGACCGACTGCTCGCGCAGCTCGTGTCCGAGCGCCCGGGCTGCGAGCTCGTGGTGCTCGGCATCCTGCCCGAGCGCGCGATGACGCCGGAGCGCGTCGCCGCGCTCGCGCGCCTCAACGCGCACCTCGCCGACCATGCCCACGCGCGCGGCGCGACGTTCGTCGAGACCGCCCGCCCGCCGCTCGCCCTCGCGCACGGCGCCTTGTCGGAAGGTTTTTCCTGCGATTCCCTGCATCTCTCGGACGACGGATATGCCGTTCTAGCGGGCTGGATCGCCGAGGCTCTGCCGGCGCTCCGACCCCGCGACGTCCCGACCGCCCCACGATGAACGCCCGACGACCTCGCCCCCGAAGCTCTCAGCGCGGAGTCGCGCGATGATCCGGAGCATCGGCTCGAACTGGGCCTTGAACGTGCTGCAGATCGTGGTGCTCATGTTCCTCACGCCGTTCACGCTGCGCACGCTGGGCGCGGAGCAGAACGGCGTGTGGGTCACGGTGGTGTCGTTGACCGGCGTGCTGCGTCTGCTCGTGCTGGGCGTACCGATGGCATCGGTCAAGTCGATCGCGGAAGCGCGCGGCCGCCAGGACATCGCGGGAGTCAATCGCGCGATCTCGACCTGCCTCGCGATCACGGTGGCCATGGGCAGCGTGGCGCTCGCGCTCGGTTGGGTGCAGCTCGAGGCCTTCGAGCACGGCTATCTCGATGGAGCGCTGGGAGCGAGCCTCTCGCCGGAGCAGCGCGAGGCCGCGCTCGTCGCGTTCCTGCTCGCGGCCGCGCAAGTGGCGGCGGCGTTCGTGCTGCGACTCCCCTACGGCATCCTCGAGGCCCACGAGGACTTCACGATCCGCAACGCCATCATGGCGCTCGAGCTCCTCGCGCGGGCAGGCTTGACGGTCGCGCTGCTCCCGCGCGCGCCGGATCTCGCGACACTGGCCGGCATTCTCGTGGCGACGATGGTGCTCGAGTTCGCGCTGGCGTGGCTCGCGGTCCGCGGCCGCCATGCGGGCGTGCGCTTCTCGCTCGGGAGCTTCGACCGCTCCCTCGTGCGCGGCATCCTTTCGTTCAGCGTCTTCGCCATGCTGCTCAACGTCGGCACGCTGCTCGCGTTCCGCTGCGACGCGCTCGTGATCGGACGCTGGCTCGACGCCGCCGCGACGACGCAGTTCGACCTCGGGTCGAAGTTCTTCGAGCCGATGGCCGGCTTCGTGATCGGCATCGGTGCCGTCGTGATGCCCACCGCCACGCGCCTGAAGTCGAGCGGCAAGCTCGAGGACCTGCGGCCGGTCCTGCTGCGCTGGACGCGCATCTCGTTCCTGCTCGTGCTCGCCATCGGTACGTTCCTGCTGCTGCTCGGCCCGGAATTCCTCACGCTGTGGGTCGGCCCCGAGCTCTCGGGGCCCGCGGGCTCCGTGCTGCGCGTGCTGATGGCCTCGTTCCTCGTGTACCTGCCCATCCGAGGCGTCTCGCTGCCGATCCTGATGGGACTCGGTCAACCCGTGAAGCCGACCGTCGCGCTGCTCGCCATGGGCGTGGTCAACGTGGCGCTCTCGATCGCGCTCGTCGGCCCGCTCGGCCTCGTCGGCGTAGCGCTCGGTACAGCGCTCCCCAACGTCGCCTTCTCGCTGTTCGTCGCGACGCTCGCCTGTCGCGAGCTGGCCGTGCCCGCGCGCGAGTTCCTGAGCTACGGCTTCGGTCGACCGCTGCTCGGCGCGCTACCCGCGGTCGCGCTCGTGCTGGGCTACAAGCAGCTCGTGGCGATCGACAGCTGGGGGAAGCTCATCGCCGGCGGCGTGCTCTGCACGGCAGCGCTCGGCGTCGTGTGGGTGCTCTTCGTTCTGCGCGACGACCCGTGGATTGCACTGCCCGGACCGCTCGCTCGCCGCGGAGGCCGCGCGTGAATCTCGCGGAACTCGCCGGCGCCGGAGCGGCTTTGCTCGCTGCCTCCGAGCTCGCGGCGCGCGCCGTGGTGCGCGCGAGCCGCGCTTACTACGTGTGGCGGCCCCACGACCGCACGCACATGCGGATCGATCCGACGTCGCTGCCGACGCTCGAACCGCTGGTGCGCTTCGAGATCAACTCCGAGGGCGAGCGCGGCGACGAGCTGCCGGCCGAGCGTCGCGGGCTGTATCGCGTGCTCGTCGCTGGCGGCAGCGCGGCCGAAGGTTACCTCCTCGACCGGCCGAGCTCGTGGCCGGGCGCGCTGCAGTCCCTGCTGAGCGAGCGAGAGGCGTGCGAGCGGCTCGGCGCGCGCAGCGTGCACGTCGGCAACATCGCGCGCTCGCTCGTGCCGTGCGAGGCCATCCTCACGATGCTCCAGCGCGTGCTCCCGCGCTACGAGAAGCTCGATCTCGTGTTGCTGATGGTGGGCGCATCGGATGCCGTGACGTGGATGGAGCAGCGCTGCCCCGTGCCGCTGCCCGAGGCCCGCTTCGGCCTCGACTACATGTTCGACGAACACTGCGAGCGACGCTTCGGCTGGAAGCCGGCGGACTGGGCGCTGCGACAGGTCGTGTCGCGCATCGCCCGCCGCACGCGCTCGCCCCGCGTGCGCGAGCGCACGGGATCCAAGCTCATCGAATTGCGGGAGCGCCGCCGCAATGCCGCGCGCTGGATTGACAGCACGCCGGATCCGGAGCCGATGCTCGCGCGCTTCGAGCAGAACCTCGCCGCGATGATCGAGCTGTGCCGCGGGAAGGGCGCGCGCGTGATCGTCGTGCGCCAGCCGTGGTTCGACAAGGAGCTCGACGAGCACGAGGAAGCCGTGATGTGGAGTTTCTGCATCGGCCGACCCTACGTCGAGACCACCAGCGAGTACTACACGCATCCGCTCGTGCGCAGCCTGCTCACGCGGCTCGACGAGCGCGCGGCCGCTACGGCGCAGCGACTGCAAGTCGAACAGCTCGACCTGCGGCCGCTCGTGGAGCCGAACCTCGCGAACTACTACGACTATCTGCACTTCACGCCGCAGGGCGCGCGCATCGTCGCCGAAGCGGTACGCGGCGCGGTGCTTTCTCGCGCACGCTGAGCTGACCGCGCGGGGCTCAAGGAACGCGCTCGATGCGCAGCGAGAGCGTGGCCCAACCGTCGAGCTCGAAGTGCTCGACCTCGATCGTGTGTTCCGATCCCGCCTCGAACTCCAGAGTCGCCGCATCGAGGACGGGCCCGTGGTGCGTCCAGTTGTCGATCGCGAGGCGCCCATCGACGCGCACGCGGATGCCGTCGTCGGACCAGCTCTCGAGCCGCCACTTGCCCGCAGGCAGCGAGACGCGCGTCGACGCGAGCGTGCCGAAGCGCTCGCGAGGCAGCTTCGCCGCTCGCACCGCCGCAGGCATTCCCGGCAGCTCGGACGGACCTTCCGAGCCGAAGGGCAAGTCGAGATCCGGCAGGTCCACGCGCACGCCGCGCTCGACCTCGCTGCGCCAGCGAGCAGGGTCCTCGCGCGGATCGGTGGCGTAGCTTCCGAGCGTGACGGCCCAGCTGCACGCCAGCAAGAGACCGCGGCCTTCGAGCGCGCTGCCCGGCAGGCGCACGCGCAACACGTATTCGAGCGCCTCACCCGGAACCCGCGGAGAGAGCACGTACTGCGCGGGATCGACGCTGGCGTCGAGCGCGATCCGCACCGCGCTGCCCGCGTCGACGCCGATCGGCACTTCGTGACCGAGCAGTCGCCAGACGTGCTGGCCGCCGCGGTCGGGGAGCCGCTGCAGGAACGGCGCCACCCAGTCGTGGGGCCCCCATTCGGTCATCACGATGTGCTCGCGACCCGCGAGGTGCGCACGCGCGCCGACAGCCTTGCGCGTGCCGGGCAGCGCGGCGAGGGCCTCCTCGTCCAGCGGCAGGTGCGCGACGACGGGCAGCTCGGCCGTGACGCTCGAGGCCGGATCGAGCTTCCAGCGCGCGCGATCCAGTCCGACCTGCCGCTCGTCGACGGAAATGCGCTCGTTCGTGCCGCGCAGCTCGAGCTGGATGGCGCTCTGTTCAAAGCGGTTCAGCCGTAGCGAGTGACCGGCGCTGACCGTGGGATTGAGCCGGGCCCAGGGCTTCGCGAGCAGGTCGCGATCCTCGTCCCACCACAGCTCGACGTCGCGCGCGTTGCCCGCAAACGAGTTCCCCGCGATCGACCAGTCGCTGCCGTGCTCGACCGCGATGCCGGCGAGCGCGTTGCCGAGGATCTGGTTGCCGCGCGCCTGCGAGCGGCTCGAGTAACCGCCCCAGATGCCGTAGTTGCAGCCCGAGAGCACGTTGCGCGCGAACACGTTGTCGAACGAGAACGTCAGCTCGATCCCGATCGCGGCCGCGTCGGAGAAGTCATTGCCGTAGACGACGTTGCGATTGCAGCCAAGGCCCGCGGGCCCGCTCGCGTCGAGCGCGTCGTTGCCGGCGAAGCCAAAGAACCCGTCCCCTCCGTGGGTCGCCGAGTTGAAGGCGAACACATTGTCGCAGCACTGCTCGAAGACGAGGATGCCTGCGGAATCCTGCCCGCGCGAATACACGCCATGGCTGTAGCCGCGGATGCAGAAATCGAAGCTGTTGCGCGCGATCGTGTTGCCCGAGCTGCGGTACAGCGCGAGCCCCCAGCCCGACAAGAAGCTCATGTCGTTGTCGTACACGCGGGAGCCGTCGACGCGCCGCAGGCAGATGCCGTTCTGCATCGAGCGCGCCCGGTTGAGGCGCAGCGTCACGTCGCGCGCATCCTCGACGTAGATCCCGGCGCCATAGTTCGCGAGCCACTCGTTGCCGTCGTTCTCGTGCGGCCAGAGCCAGTCGCGTGTGTCCTCGGCCCAAGGAGTCGAGCTCAGGCGTTGCGCGAAGCCGCGCGAAAGATCGCAGCCTTCGATGACGAGCCCGTCCGCACCGCTGGCCCACACGGCGCAGCGAAATCCGGCGGCCTGCAAGCCCCGGATCGTCACGCGCTTGCCGGTCACCCGCACTCCGATCCCCCGCACGCTGTCCGGGCTCGCACTCGCGGGCGCGCCGAGCAAGGCCGTGCGCGTGAACGTCACGACGACATCGTCGCCGGTCACCTGCACGATCCCGTCTTGCTCGTCATCCTCGATCGCGAGCCCGGTCGGATCGAGCATGCAGGACTCGCGCACGACGATGTCGTCGCGATCGACCGGGATGGCGCGCTGGGCCTGCGGCGCAGCCAGCAGCGCGAGAGCGAGCCCGAGCATGCTCATTCCCTCGGAGCCGCGGCGCCGAGCCCGAGCTCGTCCGCGTGCGGGCGCAGGGACGCGATCACGAAGTCGATGTGCGTCGCGAGCTCGACGCCGAGCAGCTCCACGCCGCGCGCGATCTCGTCGCGCTCGACCTTCGCAGCGAAGCCCTTGTCCTTGAGGCGCTTGAGGACACTCTTCGACTCGAGACTCGCGAGCCCGTCCGGACGCACGCGGGCGCAGGCGCCGACGAATCCCGTGAGTTCGTCACAGGCGAGCAACGCCTTGTCGAGCCGCGAATCGTGCGACACGCCCCACTTCGTGTAGTGCGCGGAGATCGCGTGGGCGAGCTCCGCCTCGCCGCGATCGCGCAGCCACGCGACGATGCGAGAGGGATGCTCCTCGGGCCACGTCTCGTAGTCGGCGTCGTGCAACAGTCCCGCGAGTCCCCAGCGCTCGACGTCGGCGGCTCCATCTCCGTAGCGCAGCGCCGCCGCGCGCATCACGAGCTCCACGGCGCGCCCATGGCGCCGCAGCGCATCACCAGGCGTCCACTCGCACAGGAGCGACCAGCCCTGCTCGCGCGTGAGCGTCACTTCGTCTCCGGAGCGAAGGAGAGCACCTCGAACCAGCCCGAGCGCGGCTCGCCCTTGCGCTTGTAGGCGACGACGAGCTCCTCGCCGGCCGCGAGTCCAAGCTGCGCACATTCCATGCTGACGAGCTCGACCGCATCGGG
>Ga0169931_10006866_pt1 | contig 17030 bp, 11 predicted proteins | sample Kivu_15m_20L_FD_129675 | JGI IMG/M metagenome (GOLD analysis project Ga0169931, IMG submission 129675) | Freshwater microbial communities from Lake Kivu, Western Province, Rwanda to study Microbial Dark Matter (Phase II) - Kivu_15m_20L... | ecosystem: Environmental > Aquatic > Freshwater > Lake...
CGCACCTCGTCCACGCGTCTTGGGCTGCTGGAGCAACATGATTGCTTGTTCAAAGGTCACATCCAGCGGGGATAGGTCTGCAGGTAGCGAACGGGTCTCGGAACCGCAACTAATGTAAGGGCCATACCGCCCATCCTTGGCAATAATCACTTCCTGAAGCTCGGGGTGCAGCCCGAGCTCGCGCGGGAGGCTGAGCAACTGAATCGCTTGCTCGAGCGTCACTTCGGCAGCAGACATATTCTTTAGCAGCGACTGGTTCTTTTTCTCCGGATCATCATTCTCACCCAGTTGTAGATAGGGTCCAAAGCGTCCAGCCTTCACAAAAATCGGTTTACCCGTCTCTGGGTGAATCCCCAGCGGCGCTTCTTCACGCGCCGCGCCCTCGAGCAACCGAGTGGCCGCTTCCAAGGTCACCTCATCAGGACACATCCCCTCAGGGAGACTTGCCCGACGTTCCCCTTGCTCCAAAAACGGTCCATACTTCCCCACCCGGACCGCGATCTCTTCACGATGTTCGCCCTGGACGGGAGTCCCAATCACAAATCGTGCACTCGTCCGCGGATCGATCTCTGCCGCTTTGGCATCGAGAGTCGGCTTGAGTGCAACAGCCGTCGCATCGGAGGCGACCCCCTCGTCGCCGAAGTAAAATCGATGCAGATAGGCGGGCGCGGGCTGCTCGTCGCGGCTGATCGAATCCAGCAAGTCTTCCATCTGCGCCGTGAACTCGTAATCGACCAGCGGCGCAAAATGATCCTCCAGGAGGCGGACGACACTGAACGCCGTCCAGCTCGGGACAAGAGCATTCCCTTTTTTGAAAACATAGTCCCGGTTCTGGATCGTATCGATAATCGAAGCGTAGGTACTCGGTCGGCCAATTCCTTTCTCTTCCAACGTGCGAGTCAGCGACGCTTCACTGTACCGCGATGGAGGCTGCGTCGTATGCTCTTTCGGGTCCATGGACTGCAGATCGAGGGGCTCACCATCGCGCACCGAAGGTAATAGCGACTCTTTGTCGGCGATCTCTGCTTCGGGATCGTCCGAACCTTCGACATAAGCGCGGAGAAACCCTTCGAAGAGAATCGCCGTTCCGCTGGCCTGAAAAACCGCATCTCCCCCTTCGATCGTGATCGTCATCCGCTGCTTCAGGGCATCGGCCATCTGCGATGCAATCGTTCGCTTCCAGATCAAATCGAAGAGACGAAATTGATCGGAGTCGAGTTCCCCTCGCAAGGCTTCTGGCTTCTTGAATGGATGCCCCGCCGGACGAATCGCCTCGTGTGCCTCTTGCGCATTTTTCACTTTGCTTGAATAAACGCGAGGCGCCCCATACAGGAATTTCTCTCCATATTCGCTCCGCACCAAATCCCGCGCCGCAGTCACAGCCACCTGCGCCAGCGTGGTGGAGTCGGTTCGCATGTAAGTGATATACCCGTTCTCATATAACCGCTGGGCGGTCTGCATCGTCCGGCGAGCGGTGAACCCAAGCTTGCGGTTCGCTTCCTGCTGCAAGGTGCTGGTCGTGAAAGGTGCTTTGGGTTTCTCCGAAAATGGCTTGACCTCAACCCCCGTGACGCGAAATGCGGTGCCACGCAATCGAGCGACCAGGTCCTCCGCTTCTGCTCCGCTGAGCAGCATCAGAGACTTGTTCTTTAGCGCTCCTGTGGCTGGATCGAAATCCTTGCCTTCAGGAATCCGCCGGCCAGCGAGCGAGACCAGTGTCGCGGCAAAGGATTGCTTGGCTGCCGTTTTGAAAACAGCATCGACATCCCAGTAGCTCGCGCTGTGAAAGGCCATCCGCTCCCGCTCGCGTTCGACGATCAAACGCACCGCAACGCTCTGGACTCGGCCAGCACTGAGCCCACGCCCAACTTTTTTCCACAATAGCTGCGAGACATCGTATCCATACAAACGGTCCAAAATCCGCCGCGTCTCCTGTGCACGCACCAAACCATCGTCAATCTGCCGCGGACTCTCCAGCGCACTTTGTATCGCATCACGCGTAATCTCATGGAAAACCAAACGGTGGACCGGCACTTTCGGTTTGAGCACTTCGCGGAGATGCCAACTGATCGCCTCCCCCTCGCGGTCCTCGTCCGTGGCAAGATAGAGGTCTTTCGCCGATTTCAGCGCTTCTTTGAGCTTTGCGACCTGCTTTTTCTTGTCCGCCGGGACAATGTAAACCGGCTGAAAATCGTGCTCGACATCCACTCCCAAATATGCCCATGGCTCCGATTTGTACTGCTCGGGCATCTCCTTGGCCCCCGAAGGGAGGTCGCGCACATGCCCGATCGATGCTTCCACTTGGTAGCCCGAACCAAGGAATTTGCTGATTGTTCGTGCTTTCGCAGGGGATTCGACAATCACCAGCGACTTTTCCGTCGACTTTGCCATCAGAAAGCCAAAAAGGGTGGAAGGAGGGAACGGAAGACCGTGCCGGGAGTTCGAGGTCGGGTTGACCCTAGGAATTGATGCTGTGTACGCTCTTTGCTTGCGCTGCTGTATCCAAAAGATGGAGCCAGCACCCGGCTTGTCAAGACGAGAGTTTCCCATTCCGCTCCTCCGCGGTGTGGGTTCCCCCCTGACCATCCGGTTCCCTTCCGGGCCCCCACAGTTGTTGAAAGTTCAGGACCCTATGGCCAGCCCCTTCTCGATTTTCCGCGACAATCTCAAGCCTTTAATGGCATTTTTGACCCTGGTAGCACTCCTCTCGTTCGTTGTCCTTCCCGCTGTGCAAATGTACCTCCAGTACCGCCAGCCGAGCGGGAACGAGGAGCCAATCGCCACCTATAATGGGGGTTCATTTGAGCCTTCAGAAATTTATTACTACCAGCGTCTGCTCGGGCAATCCAACCGCTTCCTCGCTGCCGTTCATGAATATGTGATCAATCGCAAGGGGACCCCGCGCGTCCCAAACTATGGCCCCGTCGCTTTCAATGTGATGTCGTACGGGATCTCGGTGAACAATGATCCGCGAAGCGTCATTCAAACCAAATTGAACGCTGCCGAAGCAAAAAAGATGGGGATCGAACTTGACGATACCGCAATTGATTCCTGGATGGACCTTTTCACCGATGGGACTTTGACCTCAACAGAACTGGACGGTATCCGCCTGCAATCGTCGCAAAATAGTCTTGGGAAACCGCAACTCTACAACCTTCTTCGCACCGAGCTTCTCTCCTTGCTCTACAGCCGGATCATGGTTTCTGGCGTTGCGACAACGCAAACTTTTCACGTTTCTCCACTCGAAGCGTGGGAAAACTTTCTCAAAACCGAGCAGCGGGCGACGGTGACCGCTTATCCAGTGCACGTCGACGATTTCCTCGCTAAGGCGGGCGAACCCTCCTCGGAAACCGTCGCCGACCTGTACGCGCGCGGGAAGGATCGGCTTCCAGCACCCGATGGACTCGAACCTGCGTTCCGTAAACCCTACACCGCCGACATCGAATATGTGGAAGCGGTCGAAGATGATTTCATCGCCAGTTTTGCCGCGAAGTACTCGGAGGATCAGCTCCGCGCCGAATACGAGCGCCGGCTCGCTGCGGGCGAATTCACCATGCCAGCTGTCGAGGGGGCCGCTCCCTTGGGCGATGCCACGGAAAGCGAAGGACCCGTGGGCGAGTCCCCCGCGGCGACTCCTGCAAGTGAAGGGTCGCTGCCCGCTGAAGGTGCGCCTGCTGAAGGTGCGCCTGCTGAAGATTCGGCGCCTGTTGTAACGGCTCCACCTGTCGAACCCGCCACGCCAGCGACCACGCCGAGCGACACACCCGCGAGCGGCGAGCCTCCGTCGACACCGTCCAGCGACACAAATCCTCCGGGGGTACCAACTGAGAATCCACCGGCGGGCGGTGAAAACCCCGGTGCCCAAGACGCGCCAGGCGATGGGGAACTGAGCGATTCAGAACGACGCAGCAGCGTTCAACTGGTTCGTGCACGGCTCCAAGAAGAACAACCTCCTGCAGACCAACCTCCTGCAGAACAACCTCCTGCAGAACAACCTCCTGCAGAACAACCTCCTGCAGAACAACCTCCTGCAGAACAACCTGCTGCAGAACAACCTCCTGCAGAACAACCTCCTGCAGAACAACCTCCTGCAGAACAACCTCCTGCAGAACAACCTCCTGCGGAACAACCTCCTGCGGAACAACCTCCTGCAGAACAACCTCCTGCCGCTCCTCAATTGAAAACGTTTGAGGAATCACGAGAGGAGATCGCCCGCTCGCTCGCTCTTTCGGATGCTCAGGCAGCGATGCAGCGTGCCGTCGACGAGGTCTACATGGTCATGCGGACGTACAGCAACGAGATGGCTTATTATCGAGATCGAGTGAAGATTGACCCGAAAATGGAGGTTCCATCGCGGCCGAATTTGGAGGAGATTGCCAGGAATCTTTCACTGCGTTACGGTAAGACCGGAATGCTGAATTACTTGCGGGCTGCCGAAAACCCACTTTCGCGAGCATTCTCGCCTGCAGGGAACCTGCTCAGCGGGCTGCTCAGTGCATCCCGGCCTGAATTTGAACCAGCCCAGGGTTCTGACCGCACCAATCCGCTGAATCAGGTCATGTATGTGGCTTGGAAAACGGAGTCCAAAGCCGAGTATATCCCGGAGCTGACCGAGGTACGTGGAGAGGTCGTTGAGTTTGCGAAAAAGCAAGCCGCCCGCAAATTGGCCGAAGAGGCAGCGATGGAGCTCGCCAAGCTGGCCAATGCAGAGCCTGAGAAGAGCTTTGCGGAACTCGTTCCTGAAGCGCGTCGTAATCTCATTCAGGAAGGTGTCGGTCCATTTACGTGGATGCAATCTTTCAGCGGTTTCGCGCCGTTTCTTTCCGAAGTCCGCCAGCTGGAGAATGTGGGGGATGATTTCATGCGCGCGGTCTTTACGAAGAACGCCGGACAGTTTCATGTGGCCCCCAACCAATCGCAGAATCTTTACTACGTGGTCAAAGCGACGGACCTGAATCCGAGGACTGACGACGAGGAGTTGCGAAGACGATTCATGCAGGCGAGCCAGGGAAACAATCCGGTACACTTGAGGATGGCCGAAGGTGAGAAGCAGGAAATCCCTCGCCAGTACTACCGCCAATTTGCCGAATCGATCGGTTTGAAGTTCAACGAACAAGCGACGGAGTAGCAGCCGTCATCGCAGCGGTCCCAGGATCGCTGCCGCGGCATTGCCGAGCATCGTGTGGCTTAGAACTAACACTCTTGCATCGTCAAGCGGCTTTGGCACTTCCAGTAGCTGGACTGGGCATTCGGGGTCCCTTGCACGAGCATGTCTTGTCGGCGGGATCGTGCGGTGATGGAGCATCATTGCGGCGGTGACCAGGGCCAGCGATCCACTGGCGGCTCCTGAATGTCCGACGGCTGCGATCGGAGCCACGACTGGCATCGCGTTTCCGAATACCGCCGCAAGCGCTTGTGCTTCGGCGCGATCCTGCACCGGATGCCCAAAGGCATGGGAGACAACGGCCCCAATTCCCTCCTCGCCACATCCGGCAGTCGCAAGGGCAGCACGAATCGCCTGCTCGATTGCCCGCTCGGGCCCACGACCTGGAGATGCAGGAGGAATAAAACGCAGCGCTAGGCCTTCGACAAATCCCAACGGCCGGGCACCTCGACTGGCGGCCTTTTCAGCTTGCTCCAGAATGAGCATCGCCGCCGCTTCACCACCCACCATGCCATCGCGATCTAGCGCGAAGGGACGCGAGGAATCCTCGATCGGTTCGCGTCGGCTGGCGATCGGGAGGTCGTGGTTATAGATCATCCGTACGGGGCTGATCCTCGTGCCCGCACCCCCACAAACCACACAGTCCGCCCCTCCCCGATCCAGTACTGAAACTGTTTCGTAGAGGGCAGCCAAGCCGGACGAATCTCCCAAGACGAGCGTGTTGTTCGGCCCTTCGGCGCCCAGCGCAATCCCCACATGACACGTCGCCATATTCGGAAGGTACTTCAGCATCCACAGCGGAAATACTTTCCGCATCGCTGCTTCACCAAATTTCGTGACGTCGGGAAGCCCGCTCTGCACCCCACATTCGAGCATCGTCTCCGCAAGTTCATCAGGCTCCCCGGACATCATCTCGGAACCAAAAACGGTAGCCATCCGCGCAGGCTTGTAGCTCTCGGAGTGCAGTGACGCATCGTCGATCGCAAGGGTTGCTGCCGCGAATGCCGTCTGGATTTCTCGGCACATCACCTTGAGCGCTTTGCGTGGTCGCACATGCTGCTTTGGATCAAAATCAGTGATTCGGCCACCGAAGCTGATCGCCGGTAAGGCGAGCTCGAGTTCCGCGAGCGGACCAATTCCGCTGCGAAGCGAGCGGAGCGAATCCCAATACGCCTGCCCCCCAATTCCAATCGGGCTGACCACTCCAACTCCGGTGATCGCGATTCGATTATTTGTCGGGGCAGACACGATCACAAACCGCCACGTGAGGTTTTGATACGGAATCGATGACAGCCAGCGAGCTTCCGCGCATCATGCAACTTGGCTCGGAAGTTCCTCGGAGGATAACTGGAGCCGCGTAGGAGTGCGAGAAACAAATGGCGTAGGAGATGATTTTGACTGCTCGACGGATCGACGAGCGCGGGTCCACAATTCGCCAAGCGCTTCGACGAGCGACCTTCGATTTGTGAGGCGATAGGGAGAATCGGCAGGCAAGCCCTCCATCAGTCGACGATGGGCTGCTGCCAAATTGTGGTAAGGAAGACTCGGGAAAAGATGATGCAAAGCATGAAAGCGAGTTCCCACGGGTCCCCAAAGTTCGGTAATCCAGCCCCGTTCCGGATAATTGACCGAATCGAGCAGCTGGGCTTCAAAGCTCATCTCCTCCCCCGCTCCTGTCCATCGATGGGCGCCGAGCGTCCGAAGCGCATTGAGCGTTGTCACCGCGACACCCATGAAGTACGCCAGGACCCAAAACCAGTCAAACCAGACACCCTTCATAATCGGAACGCGAGCGACCAGCCAAAAACACCACAGGAAACAAAGAAACTCCTGGAAAAGAATCATTTGCTTCACACGCGCGCTCGGTGCCGGCCGCTCGTAAAACGGATCGACCACCAGCGTCGATGCATGGCGGTGGATCCAAGACCGCGCTGGGGGATAGAGCCAGCACACCGGACTGATGACCGCAAAGCGGAGGTAACCAAGGATGGGAATGACCAGGTTTTGGGCCATGAATCCCAGAATCCACCAAGGGGACGCGTGGCTCAGTGCCACATACTCACCGTCATGTTCCGTTCCGTAATGCTTCCGACGATGATGATCAACATGCGGGTAATAAGTGAATGATGGAACCAGAAAGAAGATTCCACAGAGCGCGTTCCAAACAATTCGAAATCCTTGAAAACCCTCTTTGGGAAGATGCACCAGTTCATGGATGAACATCACCGAACGCAAATACAAAATCGCTGCTACCGGGAAGGCAAAACTCTGCAAGACGATCGCTGCTGCAGGACTCGCCGGAAAAATGTTGGGCGCAAAATAAACGAGATGGAAAAAAATGTGCCCGGCAATGATCGAACAAAGAAAGTCCGTCCAGTAAATCCGCCGCACAGGCTGATGAAGATCACTGACCAGGCGGCGGGCTTGCGCAAAGGAAAAACGCTCGTTTGAAACGCCTTCCTCGATCGGTGTACTGGCGGACATCTCTCATATTCCTCGTGCAAATCAACTCAACGCATATCCCCAATTCTCTTTAATCGGCACAAAATCACAAGGTCCGCAGCCTCGAACGCGAGGCACGCTGCGACCGAAAAAATCGCTGCACAGTGCACGGCGGAGGGGACTCAGCGGATGAAATCTGCGAGCGAGCGATCGAACAAGCGGTGCGTTTTCACTTTCGTTGCTCCGCCCCGCTCGATTGTTCCGCGCGAAAGAAGATTGCTCTCCAGTACCCAGCTCAATTCCCCCTCAGTGATCCCAAACTCCAGTGCCCGGTGCAGCACAGGTTCGAGCGTCACCAGCCCCATGCCCCACTTTTGATACTCGGGAATCACGTTCGCGCTAATCAGTCGAACACGGCGAATCTCTTTCCGCTTCCTCCACAACGTCCACCAACCCCATGGAAAGAGACGCCCATGGATTCGTTTGATCAGGGGGTTGTAATCGAGCAAACCGAATCCCGCACCGACCATCTTTCCATCGACCGAGGCAAGGCTGGTCAGCTGCGGAATGAGCAACAGCCGAAGCGCGAGACTTTGATGACGGATTTCTTCGGGGGACATCGGAACGTATCCCCACGTTCCGATTAAGGACTGGTTGTAAATATCGAGGAACAGACGCACTTCGGAAGCGAATTTCCGGAAGTCCAGCGGTCGAGTCGCAACGTTAAACCGCTGCTTGACCTGTTCAAGGATAAACTTCAGCTTCGGATCAAGATTCTGTAGATAAGTTGTATCGACGTGATAGCAGTACATATCCTGCGTCTTCGCAAAACCGAAATCCAGCCAGAGTTTTTCGTAGTAGGGGAGATTGTGCGTGATCATGAATGTCGGTGGACGGTCGAACCCCTCGACCAGCAGACCACATTCGTAGTTCATGCTCGGATTGGTGGGTCCACGGACCTCGGTCATCCCTTGCTGCACCAGCCAACGGGCGGCGGCCGCCATCAGGGCTCGCGACGCTTCGAGATCATCACGGCACTCAAAGAATCCAAAAAATCCTCGTTTTTCTTGATAACGTTCGTTATGTGCCTCGTTCACAATGGCGACAATCCGGCCCGCGACCTTTCCGCGACGGGAAACGAGGAAAGCTGACGATTTGGCATGGCCGTAAAAAGGGTGCTTGCGAAAGCCGACCAGTTCATTCTGATTACGCCAGATTGGAGGAATCCAGTTTGGATCCGGCTGATTTAATTCCAACTGGATCGCATTGAACGAGCGGCGGTCGGCTCGAGAGCGAACCTCCCAAACGTCGATTTCATGGGTCATTGTTCCCGATTTCCTTTGCCGTGCGTCGTGTCCATGGAGCCTTGAACGATGCGTTCTCGTCTTGCTGTCGTCACCGGGGCTACCGGCTTTATCGGTTCCCATCTGGCCAGGACCCTTGCCAATCAAGGCTGGACGGTTCGCGTCACGACTCGTGCCAGATCCCGTTTGGATCGAATCGCGGGTACCCCATGCCAGCAGGTTCCGCTCGATCTTACCCAATCCACAGACTCGCAGGTCGACCAAGCCCTCGCAGGCGCGACGCACGTCTTCCATGTTGCCGGTCTCGTGTGCGGATCTGCCCAGCAGCTGCAGACCGTCAATTGCCTCGGGACAGAGCGGCTCGTGGCTCACGCCGCACGCATGGATGCTCCCCCGAAAATGATTCTCGTGAGCTCCATGGCTGCCGCTGGCCCCTCAGCACCCGGTGAGCGAATCTTCCCCGACTCGATCCCTCAGCCGGTTTCGAACTATGGCCAAAGCAAGCTTGCAGGGGAGCGCAAGGCGATCGCTTCTCGCGGCGATGCGCCACTGGCCATCGTTCGTCCAGGAATCGTTTTCGGGCCGGGTGACACTGAATTCGTCCGGCTCCTGCGGGCCATGGTCCGACTCCGGGTGAACCCCATGATTGGGAGGGGACAGACGCCTCTTTCCATGATCCATGTCGATGATTTGGTACGGCTGTTGATCCTCGCCGCCGACAATCCCCAGCATGTCGGGCGCTGGAACTCCCGCGGCGATGCCGAGGGAGGAGAAGGGATCTTTCATGCCGCGGATCCAGAACCTCTTTCCATGGTCGAGCTGGGCAGACTCGTCCGCGAGTCCTCCGGGCGGCGCGTACTGCTCCAGCTGCCAATCCCCAAGCTGATAGGTTATGCAATCGGTGCGAGCTCGGAACTGATTGGCCAAATGTTGAGAAAACCAACAACCTTGAATCGGGATAAGATACGTGAGGCAACGGCAACGGGATGGGCAATCGACGTCGAGAAATCGATCTCGCAGCTTGGCTGGAGCCCGGCAAAAAGTCTCGAAGCACGTCTCCGTGAGACCGTCGACGAGGGAATGGCGACGGGGATTCTTTGAGGTCAACCGAGGATGCTCGCATGCGAATCCCCACTGTTGGTATTGGAAAATTGGTGCCATGAATCTGCTTGAGATTACAAGCTCCGCGAATCCTCGTTTCAAAGATGCGCTCCAGCTTCGCGATGCGCGACAGCGACGCCGCAGCGGTCGGTTTCTCGTCGATGGTCGCCGGGAAATCAGCCGCGCTCTAGCCGCGGGGCTGCGCGCTCGAATGATCTTCTTCGAAATCGGCATTGCCCCCGCAAGCGTCTTCCCCCCTCAGCAGCTCCATGACACCGAACTGATCGCGCTAAGCGAACCTCTGCTCAGCCGCCTCGGCTACGGCGAACGAAACGAGGGTTGTGTGGCGGTTTTCGAAACCCCCGCACGTGAGCTCGCCTCGATCCACTTACCCCCGAATCCCTTGCTCGTCGTCCTCGATCAACTAGAGAAACCAGGCAACATCGGTGCCGTACTTCGGTCGGCTGATGCTGCCGGTGTTGACGCCGTGATCCTTGTCGACTGCTATCCCGATTTATTTAATCCCAACACGATCCGCTCGAGCTCCGGGACCGTTTTCTCGATCTCGCTCGCAGCGACAAATCTCGCTACAGCTCACGTCTGGCTCGAACAACAAGAGATTCAGGTGTTTGCACTTCGCGTCGGTGGCAGTCGGTCGCTGTGGGACTGTGACTTTCGCGGCCCGACCGCTCTTTTGGTGGGGAGCGAATCGGCTGGTTTAGGTGATCGCTGGTCGGCTCGTCAGATGCAATCGACGATGATCCCAATGCGGGGGAAGGCCGACAGCTTGAATGCATCGGTCGCTTCGGCAGTCTGTTTCTTTGAAGCAGTGCGGCAGCGTCGCAGCAACCCTATCTCCAGCCCTTAATGTGAAAATCGCCCTTTTTTCGCCCCTTTTTCCTCATCTTGGAGGGGACTCTTCCACCCGTCACCCTCCGCACAGGAGCAACTTCAAGCACGTTCGTTTCAACTGCCAAAACCGTCATATTTGTTCAATCCTTACGACCCACCCTTCCGATACCCAGGGTAAGCGTCGTGGTCACTGATGGCCGAGGGGGGTTGTCCTCGCTTGCCTCAGTGCATTGCTCAGTGGCGAACGAGGGATCGGATGAACGATCGAGCTAAACAAGAGGAAAAGGCTGTCCGGCGGGGCCATCTTCGTGCTTCGCTCTGGGCTGTTGTTGCCTCGATGGCCACATCGTCGTTCCTGCCTGGAACCCTCCGAGCCGACTGGCCACTGGGGCCACTCGCCCCCGCACCCCACATCCAAAAAACGGCGGACCAACCACCACTGCCGCCTCTGCCGGTGGGCATTCGTCAGCTGCACCAAGTTCGTCTGGTATCTGGAACGACACCCTCATCGACCGCCAGTCAAGAAACATCCAGTCCTCCTCCCCTCGCATCAGGCGGCTCGGCGCCACAGCTCGTCCTTCGGCCGCTCCTTCCTCAGAACGCAGACGGCGTAAACGAAGTGGCTCGGAGTGAGCAGCGCGTTATCCTTCCCCCATCGGAACTGACAGAGAAAAAACAGCGTTTTCATCTCTCCGATATCAGCGCTCCAGCCGTACCTCCGTTCGCCGTCGTCCAAGCTCCTGAAGCGGGCTTCGACAAACCGAAAAATCGAACCGCGACGGAAAACGATGGTGCGGAGAAACGGTTGGCAGTTGCCGAATTGCTTCGCATTCCCCCGCGCGGTCCATTGAGGGTCTCCGATCGCTGCGAACCGTCGCAGCCCCTCGTGCCGATGATTGAAGCTGCTCCTGTCGAGCTCCAAATGCTCGAGGATAACGAGACCGCAGCGGAAGTCGTTATCTCCACTGCTGAAGAAGTTGCTGAAGTGGTATCTGAAGGTGCCACTGACCCGATCTCAACGGTGCAGGAAGTGCCCGAGTTGGAGATCGCGGAAGCGGCTGAACACGAATCTCATAGCGGATCGGAATTGCCTGCGGAGGAAGTCGTTTTGGAGTCAGTCCCTGCAGAGACATTCGAGGCAAGTGCGAACCTCACCGAGGAAAAGGCGAATCTTCCTGCGTCCGAGAGTTCAGCCGAAAAAATTGTCGCTGAGGAATCGATTGCATTCGAGAAAGTGGTTTCTGTGCCCGTGCCCGAGGCCGTGCGAACACAGCTCGCAGTGCCAGCTCCTTCGGTGGAAGGCGAGGCCGAGCGTGCTCGGCTCTACCAGCCTCGGAAACCCTTGGTGATTGACATGACGACCCGCTCGGCACAGAGCGCGACCCCATCTGCTGCCCCCGCTGCGGTACCGGATCCTTCAGCGGCCGAGCCAGCGGAGGAGCTTTTTCAGGGACCCGCCTGCAAAATAATGACGGCAATCAAAGGGGAAGCGACCTCGATTCAGCCAAATCAAGTTATTCGCCGAGTCTCGATGCAGGACCAGGATATTTGCGATGTCGTCCTCGTCGGTCCTTACAAATTGCTGCTCATTGGTCGCCAGGAAGGGGTTACCCGGTTGGCGATTTGGAGCGGCGAAGCGAGCCTTCCTGAGATTCGAGAGATCCATGTGGTTCTCGGCCAGCCTCAAGCAATCGGTGCATCGATGGATGCGGTTGCGGAGAGGTTAACGGCAACCATCACAGCCACTTTCCCGGGCAGCCAAGTTCGCGTCACTCCGTCGGGAGATGGATTGGCAGTCACGGGACGTGCGGTCGATAGTCGCTCGGCGCGAGCAATAATCCGGCTCGTTCGAACGGCATGTTTGAAAACGGTCAGCGATCAGTTGGAAGTTCGCTGACTCTAGAAACCCATTTTCCTAACTACGTCTCGCCTGGGATTGTTCGAACGGTCCCAGCCGTGTGTAACCGAGGTTGAGCGATGGCAAAAAGTCGATATTCCGTCCTGACTCTGATGGCTGCTGGGACTCTCTGGGCCGGCTCCTTCTCGATTGCCAGCGCTCAGGTCCCTGGTCCATCGCCGGCAACTCCGCGATCCGGAATGCCTTTGGCCGATGGGTTGATCACATCGGCCGATGGGATCCAGCTAGCGCCTGGCGAGCAGATCATCGATGGTCCACCCGAGCTGAAGATGTTTACCGAACAAGCTTTACCCAGCGGCCAGCTTGCCGGGGTTGGTGGAACATCCCCCTGCGGTCCATCGTGCTACGATGCCTGCGAACCCTTCTATTATGTCATCGCCGAAGCGCTTTACATGCAACGCCGGGGACTCTCGGGAAGCACCCTCTCAACTGGCTTTGCGTTTGACGATTATGAATTCGAGATTGCTCCGCGCGTCACCCTCGGGCGGCAATTTGACTGCACCGATGGATATGAGTTTATCTTCACCGGCCTGCTCGACTGGGAAGAGAGGCTCGATGCCGTTGGACCTGGACTCAACACGGTGCTGGTCGCCGCACCTCCACTGGACCCGGGTGTCTTCGACCCCTTCCGCAATTCGACCTTCCAAAGCCAAGGAATACGCGCAAGCTATGACAGCTACGAATTCCATCGGACTTACAACGGTTGGGATGTTGTCCGCACATTGGTCGGCTTGCGGACCATTCTTTACAATGAGGAGTATTACTTCATTGGTACCGATGGCGTTGATAATGCGATTCTCTACAGTTCGGCGGACAATGTGCTGGTCGGGCCGCAACTCGGGCTTGAAATGCTCTACCCGGTCAATAACTGGATTGATGTTGGTGCACGGTTCAAGGGTGGACTCTATATGAACTTCGCCGATGCCGAGACGCGTTTGTACAATGACTCGTTCAGCACAACGATCCCTGCCGCGGGTGGTGCTGGAAAAGAGACAACAATCGCCGCTGCTCTGGAAATATCCTCGCAAACACGGATGCGGCTGACCGACTCGATCACGGGGATTGTCGGTTTCGATTTATGGTACATGGGCGGTCTCGTGGAAACTCGCAGCCAGCTCCCCAATCCATTTCCGCAAAATGCTGGAAGCAGCTTGGACCCGAACGATGAGATCTTCTTTCTCGGCGTGACGGGTGGCATCCAGGTGGTTTTCTAAGAGCCTATCCGAGAAGGGGTCTGAGCCTTTGGAGGCAAATTGATTTCGTTGGTTTTTGGGCCTTGCCGGAGAGGGTCGGGCCTTGCCGGAGAGGGTCAGACCCCTTTTCGGAGAGGCTCTAAGTTCGCTGCTAGCAGCGAGCTGCGGAAACCTCCGGAGTATATCGGGTTCTTCTTTCAAGCTCCTCTGCGGGAAAGATGCGATCGCTGGGTTGCGTCAACGGGAAGGATCGCCTCAAATAAAACAGCTGTTCCGGCCGTTTTTTCCCGCTTTTGTTCTTCCCTATGCGTTGTCCCTATTGTCATGTCGACAATGACCGCGTCCTCGATACTCGAGCCATGGACGATGGGTACACGATCCGTCGACGACGCTGCTGCAATGCCTGTCGACGGCGTTTCTCGACCTTTGAGCGGATGGAACGATCGTCGCTGCGGGTGATTAAGCGGGATGAGATGCGGGAACTGTTTGACGCCCACAAGTTATTCCGTGGAATCGAGCGGGCATGCTGGAAGCGTCCAATCGGGACGGAACGAATCCAGGAACTTGCTCAGAAAATCGAGAATGAAATTTTTGAGCAGTTCGAAGTCGAAGTCCACAGCCAGCAGATTGGGCAGATTGTGATGGAGCACCTTTCAAGCTTTGATGAAGTCGCTTACATCCGTTTTGCCAGCGTCTACCGCGATTTCGCCAATGCCGAAGATTTCATCCAGGAAATCAGCCCTTACCTCCCTCAGCCAAAGAATCGCAGCCAAGCGATCAAGAAAAACGACCTTCCGGCGCATTAGCGCCTGGCCGAAAAGGGTTCTGCCCTGGGCCTGCTCCTAGGGAGAGCTTTGCCGGAGACGGCCTGACTCCTTTTCGGAAACGCTCTTCGTCATTTGAGCTGGACGTCATAAAGAGGCATGTGCCGGTAATAGACTTCAAGGCAAAAGATCGCCATGCACGTCGTATACAACCTCCCTGCAGTCGGCCCCCAGCGCTCCGACTGCGGATCCCAGCTTCCACGGTCCCGTCCATCGGTAACCTGCATCGCGGGAAGCATCACTCGCATTTTCTCGTTCCACATCCGCCATGGGGAACCTCCAAAGTGATGCAGGACCTGCGTCGCATAGTACCAGTAATAAAAGTCCTTATCCTTTTCGTCCAGCAAGTGATCCCCCGAAAGCGACTCCGCACAGCGGGCCATCGCTTTAGAGTCTCGCCGCCATCCCAAGTATTGCCGGCAGAGCATCCCCTCGGCCGTCATCGCAGTGCTCGGGCCACTATTGATTTGATATGCATACGCAGCACCTTCATAATGCTGGACGCGATCCAAAAAGTAGCTCACTTGGCGAAGTGTTTCCGAGCTCACCTCAAGCCCCGCCGCTTGTCCGCTGCACAGCGCCATCACAAACCATCCCGTCACTGACGTATCGGAGTCCTGTCGCGGTTCGTAACGCCAACCACCTTCAGCACTCTGTGAACTCTCCGCGAACTCAATCGCCAACTGGGCGGGGCCGCGGAGCCAAGAGTCTTTCGTCATTGCATAGAGTTCACAGAGCACGATCGACGCCTGTGCTTGAGCATACATTTTCTGATGCGTCGGCAATCCCGTCCCCATAAATCCATCCTGCTTCTGCTGGCGTACCAGCCATTTGACTCCCTTTTCGACCTGAGCCTTGTACGGACCCTCCTGATGCGTGTTTCCGTTCCCTTGAAAGGCCAGCAAGGCCATCGCTGTCGCAGCCAATCGATTCTCCGATGGCGCTCCGCCACCAAAAGGTCCTCGCAGGCTCCACGAACCGGTCTTCTCTTGATTCCTCGCAAGCCAAGCGAGCCCCATCTGGACAGCGTCCTCGGTCTCGGCCGTCCCCCCATAAGCAGCCAGCAGCGCCTCCCTCGAAGACCCCGATCGACCGCTCAGCATCCCCGAGCTGATGATCGCCACCTTGGTCACATCCGCATCGGTCGACGCGACTGCATCAGTCAACGGCGAGGGGGCGAGCGTCTCGATCTCGGCGGCCAGCACATCGGGACTTTCCGCCATTTCGACCGCATCGAGCGGACTCTCCGCGAGCTCGACACTTGCACCCTCCAGCGTAAAAGTCTCAATTGCATCCCCCCCATCGTTTGCGGTCCCAAGCTCGAGGACCACATTCGTGATTCTCTGGCCATAGGGGGTGGCGATTAAACCCAAACAAAGAATCAGCAGCAGGTGCACGATCAGGCTGAAGAGCCACGACGGAGCAGTAGCTCGCCAGCTCTCGAGGCCCTCGTGGCTTTCGTCAGGACCATCCTCAGCTTGCGGCAGATCGTCGCGCCAAAAAATACTCCGTGCCGAACCGACTCCGGAGGCCACTCGGGAATTCCCAGTGGTCGGCGACTGCGACCTCTGTGTCCCCTGCGAACCGGAAACAACCTTTGGAGGGGGCGCGGAAATCGTGGGAGGGGGTGGGGGAATTGTGGGCGGGAGAGGAGGCAGAGCCGGTGCAACGGAAGATCGAGGCACCGGCGGAGGGATCGGTCCTTTGGACGACGCGTCGCTGCCCATTCCAGCATCAATTCTGGGAGGAAAGGAGGACAAGCGACGGTCTCCACAGCATGAAAAGCGAGCCGACAGGGACGATCCCCCAAGCCAAAAGGGAATCTTCAAATCCTATTATGACCGCAACTACGGGAACTTTGTCAAATCGCCTGCTCGAGAATCAAGAGATTCTTGGACGCAGCGGGATTTTTCGCAGAACCTGGAGGCAAATTCATCACAAACATTCTCTTCCGATCTCTTCCCTCCCCGCCTTGACACTTCGGCTCGGCGGGCCGATATTCGAAGAGTGCTTTCGGGAAACGCCCATACAACCCGCCGCTGCAAACCGGAATGAGTGGTTTGCTGGTGGCGCTACGGAAAGTGGTATGCGGACGCGAAAGGAAGCACAGGTTATCGCGGGGTGGAGCAGCCCGGTAGCTCGCGAGGCTCATAACCTCGAGGTCGTAGGTTCGAATCCTGCCCCCGCAACTTCTCTGTTTGGTTAGGAAACTGACCGCAGTAGGTTATTCGA
>Ga0169931_10006867_pt1 | contig 17030 bp, 22 predicted proteins | sample Kivu_15m_20L_FD_129675 | JGI IMG/M metagenome (GOLD analysis project Ga0169931, IMG submission 129675) | Freshwater microbial communities from Lake Kivu, Western Province, Rwanda to study Microbial Dark Matter (Phase II) - Kivu_15m_20L... | ecosystem: Environmental > Aquatic > Freshwater > Lake...
GCTAAAGCACCAAAAGTTGCTAAAGCACCAAAAGTTGCTAAAGCACCAAAAGTTGCTAAAGCACCAAAAGTTGCTAAAGCACCAAAAGTTGCTAAAATAAAATTGGAATCAATCCCAAAAACTGAATCAATAGCAATAAAAGCATAAGATTTGTTCATAGCACATTGAACTCTCCAAATGGGTTTTTACAAAAAACCATTGATTTGGAGGGTCGTAGCTTTTTTTTAAAAATAATGAAGTTTGAAAATGGCTATTTTGTTTCTATATCAGAAAGATCTGATAAGATAGGTTCCATGGTCGTCTCATTAGCTACTGGTCCAACACCTGTTACTACAACTGTAATCCCCTCCAGAACTGAATCTTTATTTCTCAAATTAACTGCAGAAAGAATCAGTACTAGAATGAAAGGTATTGCAATTGTTTCAGCATTTATTCAAAAAGAATTAGATCCTAATACTGCAAAAACTATAATGACTGAAATTATGGAGATGATTCAGAATTGACAGATTTACGTAATTATCTCTCCTTGATAAAGAAAAGCGGTGAACTAAAAATTATTAAAAAAAAGGTATCAACAAAATATGAAATTGCAGGAATTACTGCAAAAGTTGATGGCTCTACTGCTATTTTATTTGAAAATATTGCGGAAAGTGACTTTAATTTAGTTGCCAATCTTGTTGGTACCAGGAAAAGATTTGCTCAAGCAATTGGAAGTACTGAAGAAAAAATTCATGAAAATATGATTTCTGCAATTAAAAAAGCAAAAAAACCAAAAGTTATTTCTTCAGGAAAATTCATGGAAAATAAATCCAAAAACATCTCTATCATGCCTATTGTTACGCATTTTGAAAAAGAATCAGGACCTTTCATCACTTCTTCTATTGCATATGTTAAGAATCCTGAAACTGGTGAGCAAAATTCATCTTTTCATAGATTGATGCCGATTGATAAAACTCATTTTTCGATTAGAATGGTAGAAGGAAGACATCTACACAGATGTTTTATTGATGCTAAGGAACATAATGAAGATCTGAAAGTTGCAGTAACTATTGGCGTACATCCCGCAATATCTATTGCAGGCGCATATCAAGCTGAATGGGGTAAAGATGAAATCGATATTGCAAATTCGCTTTTAGGTGGAAAACTTACATTATCTAAACTTCCTTACACTGGATTACATGTTCCTTCAGGAACTGAAATTGTAATGGAGGGAAAAATTCTACAAGATAAAACTCATCAAGAGTGGATGGTAGAAATGCTACAAACTTATGACCATCATAGATCTCAACCAATTTTTGAGTTAGAATCTTTATACTATAGAAATAATCCTATTTTTCATGATGTTCTTTCAGGCTTCTCTGAACATCGATTATTGATGGGAATGCCAATTGAATCAAAATTAAATGGAGAACTAAAAAAATCATTTCCTCAAACTAAACAAGTATCTATGACAAATGGAGGATGTAACTGGTTACATGCAGTAGTCCAAATAAAAAAGAAAAAAGATTCTGATCCTAAAAAAATAATTAAAAAAACATTTGAATCTCACCGTTCATTAAAACAAGTAACAATTGTAGATGAGGACATTAATCCTAATAATGCCGAATCTGTTGAATATGCAATGGCAACAAGATTTCAAGCTGACACAGATCTATTGATAATAAAAAATGTACGAGGATCCAGTCTAGATCCTTCTAGTGATCAAAAGAACTTAAAGACTGCAAAAATGGGTATAGATGCCACTAAATCCCTTTCAAAACGTCAAGAGGGATTTGAATTAGCAAAAATTCCAAAAATAAATAAAATTAAACTAAATAATTATTTCAAATAGTAATTCGTATAACTGATTAAATTAAATTAGATTAAATCTAAACTACCTTATTGCAAAATAACCCTAAAAATTTACCCAAAAAAGAAAAAAGTCCTGAAGAATCTAGTGCACATGTAATTGTTAGAATGTTTCCTTCAGATGCCAATCCAGCAGGAAACGTATTCGGGGGTGAAATTCTCAAACATATTGATATGGTTGCAGGTATTGTAGCACAAAGACATGCTCAATCAAATGCAGTAACTGTGAGTATGGATAGTGTAAATTTCATAAAACCTGTTTTTGTTGGCAATGTTTTAAAATTAAATGCACGAATAAACTATGTTCATAACTCATCAATGGAAATCGAAGTAAAAGCAGAAGCAGAAGATATTGTAACTGGAATTAAGACCATTACTGGTACAGCTTTTGTAACTTTTGTTGCATTAGATAAAAATGGAAAACCTACCCACGCTCCAAAACTTTTACTTAAAACCGATGAAGATAGGCAAAAATTCGCAGAAGGGAAAATTAGAATGGAAGAGAGATTAAAAAATCGTAAAAAATCTAACAAATAATTTTTAGGGAACAGTTTAAGTGTCTCAAAGACAAATATAGTTTATGACCTCTGAAGAAAAATCAAATCATTGGGATTCTCTTTGGCAAGAATATTCAAAATCTCTTGAAAATTGGAAAACCGTATTTGAACAAATACAAAAAGCAACAAATGAAATGCAAGCCAAATTTAATGAGGTATGGGAAAAAGCCGCCAAAGAATCTAGCGTAGATACTATGAAGGCATTTGGTGAAAATTGGCAAAAATCACTTAATGAAGCTGGAATAAAATCTTTCAAAGAATTTGGAGAATCTTGGCAAAAATCACTTAATGAAGCTAATGCATCTACATTCAAACAAGTTGCAGAAAATTGGCAACAAACTCTAAATTCATCTGGGATGGAAAGTATGAAAGCTTATGGCGAAATGATGAAAAAATTTGCAGAAACCTGGAATACTATGTGGCCCAAATACAAATAATCTTGTGAATTAAGAGTTAATCCTATTTTATTTATTAGAAAAAATATCAAACAAATTCTTATTCCTGTAATTTTAATAATTATGTCTATCTAGTTAGTTCTTTAATTTTCTCTCTAGCCTCAAATACAATCTTTTTCAAACCATATTCCGAAACTAAGCACTTTTTGATCATTTTTTTTAGTTGCTTTTTCTAAAAAGGCATCTTTAGTATATTCCCTTACGAATAATCCAAAATCTCTATTTGCCTCTTCAAAAATTCCATGATATGCATTATTTACTGAAAAAAGATATGAATTAAAATAATAATTTACATAGTATGGATCTGGTTCAAATTGTTTAATCTTTTTTAGAATGAATTCTGACTCTTCAATTTCTTTTTCTATATTCATTATATTTTGCCAGAACTAATTGTAAATTTTGATTGTTTTTTAAGATTCAGTGCAAGTTCTTTAAAGATTTCATTTACGCTAACATCAACAAGATTAATCGTTGCGTTTTCAATTACTATTTGTTTTTCAAATTTTTCTTTAATTGCAAAAGATACAGATGACCAATGAAGAATTCCCTTTAATTGTTCTTCAACTGTAACATTTGTTGTTGGAAAATTAGCAGGAGAAAAAACAATTCCGTTTGTCCATTGCATTGTTGGTATTGCACCTCCTGATGATCTGGTGCTAAATGCTATTTGCTTTACCCAATCATCGAATTTATATTCAATAACCTCATGAATTACCAATTTCTTCCATGGTTCTATTGAAATCTCCATTTGAAATCAAATTCAATTAGACCAATTATAATCCTATTTTTTGTGGCTCTCATAAGTGTAAGTCATTATCTTATACACTCATACCCCTAAATTCATCAATGCTGTTTATAATGTATGACTAGAGTCATGATAGTTGATGATTCTGAGGAATCTCGTTCACTCCTTAAAGATTTTCTTTTAGCTCATAATCACAATGTTGTAGCTGAAGCCAGTGATGGTATTGAAGCAATTGAAAAATATCACTCTAGTAAACCTGAACTTATTTTCTTAGATCTAGTAATGCCTAATCTTGATGGATTAAGTGTTCTAAAAAAAATTAGATCTCAAGATCATTCATCAAAAATTATTGTAATAACTGGAAATGATGATCAAGCTATTTTTAATGAATGCACTAAGTTAGGAGTACTTGCATTTCTTGTAAAACCATTTAATCTAAATGATGTACTAGACATCATTTATTTTTCAAATGAAATTACATTAATGAAATAATAAAAAAATAATTAATTTGAATTAAAAAATATTAAAATTATGTATGGGTATTTTGCCAAGCTTGATTGAATTGTTTTATGGCTTCTTGATATGCTTTAATTGAGTCATCGCCAGATGTTTTTAGAAATTTTTCCCATTGCTCATTAAATTTTTTAATTGACTCGATATTCGTTTCTTTAAAAATATTTTCAATCATTTTGGTTTGTTGCTTAATGTATTCTGGACCTATTTCTTGCCAAGTATTTTCCCAACTGGAACTGACTTTTTTTAATAATTCTGTATCTGACTCTAATGCTCTTTGGCAGGCATCATGATATGTCATTAATGTATCATTTGTAGCTTTTTGCCATTGGGCAAGTGATTCTTTCCATACACTTAATGCTGAATTGTATTCTTTCCAAGCTTTTTCAAATTCTGGTTTATTTGATGTAGTTTTTGTTTGCTTGATTGGTTTAGAAGTTGCTTTTTTTGCTGGTTTATTTTTTGACTTGGTTTTTTTACTTGTAGCCATAAAATGTATTAAAAATAGTAGATGTTAAAGTTTTCAATTATTCTTTAACGTCGAAATTATATCTAGTTTATTTTTTCTTTAAATTCTGATGCCTTGCTAAAGTTTGGTGAGTGTTTTTTGTCCCTATTTTTGAATAAATTATAGTGATATTTACATAAGTTTCTGGTTTCTTTTTGTCCTATTTTGACTGATTGTTCAGCTTTACTCTTACATTCTGTTATACTACATTTCAATATTCTTTACTGCTCATATTCACTAATAAAATTATAAAATTATATAATTACCATTGAAGCAAAATTGTAAATTTATTTTTAAAAAACGAGTTGTGTTAATTTGATATCAAGATATTCATGTTAACTTTTTATGATTGTATAATATCAAAAAATTATGTCTGAAGATGAAAAAGGGAAAAGATTTCTTGAGTTAATTGATCAACAAAATAATCTTCAATGGAGTATTGTTACAAAATTAACTATGTTGATTAAATCTGACTGGAATTCATCTCAATTACAACATGAAATTGAATTACTTGTTGAATCTCATTCTGAAATTACAAAAGAGCTAAACAGTTTAGATATTAATAACAGTATTTTATAATGCTGAATCTACCATTAATGCAATAAACAAAACTGCCAAATATGGACTAGAAAACTTAAACAAAGTCCATGATGCTTTTTCCATTGGTTTTGCAATTACCCATGCTGATAATATTATCATTAAAGCACCTGAAGCTATAGCAGTCCAAAGATAAACTGGACCAACCATAGGTTCTCCATTTTCTGTTGTTAAAAAGAATGGTGCAATTGAAAAAAGTACCATAACAAAAGTTGAACCCGCAATTGCTCTTGCCGATGTCTTTTCAGATTGTACAGCAGTTAACATTGGAACATTAACTTTGTTGTAATCTTCTTTGAAATGCAAAGTCAAAGCCCAAATATGCATTGGAATCCAAATAAACACAAGGCCTGCCATTGCTAAACCCATTGTCCATAAATCTGTCATAGTCACTGCTACCCAACCAATCATTGGTGGGGAGCCACCACATAAACCTCCTAAAATAATATTTGTTCTAGAATTTCGTTTTAACATGTATGAATATACAAGAATATTGTTTACCAAACCAAATGCAATAAAGATTGTTGCCCAAATTCCTTGCTCTAAAGTTGTTGTAAATGAAATTCCAAATGCTAATACAAGAGAGATTCCCGCTAATGCGAGTCCAAAATTTCTTGCTTTCTCTGCTGGATGAATTCTTTTTGAAGGAAGAGGTCTATTTTTTGTTCTTTCCATAATTGCATCTATGTCTCTATCATGATAGTTAGTTAGCGTATTGGCTGCAGCAGAACCAGCAGCAACAGAAAATAGCATTAATGCCCATGTAGGTAAAGAAATTTCAATTCCGTAAATATTGGATGCTGTTAAGGTAGCTCCAAATGCTGTAAAAACTAACAGATACCAAATTTTTGGTTTAGTTAATTCATAATATACTGCAACACGAGATTCAGATTTTTGCTTTTGCAATGTTAGTCGCTATCCTTTGATGATTTATACGGCATTGCTTTTGAACGTGACTTCATTTCTATAAATGATTCTGATGACTGTATTCCTTCAATACGTCCAATTTTTTCTGATACCATCTTATGCATTTGATCTAACGATTTTGCATACATAGTTACCAGAATATCAAATCTTCCTGTAACTTCGGCAACTTCTCTAACACCTTCTATTTTGAACAATTCTTCAATTATATGGTCTCGTTTTTTTGTATCCATATTTATCCCAGTTAATGCCTTTACACTATATCCAAGTTCTGTATCATTTACAACAATTGTGAAACGTTCAATTAATTTACGTTTTATCAGCCGTTTAATTCTAGAGTAGACTACTGATGAATTTACATTGATTTTTTTTGATAATCTTGGAATTGAAATTGAAGCATCATTAGACAGCTCAGATAAAATTTGTAAATCTAGCTCATCAACTTTTACCATTTAAAACTCTCGAAACGATCTAGATTTCTGGTTCTTATAAAGTTATTATTGTAAAAATTTCAAAAAATACTCTAAATTTTACCTTTTTTGTAAAGCATCTCTGCTAACAAAACAGCTCCTTTTGCAGAACCCATTTTTTTATTATGTGAGAATAACACATACTTTAATCCATGATCAAATAATTCTTCTTTTTCAACTCTTCCAATTGTTGTCGTCATACCATCACCCACGCTACGTTCCATTCTTGGTTGAGGTCGTGTTGGATCTTCATGAAATGCATAATATTTTTCAGGAGATGAAGGAAGTCCTACTACAGTACTCTCATTATTAGCATCATCGTAAACTTGTTTGGCTCTTTGTGAGTCAATCTCCTTTTCAGTTTCTACAAACACTGATTCTGTATGACCATCAATTACTGGAACTCTAGTACATGTACAACTGACTTTAATGTTAGCATCTTGAATTTTTCCGTTTATCAATTTACCTAGGATTTTTCTAGTTTCAATTCTTACTTTTTCTTCTTCTTTTGCAATGAATGGTATGATATTATCTGTGATGTTCATTGCAGATACACCAGGAGCACGACCTGCACCAGATATTGCTTGCATTGAAGTCATCATCACTTTTTTTGCACCATATTTTTCATAAAGTGGTTTTAAAGTAATTGCTAAACCTGTAGTGGTACAATTTGGAAGAGGTGCAACCCAACCCTTCCAATTTCTATTCTTTTTTTGTATTTCTAATAACTCTGATTGTTCATCATTAATTCCAGGAATTAAAATTGGTACATCCTCTTCATAACGATAAGCTGAACTAGTTGAAATAACTGGTAACTCTGCTGCTATCTGAGTTTCAATATCTCTAGCTGCCTTTGATTCAACTGCTGAAAATACCAAGTCTAATTGAGTTAAATCTAACTCACTAATATTTTTCACAGTCATTTCTTTTATGTATTCAGGAATTTGTCCGTCTACTTCCCATGAAATTATTCCACTATTAGGATCTCTAATTGCTTCAAGATATTTTTTTCCAGCAGATCGCTCAGATGCTGCTATCTGTGTAACTTGAAACCAAGGATGATTATTTAATGATAATACAAATTCTTGACCTACTGAACCTGTAACTCCTACAATTGCAACTCTTTTCTTATCCATGATCTAAAAATCCATTCATACAATTAATAATCGTTTTCTGAATTTAACCAAAACATACTATATTAGCACAGAATATTTCAAACTATGAGAATTAATCCCTACATATCTGAACATAAACGAATTCATCATGGAGGCCCATTTTCAATAAATAATCCTAATTCAGATATTGTGGATTTTAGCTCCAATATTAGCCCTCTTGGAATTTCTTCTATTGTTCGTAAAACAATAAAAAATCAGATAGATTCAATACAAATCTATCCTGACTCAGATTCTAGCCAACTTAGAAAAAATCTAGAACATTATACCAAAATACCATTGTCTCAAATTGTTGTAGGAAATGGGGCTACAGAAATCATCTATAATTTTTGTAGAACTTTTCTATCCAATAAAACACCTGTTTTAATTCCGATTCCAACATTTGGTGAATATGAATCTGCAGCAAAACTATGTGGGGCAAAAATTACATTTTTTAAAACAATGGATCTAGAAAAAAATATTGATGAATTTATTTCTAAAATTCCAAATAATGGATGCATCTTTATCTGCAATCCAAACAACCCTACGGGAAATTTACTCTCAAAAAAAACATTACAAAAAATAATCATATTAGCAAATAAACACAAAACTTTAGTGTTTGTAGATGAATGTTTTATTGAATTAGTGCCAGATTATGATGAATCCATTATTCATCTAATTAGAAAATATAACAATTTGTTTATTTTAAGATCTTTGACAAAATCATTTGCATTAGCTGGGTTACGAATTGGTTATGGAATAGGTTCAAAACAAATGGCTATAGTTTTAAATAAAATTAACATTCCTTGGAATATTTCTGGATTGGCACAACAAGCAGCATCTGTCGCTCTTTCAGATAGATTTTATTTAGACAAAGTTAAAAAACTAATCAAAAAAGAATCTACGTATCTCATAAATAGCATTTCTAAACTTAAAAATTTTCAATGTATTGATACTTCTACAAATTTTATTTTAATAAAAACAAAAATAAAATCAAATGAACTACAAAAAAAACTACTTGAAAAAAAAATTTTAGTTCGTGATTGTAGAACAATTCGAGGATTAAATAATAATTATATCCGAATTGCTGTAAAGACAAGACAAGAAAATCAAAAATTAATCAATGCTTTGGAGAGATTATGAAATCATTAATGATACAGGGTACATCATCTGGATCTGGAAAAACCACCCTTGTTACATCTCTATGTAGAATTTTTTCAGATAAGGGATTTTCAGTAGCACCTTTCAAGTCTCAAAATATGTCAAATTATGCGTATAAAGCAAATGATTTTGAAATATCTCGCGCACAAGCAATCCAAGCAATAGCAGCTAGATGTGAAATTACCTCAGATCTAAATCCAATTTTGTTAAAACCTCTGGGAAATTACTATAGTGATGTATACCTCAATGGAAAACTGTTTAAAAAAATGCATGCTTCAGAATATTATAAAAAATTTGTAACAACTAAAGGACTAACGATTGCTACTAAATCATTTAAGCATCTTCAAAAAAATCATGATTTGATTATTTTGGAAGGAGCTGGTTCTCCTGCTGAAATTAATTTGCAAAAATTTGATATTGCAAATATGAAAATGGCAGAAATATCAAATTCTTCAGTATTATTGATTTCAGATATTGATAGAGGAGGTTCATTTGCCAGTATCGTAGGTACCATGGCTCTTCTAGAGAAAAAATATCAAAAGTTAGTCAAAGGTTATGTAATTAATAAATTTCGAGGTGATATCAATATACTAAAACCAGGTTTTAAAAAAATTAAAGAAATAACAAATCGACCAGTAATAGGCACTATACCTATGATTAACTTAGATTTACCTGAGGAAGATTCTTTGAATGTTAATGCCAAGAATTTGACTTGGAATAAAAAAAATCTTGTTATAATAGAAAATGAAATTGATAAACTTAGTAAATTAATAAAACCAAATTTGAATATTGCTGAAATAGAGAGGATGATTAGTTGATAATTGAATCAATCCTAATTGTATTTTTTGCACTCATATTAGATTTCACAGTTGGTGATTCAAGAAATAAGTTTCACCCTACTGCTTGGATTGGATCCTTAATTGCAAAATTGACCCCTCATACAAAAAATTCATCAGAAAAATTGGAAAAACTTGGAGGTATTTTCATTATTTTAATTTCTATTGGAATAGTTATATCATTAGTTATTTTTTTGGAAATTGGAATTAACTTAATTTCTATAGATTACATCTACATAATTATTTCAATAATCGTAGGAAGCGTATTGCTAAAATCAACTATTGCAATAAAAGGAATGGAAAAACATGCAATAGCAGTTGTTACTGCACTAGAGCAGGACAACATTTCTTCTGCTAGAGATAATTTATCGATGATCGTAAAGCGAAATACTAAGAATCTTGATAAAAATCACGTATATTCAGGTGTACTAGAAAGTATTAGTGAAAATACGGTTGATGGTATAACTGGACCTCTTTTCTATTTTGCATTTTTTGGTTTGCCTGGTGCCTTTGTTTATCGGGTAGTTAATACCGCTGATTCTATGATTGGGTACAAAACAGATATTTTCAAAAATATTGGATGGTTTGGAGCAAAATGTGATACAATTTTGAATTACATTCCATCAAGACTTACTGGATTTATCATGGTAATCAGTGCTATGATTCTAGGAAATAATTGGAAAAAATCTTTTGAAATAATGATTCGTGATGGAAAGAAAACTCAAAGTCCTAATGCCGGATATCCAATGGCAGCTATAGCAGGAGCATTAGGAACAAAATTTGAAAAACTGGATCACTATTCATTAGGTGATGGAAATATTTCATTTACTAAAGATCATGTCAGGTCAGCAATTTTAATAATGAAAGTTACATCGATATTATTTTGTGGAATGGTTGTAGTTCCACTTCTTTTATTTTTATCATATTTAGGTTGGTGGATTCATGCTTAAGGAAATTGGCTCTGTTTTTTCATTTCTGACTATCATTCCAATTGGCAATTCAAATCTTGAAACAATTGCAAAATACATGTATATTTTTCCAGTTGTAGGAATTGTAATTGGTTTAATTGTTGGATCAATAGGATTTGGGCTCTCATTATTTTTAGATCCATTGATAGTAAGTTTACTAGTTGTTACTTCATTTGCAATACTTACAGGTATACATCATACTGACGGTTTAGCAGATTTTGCCGATGGTTTAATGGTAAAAGGTACAAAAGAACAAAAACTTGCAGCAATGAAAGATCTCTCTACTGGTTCTGCAGGAATGGTAACAATAGTTTTGCATATTGTGGGATTGTTAATTGTGATATCATTATCTACTGGATATCAATTATTTTTAGCAATTTTACTAAGTGAAATAATTGCAAAATTTTCAATGGTTTTAATGGCAAGTATCGGAAAATCTGCCTCTCTAGGTTCCAATTCTCCTTTTATCGAGATGATGAAAAATAAAAATAAATTATTACTATCTGCCATTATTACTTTAATCCCTATGATTTTGCTTGGTGGTCACATAGGTTTACTTGTATTTGGAATAGGCGCGACTTTAACTATGTTCCTAGTTATTTTGAGTACTCGTAGCTTTGGAGGAATTACTGGTGATGTTTTTGGAGCTACTAATGAATTGACACGACTAGCATCTCTTTTGGTTTTTGTTTCAGTATGATTGGTATTGTGATGGCAGGCGGCAAAGGAAGTCGAATGAGTTTAACTGGAGAAAAACTCCTTCTAAAATATAAAAAACCCGTGATTCTTCATGTTCTTGATGCTTTAAGAGATTCTGATTGTTTTTCACAAATATTGGCAATCACTAGTTCTAACTCCCCACAAACAAAGAAATTTTTAGAAGAAAATAATATTGAACTTTTTAATACTCCTGGTGATGGTTATGTAAATGATCTTAATTTAGTTCTTAAATCATTAAATGATTTTGTTTTAATTGCATCAGCTGATTTACCTTTTTTAGATGGTGATATTATTAAAAAAATTATAACTCAATGTACTTTAGAAAATGTTTGGACTACAATCATTATTACAAAAAAATTTCTTGATTCTTTACATCTTTCATCTGATTATTGGTTTGAGTTTGAGAATCAACAATGCTGTTATTCTGGAATCTCATTAGTTAATGCAGAAAAAATTTTAACTATGGAAAATATATCTGAACAATTTATAATAATTGATGACAAAAGAATTGCTTTTAATCTAAACACAAAACAAGATTATGATTTACTCGGCACTGCCTGAGATCTTACCATTAATTTTTGCTTTAGAGCCTGTTGGTTCTGCAATGTTATTCCCACAAGAATTGCATACAACAACTTGTGATGCATGAGAATATACCACTTGTAATTCACCGCATTCATTACAATTAACTTTCTGGAACTTACTTGATGGCTTTGGAATTTCAACGTGATCTTTTTTCATGCTGCCACCAACTCAAATTTTCTAATTCTAATACCTATTTTATTATATTTCTTTTTGCATACTGTGCATGTCATTATAGGAGTCACTTTCTTTGTAGTTTTTGCAGGTTTTGCAAGTTTTGGGAATTTTTGTCCACCATACCCTCGTTTACGCTCAGCATGTCTACGTTCTCCTCTTGCTGAACCTCTTCTTTTTCCAGCCTTGTATATAGAGACCTTTTGCTCAGTATGTGTTTTACATTTTGCACAATACTTTCGCATAACCTTGGGTATGTTCATATGAAAAAAACCGCCTCAACGGTAATTTAAGCATTGAATCTATAATAGGTGCATAATCTAAGAAAATTTGTGACTTCGAGCCTAGCAAATTCGATTTCTTCATTAAATTCAGTAGCTATGGGTGACAAAAAAGCAGATCTTGTGTTAAAAAATTGCTCATTGGTGTCTGTTTATACTAAAGAAATTATTCCAAAAATACAGATCGCAATAATAGATGATCGTATAGCATATGTTGGACCAGATGCTGGACACGCAGTTGGATCAAAAACAACTATTATTGATATTGAAGAAAAATATGTAGGCCCAGGCTTTGCTGATCCACATTTACACATAGATCAATTTGTTTTACCGTCTGAACTTGCAAAAAAATCACTATTATGTGGTGTAACATCTCTTTTCTCAGATCCAATAGACATTGTTAGTGTATCTGGATACAAAGGATTTCAAGAATTTCTAAAACTTGGTGAAAATTTACCAATTAGAATATTTCAAGTTGTTCCAGGAGGTCTACCAGTAGATGGAAAATTTAGTAATAGTAAATCTTTATCGTTATCACAGGAAAAATTAGCAGTAAAACATCCTCATGTCTTAGGACTGGGAGAAGTTTTTTCATGGACCAAAGTAACTTTACGAGATCCTAAAACAATGAAATCTTTGAGTGCTATGTTGGAAGGAGATTGCATAATTAATGGACATACTGCTGGAGCAAGTGAAAAAAAACTTAATGCATACGTTGCATCTGGAATTCTATCTTGCCATGAACCTATCAATTTTGATCAAGTTTTAGAAAGATTACGTCTAGGGATGTGGATTATGATTAGAGAAGGATCAATTAGGCGTGACTTGAAAGAAATTATTCCACGTGTTTTGTCTCATGGGATTAATCTGGATAGACTGATGTTTTGTTCTGATGGACTTGATCCTACAGACTTGATACAGTATGGCCATATTGATCATTGTGTAAGGGAATCTATCAAACTTGGTCTAAATCCAATTAATGCTATTTCAATGGCTTCAAAAAACTGCTTTGATTATTACAACATGAATAAAGACCTAGGTGGCATTGCTCCAGGAAAGCTTGCCGATATCTTAATTTTTGATGATTTAAAATCTGTAAAGCCTAACAAAGTCTTTGTTGGTGGAAAATTAGTTGTATCTAACGGTAGTTTTGTTACTTCGGTAAAGAAAAAAGCAATTCCTCCATGGATTAAAAAAACTATCAAATTAAAAAAACTCTCTCCCAAAGATTTTGTTATCAAGTCAAAAAAGAAAAGTGTTCTTGCAAATACTATTTTTATGCAAACTGAAATTATAACAAAACCCGGTTCTGTTGAATTATTTACTGAAAATGAAAATGTTTTAACTTCTTTGGATAAGGATGTGTGGAAAGTAGCTTCTTTTGATAGAATTCATGGAACTAACAAACATGTTATAGGATTTCTTGAAAATTTTGGAGCAGATATAGGTGCATTTGCATCTACTTGGAGTTTTCATGAAAATGACATGATTGTAATTGGATCTAATGATTCTGACATGTCCATAGCTGCAAATATCCTTATCAAAAATCAAGGAGGACTTGTCGTAGTAAAATCTGGAAAAATTATTGCATCATTACCATTACAATTGGCAGGAATTATTTCTACTGAATCGTTTGAAAAAGTTTTAACTAATTTTCAGCAAATAAATAATTCAATTATAGATTCTGGATGCAAGTTTTCACGACCTCATTTGATCCCACTTTTCTTACCTTTTCTTGCTCTTCCCTCTATTCGAATACTTTCTGGAGGGATTGTTGATGTAAAAAAACGATCTTACATTAACCCAATCTGCTAAGTAATGTTAAAAAGGGGGATCACGAGGATTGTAGTTTATCTAAATGGCATCAATTCAACAAACTCCAAATGGACCAGTTTTAGTTCTAAAAGAGAGTGCGTTACAACAAAAAGGTAAGGACGCTCAACATAACAATATTGCTGCTGCTAAACTAGTTGCTGAATTAGTTCGAAGTAGTTTAGGACCACGAGGATTAGATAAAATGCTAGTTGATTCTTTAGGCGATGTTACTATTACTAATGATGGTGCAACCATCTTAAAAGAAATTGATGTTCAACACCCAGCTGCCAAAATGATGGTGGAAATTTCAAAAACAGTTGATAATGAAGTAGGAGATGGAACCACATCATCAGTAGTTTTTGGTGGTGCTCTTTTAGCTAAAGCAGAAGATCTTCTCAAAAAAGATGTTCATCCTTCTGTAATTATTGAAGGTTATCAAGCAGCAGCCGAAAAGACATTGGAGATCTATTCTCAAATGGCAAAAAAAATCTTACCTGATGATAGAGAAACACTTCTCAAAATTGCCACAACCAGTATGCAGTCTAAATTAATCTCAGAAGATAGTGATGTGCTCTCTAAAGTTGTAGTTGATGCAATCTTAAAAGTTGCAACAAAGAAGGCAGAGACATATTCAGTTGATCTTGAAAATATTAAAGTTGAAAAGAAAGCCGGTGGTTCTATTACAGATACTCAAATTATCAAAGGCATTGTTTTAGACAAAGAAGTTGTTCATAGTGGAATGCCCACAAAAGTTGAGAAAGCAAAGATTGCATTGTTGAATTCCGCCTTAGAAATTGAAAAGACTGAGATGAGTTCAGAGATTAGAATCACAGATCCAACACAAATGCAAATGTTTTTGGAAGAAGAAAATAGAATGCTCAAAACAATGGTTGACAAACTTCACAATGTTGGTGTTAATGTATTAATTTGTCAAAAAGGAATTGATGATATTGCACAGCACTATTTAGCAAAATATGGTATCATGGCAGTTAGACGTGTTAAAGAAAGTGATATGATAAAACTTGGTAAAGCAACCGGTGGGCGTGTTATTTCTAACCTCGATGATCTTACAGAAAAAGATCTTGGTACTGCAGATATTGCTCATCAGAAGAAAGTTGAATCTGATAAATGGGTATTTGTTGAAGGTTGTAAAAATCCACAATCTGTTACTTTGCTTATCAGGGGTGGTTCACAAAGAGTAATTGATGAAGTTGATCGTTCCATACATGATTCCTTAATGGTAGTAAAAGATGTAATTGAAAAACCAGAAATTGTTGCAGGTGGCGGAGCCCCAGAATCATACGCAGCATCTCAACTTAAAGAATGGGCAGATAGTTTTGATGGTAGAGAACAACTTGCAATCAAAAAATATGCTGAGGCACTTGAAATAATTCCTCTTACAATAGCAGAAAATGCTGGAATGGATCCAATTGATACAATGGCTACATTAAGAGCAAAACAAAACCAAGGTCGTAAATGGACTGGAATTGATGCACGAAATACAAGAATTACTGATATGCTCTCCATAGATGTTGTAGAACCACTAGCAGTAAAAGAACAAATAATTAAATCGGCAACAGAAGCAGCTTGCATGATTCTCAGAATCGATGATGTAATTTCTGTTTCTGGCGCACGATAAAACAATTTAACAAATTTAGCTAAAACTTAAGCAATCCTAGCTATATTGAATTATTGTTGTATAAACTAGGAATAGATCTAGGTGGTTCTAAAACAGAGGCAATTCTACTTGATGAAAATTTAAACATTATTCAAAGAAAAAGAGTTCCAACCCCCAGAAATGATTATTCACAAATATTAGATACAATTACTTCATTGAGTTCCGAACTTTTAGCAAATGTGAAAAATTATTCTATAGGATTATGCTCCCCTGGTGCAATTTCAAAAAAAACTGGTTTGATAAAAAACAGTAATACTCAATGTCTTATTGGGAAATCACTTAAAGAGGATTTAGAAAAAAAATTAGGTCAAAAAATATCTATGGAGAACGATGCAAATTGTTTTGCAATGGCTGAATCTACATTAGGTGTTGCAAAAGGATTTGATGTAGTTTTTGGCATAATTATGGGAACTGGTGTGGGCGGAGGAATAATTATCAATGGAAAAATTCATCAAGGTAGGACAAATATTGCAGGAGAATGGGGACATCATACATTACATCAAAATGGAAATAATTGTTATTGTGGAAAGAAAGGTTGTGTTGAGACATACATTAGTGGTCCAGCATTAGAAAAACGATGGAAAGAACTTACTGGAAAATCACAAAACATGCCTGAAATTTTACAAAATATCGATAATTCTAAACAATGGAAAGATGAATTTTTGGAAAATTTTGGATTTGGGTTGGCAAATGTTATTGATATCTTAGATCCTGATGTAATTGTCTTAGGAGGAGGTTTATCTAATATTGATTTTTTATATACTGAAGGAAAAGAATCAGTATATCAGAAAGTTTTTTCAGATTTAGTTGATACGCCAATTTTACAAAACAAGTTAGGTGATTCTGCTGGAGTCTTTGGTGCAGCATTATTATAAAATTTATAATAGATTCTTTTTCATTTTACGTTTGATTATTTTTTTAAATTATATTCTTTTACAATTTTCCATTTTTTTATATCTGGAGAAAATTTTTGTATTGCTAGTTTGCTTACCTGAAATTCATTTTTAATATCTAAATTATTTATTATTTTTTGCCGGATTGTCATAC
>Ga0169931_10006868_pt1 | contig 17028 bp, 21 predicted proteins | sample Kivu_15m_20L_FD_129675 | JGI IMG/M metagenome (GOLD analysis project Ga0169931, IMG submission 129675) | Freshwater microbial communities from Lake Kivu, Western Province, Rwanda to study Microbial Dark Matter (Phase II) - Kivu_15m_20L... | ecosystem: Environmental > Aquatic > Freshwater > Lake...
AACGAGTAGTTAAATCTCCGTCAGAAAAGATTTAATTTAATAAAAAATATCCAAATCATTATAATAAATTATTCAGTTAAAGAAATTTCAGAAGATAATAAAGTTGAATTACTTATATAGAAATATATCAAATAACTTCCATCATATAACAAATCATTTCACATATAACAGATATATTACACTTTATCATATATATTATTCCAAATCACAGATCACATCTAGGAAAACTTTGTTCATATAGTTTATTTTAATTTGTTTGATTTAAAAAATTCAATTATGAGTTGATATTTTAAAATAATTTATAATAAGTAGATATGATTTTTAATATTATTCAATATAAATCAAACTAATTTAACATACGGTATTTGATAATTACTAATAGATGAGTTTATAAAATTGTTAATTAATTAGTTATCAAATTTCAAAAAATGGAGTCATCGAAAATTGAAAGAGATAAAAAAACACCAACTACAAATAAAGTAAAAAATAGAATACTTAAATTCTCGCCTACAGTAGCTGAATGTCTAGAAAGAGAATGCACAAAAGATGATTTCTACTCAGAAGGTGACAAACCAATAGGAAAAGGAGGATTCGGCCAGGTTTGGAAAGTTCGACATAAAGCAACTGACAAAATATACGTAATTAAGGTAATGTCGAAACAAAATATAATAGAACAAAAGATGGTAGACCAGATTAATAGAGAAATTGATATCATGTATAAACTTAATCATCCCCACATTATAAAGTTAGTCAATCATTTTGAGGATGACGATAATTTATATTTGATAATGCACTTAGCAAGCAAAGGGCAGTTATACTCCGTTCTTAAGAAACAGAACAGGTTTGACCAGAGAACAACTGCTCAATATATGAGAGAAATAATATCTGCTATAAAATATCTACATTCGTTTCAGCCACCAATCATTCATAGAGATATAAAACCTGAAAATATTCTGCTAGATGAAAATGGAAGGGTTAAAATATGTGATTTCGGATGGTCTAATTATGAAGATAAAAAGAGAACTACTTACTGTGGGACTCCAGAATACTTGGCCCCGGAGATGTTGAGAAAAGAGGGTCATGACACAACTGTTGATATATGGGACCTTGGTGTTTTAATGTTTGAACTGTTAACTGGATCCCCTCCTTTTACTGGATCAAATCAAAGTGAATTATTTATGAACATTAAAAAACACAAAATTCAATGGCCTGATGATTTCCCTCCCTTAGCTAAAAATTTGATATCGAAAATTCTAAAACAAAATCCTAAAGAAAGGGTAACTTTAGACGAGATTCTGTCACATTCTTGGTTCGAAAAAAATCCTCCCATCAAGCCGATTCTTCCTGAAATAAAATTGGATGCTAAAGGGCTATTAGAATCAAACTTGATTAGTGTCAAACCTGAAAATGTGAAAGAAGAAATCATTAATGCAGTAGAAAAAGAAAAAACCCAAATAGATAAAATACGACAATCAATAGCGGAAATCAAAAAAGTGGCACAAAATTCTCAAAATAATTTTACAGGTTCAGAAAGTTTGATGAACAGTTCTAGTATTGTTGAAATAAACAAGAAAACAGTGGATGAATTAAAAGAACAAATAGAGAAACTTAAGAAAGATAATATAGAAATAAAACAACGTTCAGATAAGTTCGAGTTAGAAAATAAAACATTAAAAAGCGAGATAATTAGATTAAAAGAGTACAACAATAAAATCCAACCAGAACTTAGTTTAGAGAAACTAAATGAAGAATTAGAAAAATATAAAGTGATGAATAAAGACAGACTAGGTTTATTAGCGGAAATAGAAGAAAAGAGTCATCAAATCCTGGAATTACAGAATAAATCAGTATCTAATGAGAATGAATTAGAAACTACAAGAAGAAATCTTAAAGCAACTCAAACAAAGTTATTCGATATCACGGCTCTTTTAGAAGCTTCTGAAATTAAAATAGGAGATTTAAAGACTCAAATAGACACACTCAACAAAGAAAAAGAAGATATAACATCCTTATATCAAAAGAAGATAGAAATTTTGCAAGTTAAATTACTCAACAATAATTCCAGAACAAGAAATAATTCACAAGAGTCTTCTACAGAGCGACTACTTGAAATGATTTACGAAGCCATAAAAGAAGCCGAGAATTCTTTTAAAATTAAAGTTGATTATCTGGAAAAGATTATGAAACAAATGAATGAAGAGTCGGAAAAATGTGAGAAGAAATTAATAGATATCATAAATGAAAGGAATAATATGATTTCAGAAGCTTTTACTAAAGTCAAAACTTCTCTAGAAGAAGATTTCATGAAAATCCGTTTGAAATTTGATAAAGATAATGTTTCTAATGAACGAATTGACTGGCTTAAAAAACAGATTTCTGAATTGATGCCTTACAAAATCAAATCGACTAATTTGGAAATGCAATTAAGCAAATTTGAAATGAACCAAAAGAAATTGGAAGAGATGGTTAATTTGCATAAAATTAATATAGTTACCCTAGAAAAATTGAATTCAGAGAAAGACTACAAAATGGCAAAGAAGGATAAATATATAATCAATATCGAAGCAAAGTTAAGTGATGTGAAGGATTACATCTTTAGGAATCATCAAGATAATTTAGAAGAGTTTAAGAAATGGTATAAATTCTAAAAAGTTTTAGATATGATATTATATTTTTATAAAAATAATAATTAATTTGAATTATTTTATAAAAATTTTCCATATAAGATTATTTTTCCAACAGGAGCATATATAGAATCAAATTTTACTCATCGATAAAATAGGCCATAATTATTATTAACCTACCATAAAATATCTTTATATAATATTACTTAAATTTAAATATCATTAAAATATTTTTAACTTTACTAAATAAATAATTTTCCTTTTAATTAAATTTTTGTCAATATAAGACTCAAACCCATTTTTTTATAAAATGTTAAAAAAATTAAGAAGTAACCTAAAAAATCTCAATTCCAGAAGAGAAAGTTCGATGTTAGACTTCGTACTTGAAATGAGTGAGAGTTGTAAAATTGAGAAGGCTAATTTTGACAATCTAAAGAATCAAAGAAGGTTTACAAGAGAAAAAGGTCGTGGACTGTTAAAAATGGCTGATAAAGTTTTTAACGACCATGATCAAAGTGGAATTTCTCAAAATGTTCGAAAAAAATTTCTTGAGGACAAGGAAAATGATAAGCCAAAAACTTCCACTTATCCTAAGAACTTATCAGAAGCCGATAAAAATATGAGCATCAAAAATTTCTTTCAATCAAAAGAAAATTCAAGTTGCATTCCATCATCTGCGAAAATTTTTAATTCAGGCCCTAAACCTAAAAAAATTGAATTTTATGACGAATATAACAAAAAGAACGTCAAGATGATCCAATTTGAAGAAAAAGACATGAAATTCACAAAAAGTAAAATTCTGCCTCCTGTGAAATGGATGAAAATAGACAATGATGTGATGACTGATGAGGAGCAATTAGGGGATGCTCTGAAAATGATGAGAGATAACTTGAAGGAAACTATAAAGCTAATTCAAACTGAAAAAGACTATCTAAACAAAAATTTAAGCAGAAAGATAAAATTTTCTAATACCAAGAGCAAATAAACTTCCTCCATCAAATTATTAAATTTACATTTTTCATTTGGTAAAGTGATTTTTTCCTTGGATTATTAGATAAATTAAAATATAGGTTATTTGTTATTTATTATAATTAAAATTTTCAAAATATAAAATTCTCTTATTTTTACATTTTCAGTAAAAAGTTAGATGGATCAAAAATCTATTGATTATGTCTTATCTATTAGATTAAATTAATTTATAAAAAAAATATTATTTAAGGTTTGATTAAATTTAGATTACACTTAATTATGTATTTTTTACTTATGCTAGAAATTATTCAATTCATTTGCTTATTAAATTAATAAAATAATTATAAGTAATAAATTATTCTATTAAATTTTATCATAATCAAATTCAATATTTCAATTGAGGATCAAAATTTTTTAATTTGTCTTTCTCATAGGAATTCAGGAATTTCATTTGAACCCTGTCAATTTGATAAATTTCTCTTTGGCACGATTATCTGACTTAACTGATCTAATTATATCCTTCAAAGTTTTAGTAGTTGTGGAAGTATTCCCGCTACCACTATTTTTAGGTATCAACTTCTTTAAAGTTTTATTAGATATATTTGATTTTCCATCAATCGAGGGTTCATTCGTTATATTAAAATTAGTATTGTTACCAGTGATATTGGAGTTATTAATATTCTGAACTTTAGATAAATTCTTTTTATAATTTCCAATTGAAACTGTTCTGAACGAATTTTTTGTTTGATTACTGTTAGAGCCACTATTCGAAAAATTGTTCATATTTGAAAAAATGTTTTTATTTGAAATATTAGTCATGTTGATATTACCGATGTTGTAATTATTATTAATGTTTATGATATTTATTATCTGCTTTTTATTCTTATCTTCCTCCTCGGTATTCATGTATGTATAATCTCTACTATCTTTGCTATCTCTGCTGTAATTGTGTTCAGTCAAGAATTGATTTCTAATACTTCCTGCAGGAAGATCTGAATTGTCTTCGATAAAGAGTGCCTTTTTAGAGCTGATATTGTGGAAGTTAATGAAACTTCTTCTTTCATCGTCGATCGAGTCTATTGGATTGTGCTTGGACTGGGTTGATAAAGCTTTTTGTGTTATCAAATGCAGTGCTTTTATATCCCTTAGCATTGTATCATTAGAAGGTGTCTTCATATTTTTCATATCAAATGAATTAGTCCCCACAATTATATTCGTAATGTTTGTAATCTTAACATTGTTTGGGTAATTTTTATTTTGAGCAAGGTCGGGTACTGTGTCTAACAACTCCTCAGGGGATTCAACCACAGTTATTTTTTTGATTTCATTGAAATTTTCTTTTTTTTTGTTATTGCTGTTCATTTCTATCAGATTTCCTAAAACTTTATTACCAAGCTTTTTCTGTTTTTCGACAAGACTTTTTCTCTTATTGATTACTTCTCTTATTTGTTTTATGTCAGATTTATTGGATGACTCCTTAGAATTGGAGTTGTTTGTATTTATTGTGTTGCTTGTGTTCACTACTTGATAGGTATCCTTTTCCGCCAAACCCATGCGGTTTTGTAAACTTGAATTTTGTCCATTTGAATTGATTGCAGAATTTTTTGACAATTTTGAATTAGAAATAGACGCAGAAATCTTTTTAGAATCAGAGGAATAGGTATATGTCACAGAATTTTTCGAATTTGAAATATTTGAATTGATTCCGTTGTTGGAATGACTCGAGTTCTTAGAATTATTATTAGCATGCGAATTGTTGGAATTACTAGTTTGATTAGAATTCGAATTTTCTCCTCCTTCAGAAGAATATAGAACTGATACATTGATATTAACTATAGATAAATCGTCAGCAGGCCTAATTCGTGAAAAGTTGTTTTATCTTTTAATAAATTTTCTTACTCTGTTATATTTTCTGCGCCTTTTCGATTTAATAAGTTCTCTTTTATATACACTTCATCCTCAGCGGGGATATCCTCATCTTCATATCCGACATTGTTGCAATCATAATGTATTAATTTTTTTACCTTTTTATTTATTTCAATCTGTTTTTGTTTTGAGAGCTGAGGTCCTATTCCACATTCGTAGCTATTGTGTTTCATCATATTTTATTTAAATAAAATAAAAATAAGTGTATATTAGGATAATTTTTTTAATTTAATATTTTAGAATATTTTATTTAATATATACTTAATGAAAACAAAACCAAAAACTGAATATATAGAAGAAAATGAATACGTTTCAGTCAATTTATTATCTAATCCAATAAAAACTCTTTCTACACTTTTCACTATAATATATGAACAGTTTGTAAGATTCGTCAATTTCCTAATTGGTCATAAATTATTGATATTAATCATATTCGGATATTTAGGATTATCCTTTTTTGAAGGAGGTCATACCGAGGTAATTTTAAATTGATTATTTATTATGAATAAATGTATCTCTATTCTAGTATGTCTCTTATGCAAACAAAATTTTATATTTCTGTGCTTATTGGATTTTACTAGGGGTAGCATCTAGTATCGGATTAGGTACAGGTCTTCATACCTTCGTTCTATATCTCGGTCCTCACATCGCTAAAGTTACTCTCGCTGCTAATGAGTGTACCTACTTCCCGGACATGTACCCTAACAAATGGGAGTTCAGTGATTTCTTACCCTGTTCATCTCCTGTAAATGGCGATGACTCCCTTTCTGTCTCATTCTGGACTATTCTACTTAATGTCCAAATCGAAGCTTTCATGTGGGGATTAGGAACTGCAATTGGAGAATTACCACCTTATTTTATGGCTAAAGCCGCGGCAGAAAGTGGAAAAACTATTGAAGAAATAGAGGAATTGGGAGAATTAGAAGAAAAAAATTCAAAAGGCTTAGTAGATAAAATAAAAAGTTTTTTGTATGCTCACTTGAAACGACATGGATTCATTACTGTCCTATTATGCGCTAGTGTATCATAATTCATTTTTATAAATAGATTCCTAACCCTCTATTTGATTTAGCTGGAATCACCTGTGGACATTTTCGTATTCCTTTTGCTACATTCTTTGGTGCAACATTTATTGGAAAGGCTATTATAAAAGTACATATTCAAGCAATCTTCGTAATATTGGCATTTTCTCAACACCATGTCGAGGCTTTACTAACTGTTTTAGAAAAAAGTTTCCCCTTTTTAAAAAGTTCTTTGTCACAATCGCTTGAAAAGCAGAAACAAATGCTATGGCATAAATCTGGAAATAGCTCGATTAATCAAAGCGTATATTTGTTTTTTATAGATTGTTTAGAGTAAGCCACTTGTAGCAACTATATGGGAAATTTTCATAACAGGAATGATAGTATATTTCTTGATTTCTATAATTAATTCTGTGGTTAATGATAGAAGGGTAAAATTTTATATTTTTGATAATTTTTCTTAAAATTTAATCATAGAGAAAAGAATTCGAAGAAAAGAAAAAAGAAAAATAGATAGTTAATCAATTAATTCTATGAATACTGATGTTGTGAATCACTATTTTAATATAATTGTTAAGAATTAAGTAATTGAGCTTTAAAATAATTATTTATTTCAATAAAGAATTTTCATTTATATTTTGAGGTTTAATACTACTAAAATATAAATTTTAATCCATAATTTTAATTTGGAGAGAATAAAAATAATTTGAAATAAAATTAGATAACACAACTGATATTATTTATTATATTATAGGACTATCATTTATTATTATTATTATTATATAACATTACCCTAATTTTAATTTATATTAGAACTATAAATGTCTTTAAAAAATATTTCTTGTTTTATGTACTAAAGCTAAAATAAAAGCTCAGGAAAAAGTTATTTATTTATTCACTGAATTTCCGAAAAATTCATCTTTTTTATTTTCATTTTCTTATTATTATTTTTTACTGGCTTGTCTAAAATAATATTCATATATTCATCAGAAATAACTTTATTTTCGTTTTGACTAGTTTCGGCAGTGCCATTAAGATGTTTTTCTAACTCTTGAGCTATACTTAAAATTTTCTGAGATTTTTGGTATTTTTTTCCATTATTTTTATTTTTTGCTATATTCAATCTATAAACTAAATTTTGATCGTTGTTATTTTTTATATTATTTTCATTCGTTTGTTTTACAAGTGGTTCTATTGAGGGTTTTGAATCATTTTCTTCTTTAATAAGTTCAATAACTTTCTGTCTTTTTTGTTCGATTTCACCTAAAGATTCTGATTTCTTCTGAAAAATATTTTGTGATTTATCAATAATCTCGGACTTTATATTTTTTTCTTCCTTAGTTTCGTGTAGCACATTTTTCATGGGCAAATCTTCTATTTCTATTTTCATTTGTAAAAATTTTTATTTACTTTTGCTCGGTTTAAAATTATTAGAATCTAAATGTTCGTTATTTAATTCTTTTTGGAAAAAAATTGTGTCAGTTTTATAATTATCTTTCTTTTTATTTAATTCTGAAAGATTGGATTCGAAGTTTACTTGATTGAGGTTTTTTTCCTCTTCGATCTAAGAAATAATTTAATAAAATATATACCTCGCCATTATATGAACAACAGGTACCCATATTGTTATGATTTATAAAATATAAAACTAAATGTTATTTATTTTATTTTTTGATTGTAAATTCAGAATAAATTTTCCAATTTTAATTCATTAAGAATATTAGATAAATATAGATTAAAAGAATTAATTTTGGATTCAGGTAGAAATCCTTTTTCTATACGCTAAGAATAAATTAATTTAGTATGAAACTTATTATTATTATTTAAATATAAGAATAAAGAATTATTTACATATAAAGTAACTTTTCCGAATAGTTTTTAGGGGGTGGCACTAAAAATTTTTGAAAAAATCTCCTGACAATTGCAATTGATATTTCCCTTCTTAAATGTAACAAATACATATATATAATATTTTTATATTTTAAAGATTCATATTTTCAAAAAAAGCCCCGAACTTTACGAATAAGTTTCGGTATACATAATTCATGATTGAATCATTTTCTAAAACTAAATTAATAAAGTATTAAATTAATTCTTTTTGTATTTAAAAATGAACAAACTATATTCTTTAAATAATTTTCAGAAAATTATCCCTCTCCAAAAGAAAATAATTTTAAGACATTTCACAAGTAGGACATCAAATTCAAACAAGAGCATTTATAATAAATCCCTAAATATAACAAAAGAAAATACAATAGATATAACAGGCATAAATGAAAATGTCAATCAAAATATTAAATTAGAACTAAAAAATCTCGACAAATTAATAAACAGATATAATCAAAAAACTAACATGGACGAAAAAGTCGAAAAACAACCAGATGTGTCGTTAGATGAAATAATTCCAGATCCTCCAATCAATCAACAAACCTTTAATAAAACCTCTAACAAGGACAACTATAATTTTGATCATTTCAAACAAAGAAATAAGGAAATTATGAAAAAAAGAAACGAAGATAAAGAAACCAAGGATAAAAAAAAAGGTAAAAATATGGAAGACGAAGATGAGGAAATGAATGAAGAAAAACCATTAATAGACGAAAAAACTCTAGCTAAATTACAAGATCTAATTAAAAATGACAAAGATAATAAAAACTCAGAATATAAATCAATAAATCCTGAAAATCAGGAAGATGAAATTTATAACACAGCTGATAATGAAAAAGAAGTATTATTACATAGACCAGCAAAAAACTTTGTTTGGGGATTAGGAAATCAAACAAAGCAAAAAAAATGTATGATTTATACTTTTTAATTTATTTGCTTTTTAATTTAGTTAAATTTGTAAGTGGTGAGTATCCAACAGTTGAGGCTATTGTGTCATTTCTTGAAGTGAATAATTTGCAGGAAATCATAGTAGTACCAACACATGAATTAGGCTTAATCCATCTAAAAGAAAATGTTGTTTTATGTTCAGGATATACTGCTAAACATACATATAAAGCAGCTAAGGATTTAGTAGTCGAGATAAAAAAATTGAAAATTCCTAACCTCCCGTCAGTACCATCAGTTAGCGGAAGACGAGATGAACCCTGGAATATCGTAGAAATTGGAAATATTACAATTCACTTTTTCGTAGAGAGTTACAGAGATGAAATTGATCTACTTGGTAGATGGCTCAATCCACCACCAGAAGAGTTTTTAGAATGGCAGAGAAGATTCGATGCAAAAATGTACGGGAAGAAAAAATTATAAATTGTTATATTTTAATTTTACGATCAATATTAATTTAAAATATGATTATTAAATGCTAAAATTTTGCCTATTGGAAGAATATAATATTTAAATTCTCAAATTTATCACATAAAAATTCATTTTAATTTTTTAAAATCCCCTTTCTGAACTCTTCCTTTTTAGAGAAATCCAAATCAAATTAATTTAATAAATTACTTGAAATATAAGAATTTATTATATGCCCAAAACAAAGATTATATATATAAACAATCAAATTTTATAATTAAAATAAAACATAATGAAATTTAAGTTCAAAGAACTAAATCCAGACCTCAGCGAAAGGAAATCCAACTCCTCAAAAATAAAAGAAAAATATCCTGACAGAATTCCCATTATTTGTGAGAAAGACCCATCTTCGAAAATTAAAAGCGTTGACAAGAATAAATACTTAGTTCCTAGCAATTTTACTGTTTCTCAATTCAGTATTATTATAAGGAAGAGATTAGAATTAAGCAAAGATTCAGCTCTTTTTCTATTAGTTTCTGGAAAGCATTCTATCACTGGGGACTCCTCGATTAGTGAAATTTATGAAAAATATAAAGATGAAGATGGATTTTTGTATATTACTTATACTAGCGAATTGTCATGGGGATAGAAATCTTCTTATGGTTATTGTAACTAAATAATAAAATTTCTCCTTATTTTATAAATTAAAATAACTTGTTTATTTTATGAGTGAAATTATTCTTCTTACGCTTTATATAATTATAATCTTCACAAAATAGAAAAGCTTATAGAAATTCTAATAAAATTAAAATTTTATTTTCAAATATTATATATGGATTATGTTAACATAGGGAAAATATTTTATTTTTCGTTTTGTTAATAGAAATAATTTTTTTCGTTTTCCATCGGTTCTAAAATTTTAATTATATTAAATCATATTATTTTTCTTTATTAATCAAAATGCAAAATTTTTAAATTAAAACATTATTTACAGAGAATATTAAAGTATATCACAATTTTTACATCTACTTTGTCTACACTCTTGATGCATTTCTCTTTTCAGATAATCCCTGTCACTGTCAATTTTTTTCTTTTGATTAATTTTAGTTTGTGGATTTTCCTTTATTTTATTTTCTAAAATTTCTTGATTTTGATGCGGTATTACATAAGGGTTGTCATCTGATTTTATATTTGTTTGTGGAAGACCATTACAGGAGTCAATTGAAAAGTTAATAGCCTCTGGTAATGCATTCTTGCCAGGAGGGACATCAATTAAATTAGAGGAAGGCTCAGTAACAATTACTCTTTTGTGTAAGTATCCAGTATTTATTTCCTAAAATTTATAAAATATTCTTACATCAGTCAAAATGGGTTTTTTGCCTACAACAAAGGGTTCAGTAGGATTTTTATTCTCTTCTGTATTAATTTGTGTAGGGGGTATAACTTCTTTTAAATCAGTCTCATTTTCTCCTAAATTAACTTTGTATATTTCTTCATGCACTATTTTCTCAGGGTCTATTTCTAAGTTTTCAGACATTTTTGAATTTTATTCTAATATTGTACTATAAATTCCTTTTTCAATATATATTAGGTATCGTAAATAAATTTTAAAGTCCATAATAGATATAAAATAACGATATTAAATAATTAAATAAAAACACTGATTTAATAAATATTCTTAACTTGTTATACTTTCAAACTTAATTTATTTATTATCAAAAGTTAATATTTTAATCTAATTATCAAATTATGAATTAAATAAAGAAAATATTTCAAATAAAATTAAATACTACAATTTATATATGCATATATAGTTTTATAACTATCATATTTTAATATCCGGTGCTGTTGCTATTAGGAATTCTTTAGCTTCGTTTATTTTTGTAGCAAGATATGTAGAACCCCCAGAATCTGGGTGATTTAACATCATAAGTTTCCTGTGAGCCTCTCTTAATTCTACTTTTGTAGATTTCTCTCTGACTCCTAAAATTAGAATAGCCTCTCTTTTGGTCATTTTAGCGTCGAAACCTCCTTTATAACTTTTTCCTACCTTACCACTAGATCTTTCAATAATAAATGCTTTGGGGTTTCTTCGTCTTAGAAATAACAGAAATTTCACGACTAAAAATGAAAAAGATTTGAATTACATATGTATCCGGAAGCGAATGTTATAGTTGTGTATTTTAAAAATTTTACAAATGGTCGTGTTTTTGGAACTTCTTCTATCGCATCATCAATATCGTCGATTATTTCATTTTCCATGAAATGTAGATATTAATATTTAAAATAAATAAATCAAATTAATTAATATGTTTGTTAATTGAAATTAAGCAAAAATTTTTAACAAATTATAAAATTTAATTTATTAATATTGTTTACATTTACGAGACAAATTAAAATGTTTTTTTCAACAAATAATAAATATCATGAATTATTTCGTGATTTTCTTAAAATATATATTATTTGGTTATCGTAATTTTATTAGTATATAAAAGCTATTTAAAATAAAATAATTTTATTCATCAAATATGGAAAACAAAATCGATTGCGATGTTAGCTGTCCTATTTTTATCAAAGTACTTAATTCATGTCCATCAAGGAATATAGATTATTTCAGCTTCGCTAATGAAGATCTATTCGAATTGTCGATGGTTTTATTGTCAACTACTCCTTATTTTCTTAGTTTTATCTTTTTACTATCTACGATGTACTATAGAACAACAAGATCAGTTATAATAATCATGATGATATTTTTACAGGTATGATTTGTTTATTCATAACTAATTTAGAATTTTATGATTGAACTAATGAAAGGCCTTTTAAGAGATCCAAGACCGAATTTCATTTGCAACCAGCAATTCGGTAATCCTTCTAACCACGCAACATTTTATAGTTCACTGATTACGATGTTGTGTATGGAATATGTTTTGTTAGAAAGCAAATTTAGATTATCAAATATTTTTCTTAAATTCTTACTTATAATAATTTATCCTTTCATTTTGTATTCTAGAATTTATCTAAATTACCACAATATCGAACAGGTAATTATTTTCTTTTTAATTTGATTTGTTTTTTTAAAATTGGAATAGATCATTAATGGTATCATGCTTGGATTTTTTATTGGGTGTGTTTGGTTCGTATTCGTTATTAAATTTATTTTAAAAACAAGAAATCCCATTAGGAGAATTCTACATAAATTTGGGTTGAAAAATAATTTAAGTGATGATAAACTCTATGATATAAATATCGACGGAGATATTGATAGCGTTTCTATCCAAAAGCTATTAGAACTTACTTCTAAACATGATGAATTAACAAAAATAAAAAAGGATCTAAAAAAATTTACCTCTAGTTTAAAAGCTTCAGATATAATTAACAAAATGGCTGCCGAAAATAATAAGAAAAATTATTAAAAACAATAAAATATTGATAGTTTGGTGGTATACTAATTATATAAAATCCAAATATTTTATTTTATACACATTTAATATTTTTCATATAAATTTTTTTATATTTCAAATGTCCTTTTCGTTTCTTTGGTCTAAATTATGAAAATTTTACTTCGTATTTTGCATTCCATAATTTGGAAAATTTCCAGGAAATTGTTTCTGGGAAATTGGCATCATTTGGGAAGAGTTAAAATTGTTATAACCCGTATTATAAAATATTTGGTTAACATATTGATTTACTGCCAAAGGTGGTATTTGGTTGTTCATAACCATCTTATTTGGATAGAGGTTATTGTAATTTGTAGGATGTATGCTTCTATTATAATATGGCTCGTCCATAACAGAATAGATAGTGTTTGGATTCATAGTATTAATTGGGTTCCAGTAAGGAGCATTGTTGCTAATATTCCCCATAAAATTATTTAAATTATTTGGAATTCCTGTAAAATTATCAGTTGGCATAGAGTTAAAAGTGTTATAAATTCTATTCGAATTTGGAGGATAGCTAGGTCCAGCCATATTCATAGTCATCTGGTTATTCTTAAAATCCACCTGAGGATTCAGTAAATTTTTAGAATTTCGTTTAAATTTGTTATTATTTAATTTCTTATCCTTTTGATTTTTTTTACCGGAATTATTAATTAAATTCGACAGCTCCTTGTAATTATTAATTAATTTGCTAAGTAACTTTTGCCCAAAGGACGCAGATTTTAACTTTTCAACATTGTTTGCAACAGTCTGTATAATTTAAATAATATAATTTTACTCTAAGTAATTTCGAATAGTTTTCGTTTTTAGCTAGTGAAAGAGCTTTTTGGAAAATATAATTACCGTACATATCTAGCATCAATTTACAAGATATTTCTTCGTCCTTAGCAACTTCGGCTATTAATATTGAAAAAGTTTCTGGATCTGTATGATCAAATGACTAATAATATTATGCATATATTATGTATGTTCTTACTCGTTCTATTACATTAGAAGAAAATTTCTGTATGCACAGAAAAATAAAATTTGGCAAAATTTTATCTACAATTTGACGATTTAATACAAAATTATCCTCAGAAATGATATATTGTAAAACGTAATTTCCATACTGATCGCTTATGTAAGATAGTGTTCTAGTTAGAACCATTTTATTCAAGATTTCCTAATTTTATTAGTTATTAAAACTATTTTACTTTTTGAACAGGATCCGCACATTCAATACATTTCTGGATTACACAGCACCCATGCTTATCTTTGGCTATTTCATCTAAATTACTTTTTATTATTTCATAGATGAAATTATTAAATGGTGATTTAATGGTTGAAATAAACTTGTGAATAATATGGTTTGCATTTATATCTTTAGCTATGTCTATTAAATGTATTGTAAAAATATTTTTGAATTTGTCAAAGAGAAGATCGGTTTTTAAATTTTCAATCAATTTCTGAATAACTCTAGTACCATGAGAGGAGGAACAAACTTCAAAAAAAGTGGGGGACACACAGTCAATTATGGTTGCAATTTTCTTTTCATCTATGTTTTCGATTAATTTCTGAATGAGATAATTTCCAAACGGATCGTTAATTAATTCAAGTAATTTCGGTTTTAAAGTCATAAAAAGCTTTTTGGAAAAAGCAGAATTATCAGTGATCTTCTTCTGTAAGTGTCTGCATAAACATTGATCTTTCGAGAAGAAATAAGCGTTTTCAAATAACTGATCCTCTGAATATTCTAGATAGTTTGAATTCGAAATTTGATTTTGATTGTTGACTATTTGAAATTGTGTTACACTAGGAGAATTAATTTTTGGAGGAAATTTAGTTATATTTGAAAATGGAGAGGATTCTATTCTAATCATGTTTATGGAGTTACATGGCATATTTTGAAGATTTGTAATTTTTGGTAAATTAGAATTTAGAATCGTATTCGGAATTTTATTGAATAAATTTTCATAATTATTTATGGAATTTACATTGTTTATTCCATTTTCATTAAATGTATCAGCATAATTAATAGTGGGTATGGTTTTTTTGGTAGCTATTTTGTTGATTTTATTTAAATTTTCAATTTTTTTTTGGTTAGAATCAGAATTAAGGATTTGATTATTGAAATTACTAATAGAACCAACCACCTTAATTTTCTCATCCTGAGTATTTTTCGACTGAACAGTTAATTGATTGTTAATGATATTTGATCTAGTGACTTTACTGGTTTCAAAATTATCATATCTGAGGTAGTTATTTACGGCCGAGTCAGAGTCATTTTTTTTAGGGTCAATTTCATAAGCATATGGAGTAGCTTCAAATAAATTTAATGACTCCCTTTGATTATCGCTGTTAGGAAAAATATCCTTATTATTTTTTCCATCATATATATTAAGGACATCTTTATTTGACTTTACTCTGCTTTCGATTTTTACAGCATCGATTACATTTTCAGGTGCTTCTGTTACATCTTGATTAAAATATTTTTTATTTTGAAAATGATCAGCCAAATAAGTCACATTTGTTCCAGTTGCGTAGGAAAAGTTAGTATAATCCAAATTATCAATTTTATTATTTAAATTAGAGAACAGATCGTCAGTAGTATTCGAATTAATCGTATTATTAATGTAAGCGCTTGTGTTAGAAATCCTCTTTTGTTCATTCCTATTTAAACTCGTATTGAGAATAGATTCATCAATCTTATCCAGAATTTCACTGGTCAAATCTAACTTTAACTTGTAGCTAATAATAAAATAAATATTCTTACTAGTTCAAAATCGGATTAATTTGGTTTTGAGTTTCTACACATTTGGAATCTTTTAATTTATTTTCTGAATCTTCAAATTTACGAAATAATTCCGACTTGGGAATAAAATTTTCTTTTTTCTTGCGATATGAGCTGTCTAGACTGTTTCTGCCAGAATTTTTAGTTTCTTCTCTTCTGCGTTCCTCTTTATTCAAATAATCTTGAACTTTAGAGGTAATCTTTTCATTATCATGCTTAACATTTATTTTTATATCAAAATTTTTAATCAAAGTGTTCAAATCGGAGCAGCTTAAGGAATTTTTTCTGTGTTTGTTATTTGTTGAAGATTCATCCAAATTTAAAATCATTGAATCCTTAGTTTGATCAATTGGAGAATCTGATTTTTTGTTTTTCGGCGAGTTAAGAAGATTTATCATATCATTCAAAAAATTATTCCTACTCTTATCCTTGTAATTTATGCTGCAATCTAGTTTGATATTCGATGTTTCTGATTCATCAAATATTTCTTTAAGATTTTTGCTGTCTAATTCAAGAGAACAATTGGAAGAATAAAGTTTGGCTTTGCTTTTATCGTCTAAATTAAGATTTATAATATTCTCAGACAAATCGCTCCTATTTAATGGCGAAGAAGACCTTGAAGTTACTAAAAATTATTTATCTTTTTTACTCGAATAATTTATGCTGCTCGTATTGTCATTTGATTGCTCTTGTTGATTTTTGTTTTTAAATGATAAAATCATTTTTTATTATTCTTATTAATTTAATTTGTTTATGAGATAACATTGAATATTAAAATTGCTGATTCATAATTCTATAATATGTTAATAAAATTATCTTTTGGTTTTTTAAAATAAAAAACTATGTTTTTAATACATTATTAATTTTTAATAAAATTTTATTATTAATTAAGAATAAATATTTTAATTATCAGAAAAGTTAGATATGAGCGAAAATAAAATTTATGGGGATTGGGGATTGGGGATTGGGGATTGGCCCAATCCCCAATCCCCAATCCCCAATCCCCATCAATCATAATTTATTTTACTTTAGTGTTCTTG
>Ga0169931_10006869_pt1 | contig 17027 bp, 11 predicted proteins | sample Kivu_15m_20L_FD_129675 | JGI IMG/M metagenome (GOLD analysis project Ga0169931, IMG submission 129675) | Freshwater microbial communities from Lake Kivu, Western Province, Rwanda to study Microbial Dark Matter (Phase II) - Kivu_15m_20L... | ecosystem: Environmental > Aquatic > Freshwater > Lake...
ACGGTTAGGTCGGGCGCTGGTTTCAGCGAGGGTCACGCGGTGTCGCGCAGCACAGATTTGCCGCAGGTGGAGTCTGACAGGCGCCCGGCACGTTAGCGACGACCAAAGGGACGTCCGCGAAGAAAACGTTTCCACAGCAGCGGGTGCTGGGCAGCAAGCCAGAGCGATCTCCGAAGGCCCTTCAACGCGAGCAGTCGGTCTGTCGCAGACCGCTCAGGCGGCCTCTGTTCGGCGGCACGGGCCGTATCGGCAGACGCTACCGCCCTCACCGCGAGGGCAGCGCGACCGTTGGCGTGGATCGTCGCTTCGGTCCAGCACCGCAACACTCGAAGGCCAGCGTCGCCAAGCAGGCGAAACATCGAGGGTTCTGTGAAGAAGTTGATATGGGTCACCGGCTCCCGAAGTTTTGGCGGCCCACCCACCAGCTCCATGGGAACCTCCACATACAGAATCCCGGTCGGAGTCAACGCGGCAGCGAGCTGACCCACCAGCGCCGGCGGATCGGGAACGTGCTCCAGCACATGCGCCGCCACGATCACGTCAAAAGCGCTCTGGCCCTGCAGCTCCGGCATGGTTGCCGCCAGACGCCGGACACCCGGGATGGCCTCGGGTGCGTAATCCACGAGACTACATCCGAATCCGCGCCGAACGAACTCATGCATCAGGCTTCCCGTGCCCCCTCCAAAGTCCAGAACCTCGGGCGCCGATGTGGCCAGCCACGGCTGAACGGTGTCAAAGAGCTCGCGCGAACGCTCACGGTCAATCGGGGTCACCGTGGGACGATGAACGCTGGACGACGCTGCTCCCCCAAGCCGCCTGTACTTCGCATCCACGTCGGCGCTCGATGGGCGCGGCGAGAAATACACGAGCGAGCACACGTCGCAGCACCGAAACTGGATTTCGACCTCGCTCGCGCTCGGCGCCCAAAGCTCGAACAGCACGCGATATCGCTCCGTAACATAGGACGAAAGCCCCGACTGCTCGCGACGAAACAGCTGCGACCCCAGCGCCGTGTGAGCAGCGGCAGTGCAAACAGGACACGACGGATGCGAAATCATAGGTGACCCAGGGAGACAAAGGTCGGGGCGCGGCTGTTTGTGACAACAGTCGGACAATGCGCTCCGGTTACGCCTGCACGCTGACACGCGCGTCGCATCTGCGTGACAATCTGACTCCGCCGTGCGCTCGCAGGCGATCGGGGTGGCTTTGAACCTGACAAATCACGCCGCGAAAGGTATGGGGCCTCGGGTATGCCCCGCCCTGAAACGCATCGATTGTGCCTCGCGCAGTCTGTTGGAGGTTCCATGCTCCGGTTATTGCCCTTCTGTGCTCTTGTTTTGTCGTTGCTGGCGTGTGGTGGAACCCAGCCGGTGCCCTGTGACACGACGGACCTGCCATCGGCGGTCGTGCCGGTAGAGGGTGTCGAACCGACTCAGGCGAGTGGCTGTGGGCTATCGGAGCACCGAAACCTTCACGCGGTGGCGTGGACGCAGACGGCCGTCGAGTTTGATGGCGTGACCGTCAGCGTGTATCGAGGCGCCATTGAGGCACTGGAGACAGGGCTCAGCGAGGGCTGGCTGGCCGCTCCCGAACAGACCGAGGCGACTGCCGACCTCCCCGCTGCCGTGGTGCTCGATCTGGACGAGACGGTGCTCGACAACGCGCCCTACCAGGCATGGCTAATGGTGAGCGGTGAGAGCTATAGCGATGCCACCTGGGAGGACTGGTGTGATGACGGCACCGCCACGCTGATTCCGGGCGCTCAGGAATACCTGAACGCAGCCAGCACGCTGGGCGTAACCGTTTTCTTCATCACCAACCGCTCCATCGCGTGCGAAGCGGCCACCATCGAGAACCTGAACCAGCTTGGCATTCCAGCGACTGCCGACACCGTCATCACGCGCGGCGAGATCAACACGGGCTCCGACAAAGGTGCCCGCCGGGCGCATGTGGCACAGACCCATCGCATCATTCAGCTGCTGGGCGACAACCTGGGCGACTTCGTGGACGGGTACAACGGCACGCTGGAGCACCGCCAGCAGCTCTACGATGCCCACGCCGACCGCTGGGGTCGTCAGTGGGTCGTACTGCCCAACCCGCAGTATGGTTCCTGGCCGCGCTCGCTCGATGACGGCAACGCCGAGACCTGCGACACGGATGATGTAGGTAGCGCGCTGAACGTTTGGGGCGGCCCGGAATCGCCGTAAAGATTTTGCAGGGCGCGGGACATTCCGATGCCCGCGTCTCTGGCACAGGCGGGCGCGTGATCGCTGAAATGAGGTCCTGGCTGACCTGCCAGAGAGCACAGTGGCCTCTCGCAGAGTTCGTGCGTTCACCATGACCATTCAGGGCAACGCGAAACGATTCCGTTGCGTTGAAGATGTGCGACGGGTGCGAGTCGCGCTGTGGCGTGCGGTGTTGGGCACTCAGCCTGGGCGTCGTGGTCGGGGTGCTTCGGGGGTTCAAAAAAGCGGCGCTTTACACCGGCCGACGCCTGATCTAGGCACGCTGAGAAGACGGCAACGCCCTGCTCTTTCGCTCTATCCCCGACAGCCACGTGACGACTCAACGCCCCGGCGTGATTGTACGCCATCGCCCCGCAGCTCCGGCTGTTGTCGAAGCGACCACCGAGGCACCCGCGCAGGTTGCTGTCGAGCCTTCAACGCCGCAGCCGGCACCGGTGGTTCGTTTCGCTCATGTAAAGAACGCCCCTGCGCCGACGCAGGCACCTGTCACTCCCGAGCCGGTCGGCCCACGCCCCTCTGCCACCGCTTCAGACTCCATGTCGGATGCAAAGACGGCAGAGACGGCGCCTGTATCTGATTCTCGTGCACCCTCCCCGCCGGTTACCGAGCCGGTCGTGGTCTCTCCTTCCTCACCGGCAGTCGTGTCTTCACCGATTGTCGAGCCCAAGATGTCCATGTCCGTGATTGATCAAACGCCCGCCGCTCTGCCTACCACTGATGATTTCGCTGCGCTGTTTGGTGACACGCAGGTGCAGCTGAACACCTACCGCGTGGGTGACCGCGTCAAGGCTCGCGTGGTTCAGGTCTCTACGCAGGCCGTTTTTCTGGATCTCGGCGGCAAGTCGGAAGGCATGCTCGACGTATCTTCCGTGCTCGATAAGGACGGTCACATGACTGTTCAGCCCGGAGACACCGTCGAAGCCTACGTGATTAGCCTGCACGGCGGCTCCATTCGGCTGGCGAAGGTTCTGTCCGGCGGCGACGACGCCACCGCCATGCTCGAAGAAGCGGCCTCGCAGGGCATCCCGGTGGAAGGCAAGGTCACCGGCGTCAACAAGGGCGGCTTTACCGTACAGGTCATGGGCAAGCAGGGTTTCTGTCCGCTGTCGCAAATCGATTTTGAGGTCGGTGAGCCCAGCTCATGGATCGACAAGACGGTGCGCTTCAAGATCATCCGCGTCGAGGAAGGTGGCCGCAACGTCGTCGTTTCGGCCACCCAGCTGATTCGCGATGAACGAGAGTCACGCGCAGCCGACACCATCGCATCCATCGCACCCGGTGCGGAGTTTGAAGGCGTGGTCACCCGCGTGCAGCCGTTTGGTGCATTCGTGGATATCGGCGGCATCGAGGGGCTCTTGCACGTCTCCGAGATCAGCCACACCCGACTGAACTCAGCAGAAGAGGCGCTCAGCAAAGGCGACCGCGTCCGCGTCAAGGTAAAGAGTTTTGAGGACAGCGCCGATCCGAAGGCGCGCAGGTTGTCACTGTCCATGCGCGCGCTTCAGGAAGACCCCTGGTCAGCGTCTATCGGTCGGTTTGAGATCGGGCGCAGCTACCCCGGTACGGTCACGCGTCTGGAACGTTTTGGTGCGTTTGTTGAGGTCGCTGCCGGCGTGGAAGGCCTTGTTCACATCTCCGAGATGTCCATGGGCAAGCGAGTCACCGACCCGAAAGAGGTCGTGAACCCCGGCGACAGCATCGAAGTACAGGTCCTGAACATCGATCCGCTGCGTCGGCAGATGGCCCTGAGCATCAAGGCGCTGCAGGCCGACCCATGGGCGGCAGCCGCGTCAAAATTCGTGGTCGGTCAGACCGTATCGGGTACCGTGGACACTGTGGTCGAGAGAGGCGTCCGCGTGTCGCTCGCCGACGGCTTCGAGGCATTCATCCCCATGGGGCAGCTGGCCGATGGCGAAAACAAAGGCACGAACAACAAGTTCCGCCCAGGCACCGACATTCAGGCCCGCGTGATTGAAGTGAACACCGAGAAGCGCCGCATCACGCTCTCTCGCCGACCTGACGACGAGACAGGCCGTCGCGAGTTTGAGGCTTACAAGGCCAGCGAATCAAAAGGCGGCATGGGCACTCTTGGCGACCTGTTCAAGGCCCGTACGTCCCGCTGATTCCATCCCAGGGGTGCCATGGCCATCGAGACGCTTTACATCGCTCGCCACTCGCTCGCCGAGGACCATCACCCTCAGCATCCCGGCATCGATGAGGAGCGGCGGCTTACCGCGGAAGGCGTCGAAGTGGCTGCTCAGGTGTTTCATGCCATGAACACGCTGGGTTTTCGACCCGACCAGGTCTGGTCCAGTCCATTGACCCGAACGCATCAGACCGCGGAGATTGCGCGGGTGCAGTTTGGCATTCGGCACCCGCTGGAATCTGTGGACGGCCTCGCTCCCCACGGCGCCCCGCTGCTGGTCATGGAGAGGCTGATGGCGACGGACGCGAAATCCGTCATGGTGGTTGGTCATGACCCGGGCGTCGGCGACCTGCTTGGCCAACTTGTTACCAAAGGCCCCCTGATCCAGCGATTTGAGCGCGCCGGAGTCGCGGCTGTGCAGGTCTATGCGCTCGGCGGACGTCTTCGCGGTGAGCTCCTGTTTTACGCGCCGCCTTCGTTATTCGGTGTGCTCTAACCAGGCAGAGAACCCATGTCCGATACACCGATCAGATCGTGGCTCCGCCAGTACCGAACCATCACGATGGTTGGATTGAGCAATAACCCCACCCGCGACAGCTATCAGGTCGCGGAATACCTTCTGGCGCACGGTTTTACCGTCCATGGGGTCAACCCAGCGATCTCAGAGGCGCACGGGCATACCGTGTATCCGTCCCTCTCGGAAACACCTGCACCTGTCGAATTTGTGAATGTTTTCAGGCGACCCGACACGCTACCCGCGCTCGTGGACGAAATCCTCGCGCTCGGCACCGTCAAAATCGTCTGGCTACAGCTGGGTGTGACGCATATCGACTCTGAAGCGCGTCTTCGCGCCGCCGGGATTGAAGTGATCGCCGACCGGTGCCTGAAGGTTGAGCACCGGCGTTTATTCGGGTGAATAATACTCCCGCACGCACCCGGGGCCGGCGTTCTACTTCGGTATTGCCCCTTTCGACGACAGCTGGTTTGCGCGTGAGAGGCCGATAAACACCACCGCACGGTTACTTACGCGCCTCTCAGGGTTAGCCCGCCGCCCTGCCAAATACCGATAATATCCAGCTGGCGCTGATAAAATTGGCGAGCACCGCACCGAAATTGGTCATGATCGCGACCAGCATGACCCGGGTCACCGGATTTCGATAAACGCCACCGATGGATTGCACGTCATCGGGAATGCGCTCGGCGTCTTCGACTTTGGGTTTCCGCATCCAAGCCTCCGTAATGCCAGTAAACATACCCGCGGCAAGCAGTGGGTTCAACGGAGTAAAGGGAGAAACAATCGCCGAGACGACGACCGATGGCAGGGTAGCACCAGCCAGCAGCGCGGATACCACGCCACCGATGATATGGGGCGCGATCCAGGCCCACAACAATTCTTCGACCGTCCCACCGGCCGGGTCAAGCTGCCACCCCCACACCAGCGAGGCCAGAAGCAACACGGGAACCGACCACTTGAGGATGGGGCTCCACCACGCGGGTGCCGGCAACTCCTCAAGCGCGGCTGTGGGCTCTGGCAGATCGAATCCAGCCAGCATTCCCGGCACATGCCCTGCGCCAACCACAGCCACGATGCGCCGGCCGGGGGCGTCGTGCAAACGTGACACCATAAATCGATCGCGCTCATCGATGAGCGCCCCTTTGACCTCGGGTAGCGCCTCGGCGAACTGGCTCATGACGTCTGTCAGCTTCGCCTTGTTCTTAAGGTCTTCGATTTGTTCTGCGCTAACGTCTTCCTGTCCCAGGAGCGAGTCCGTAATGCCTGCCAGCAGCATGGATTTTTTCCAGAAACCCACGCTCGCCCATGCGCGCTTCAGCGTCGCGTTAATGTTGCGGTCAATGAGAGCCAGCTCGGCGCCCGTCTCACGTGCGACCTGTACGGCTTCGAGCAGCTCGGCGCCTGGTTTTACGCCGAGTTTGGCGCCGAGACGGCGCTGGTAGGCGCCCAGGGCAAGAGACATGAGCAGAAACAGCGTTCGTCCCTGCCGAATGACCTGATACAGATCCAGTTTCTTCCACCGATCCTCGTCCATCATCGATTCAAAGCGCGGCTCGCATAACTCCACAGCGACGGTATCGGGGCGGACCTTCTGAATGACTCGCCGCACCTCTTCCACACTCTCCTGTGACACGTGTGCCGTGCCCACAATCCACCACGTGCGTTCACCACGCTGAACAATCGAGACGGTGTCCGACTCGTCAATATCGCCCTGTCCGTCGTCCTTTTCGAGGCGAGGTGCGGGCCTGACGCCCTGCCCGGAAGGAGGAGCGATGACCGGATCGATGATCGCGGTTCCGGGATCAGTCGGCAGCGTGGAATCGGGGTTGGACACGGCGTGCAGGGCGTGAGCAGTAGAGAATCCGACAATGCGGGACGCCGTCGGATAGACCGGACCCGTGCGGACGGCAAGTGATTCCCCGGGCCCGTTGTGCGAGCGCCGCTGAGACCGGACGCCTGTCACTCCTGAACACGGGGGCAAGTGTCACCGACAGCGCCATGGAACAAACGCCCGATGATCCGAATCCTTCTGGCGGCTCGCGGTGGCGGTATCGGGCCACCAAAAAGGTCAGCACGCCGATTGACATGAGCCTAACGAACGTTAGGTAAGCGGGCGTTCTGCCTCCCCTCGCCCGTGTACACCCGATGACCGACAACCGCGCGCGCATACTCGATGCCGCTGAGCGCCTGTTTGCGACGCGAGGATTCGCTGCGACCAGCGTAAGGGAGATTGTACGCGAGGCCGGGGTGACGAACCCCATGCTGTACTATTACTTTGGCAGCAAAGAGGACCTGTTCATCCATTTGATTCGGGAGCGTTTTCAGAGCTTTGCGCGAACCTTTTCGGAGCGGCTTTCGCACGAGGAGACCGTACAGGGCGTACTGAATGCCTGGGCTCACTCGACCATGGAAGGAACACGCGAGTTCCCGGTGTCGATTCGTCTGGTGTTTGCTTCGGTGTTCGGTCCACACGAAGGCATGCCGATGGACGTTGTGCTTCACGAGAGCGCGGAGCTTTTGTCCATCCTGTACGCGCATGTGGCACGGGTAGCACCCGATGTGGCGGAGGAGCGTCGCCATCTCGCCCTGTTCTTCTTCCGCGGTGCGCTCGACAACCTGATTTATGTGCAGCTTCTTCGGCCCGATGCGGTCGGCGACAACGAGGAGCTGATCCGTGTGGTGGTGGACCGGGTCGCCGCGATCTTCACCGACACCCTTCCGACCGCCAGCCTGCCCCTGTTGCCGGGTCTGGGGTGCCTCTAACGCGCCCCGCCAACGAGGATCGTATGTTACGTTCGACTGTTTGTCTGGTCCCCTTTCTGGCTCTCGCCCTCACGGCGTGCAGCGATCCGGCAGCCCCGGACACTTCAGACTCCGCCGAGGCATCGGCGGCACCCGCCCGTGTGGTCGAGCCGACGCTCATCGAGACCATGCAGCTCGTGCCAGCCATGTTCAACGAGAGCATCGAGCTGGTGGGCGAAACAGAGCCACTCCGCGAGGCCAACTTATCGGCCGAGATGCCGGGGCGAATCGTGCGCATGGACGTGATCGAAGGGCAGGAGGTGACCGCGGGCCAGACGGTGCTTCGCCTCGATACATCGATCCAGTCGGCTTCCATTGGGCAGATTGAAGCCCAGCTGCGGCAGGTAGAGGCCGACATCGAGCGCAACCAGCGTCTGGTGGAACGTGGCATCGGCACCGAAGCCACGGTGGAGCAGCTCGAGACGCAACGTGACGTCCTGCAGGAGAATATCGTGCAGGTTCGGACCGGGGTGCGCCAGGGAACCACCGCGTCACCGATCACGGGCCTCGTCGTCGATACGATGGCCGAAGAAGGAGAGTACGCTTCGCCCGGTCAGCCGCTGGCTCGTATTATCGACATCTCGTCGCTGATTGTCCGGGTGGGACTACCCGAGCGAGAGATCACGTATGTCACCGAAGGCATGCCCATTACGGTTCGTATCGAGGCCACGGGCGAAGTTCTTGAGGGGCGCCTGACACGCATTTCTGCCGAGGCGAACCGAAACAGCCGCACGTTCCCGTTGGAAATCACCATCGACAACGCGAACCGCCGCTTGCGTGCAGGCATGCGCGCCAGCGTCATCATCTCGAAGCGTGACATCGCAGCGGCGGTCGTCGTGCCTCGGGACGCCATTCTGCAGGGCATCAGCACGCCGGAGGCTTACGTGTACGACGGCTCGGGAGTCGAGGTACGCGAGCTGACGCTCGGGCCGGGACGCGGCGGGTTTGTCGTCGTGGAGTCAGGACTGGCCGCCGGAGACACAATGGTCGTGCGCGGCCATCGTGGGCTCGTGCCAGGTGAGTCGGTGCGCGCCAACGCGCTGGGGGAGTGCTGTGCAGAACAATTCGCAGCGTTTCTTGGCGAGACGACCCGGGTTCACGCAGGCGACCGCGAAGCACCTGCTGTGGGCGCCCCCCCCACGCAGCAGGCCGGCGACGCCACACCCGAGGCGCAACGGCCAACCGAAGGATCAGCCGACGGACTGCAACCATAGCACAGTACAGTATCCCGCCGAGACTGACCGCCGCCCTGCCCATTTTCACTGATCGATTCATCGCCCCTTTCGGCGACGGTGCCACCGGAGCAACGTCATGGTGATTTCAAACTGGAGCATCAAGCACTCGACCACGATCCTCGTGTTCATGCTCCTGCTCGTCATTCAGGGCTGGCAGGCGTATCAGGCCATGCCGCGAGAAGCCGCACCCGACATCACCATCCCCGTGGTGCTGGTGACGACCCCGTATATTGGCGTGTCGCCTGCCGACATTGAGACACTCGTCACCAATCCGCTCGAAGACGAGCTCGAAACGCTGAAGGATGTCGACAACATCACATCCACCTCGGCCGAAGGCGCCAGCATCATCTCGATCGAGTTCACCCCCGCAGTGAACATTGACGACGCCCTGCAAAAAATTCGGGAGCGGGTTGACGCAGCCGCGCCAGAGCTCCCGCCGGACGCAGAGGACCCGATCATCACCGAGATCTCGTTTAGCGAGTTTCCGGTGATTGTCGTCAATATATCGGGCGACGTTGGACTGCTGGCCCTGAAAGAGGTGGCCGAAGACCTGCAGGACGACGTTGAGGGCATTCCCGGCGTGCTGGAGGTGACGCTGGTCGGTGGTATCGAGCGTGAGATCACCGTGGAAGCCAACCCCGAGCTGCTCGAGTTTTATCGGGTCACGATTCTCGAGTTGCTAGACACCATTCGGGGCGAGAACATCAACATGCCTGGCGGCTCGGTGGATCTGGGCGACCTGAAATACCTGGTGCGCGTGCCGGGTGAGTTCGAGAGCCCTTCAGACATAGAGGGTCTGGTGATTCGAACCGAGGATGGCGACCCCATCTACGTGCGTGACGTGGCGCAGGTCGTCGATGGCTATGAAGAAGAAGCCACCTTTTCGCGAATTAACGAGACGCCGTCTGTTTCGCTTTCCATTACGCGCAGCGGCGGCGAGAACATCATTCGCATCACCGACGAAATCAAAGTGATGCTGGAGGATTACAGGGCGGAATACGGCGAAACGCTGACGTTCACCACGCTGGCGGATGTATCAGACGAGATTCGGCTGCAACTGGATGATCTGGAAAACAATATCATCACCGGACTGGTGCTGGTTGTGCTCGTGCTGTTGTTCTTCATGGGTGGCCTTCGCAATGCCCTGTTTGTGGGGCTCGCGATTCCGATGTCGATGCTGCTGAGCTTCGTGGTGCTGCATGCCATGGACTATACGCTCAACATCGTGGTGCTGTTTTCCTTGGTCATTGCGCTGGGCATGCTGGTCGATAACGCCATTGTGGTGGTCGAGAATACGTATCGGCATGCCGCCATGGGCAAGACCCGCGTGCAGGCCGCCATGGATGGCGTCGCCGAGGTCGCCTGGCCGGTTATTTCATCGACGGCCACCACCGTTGCAGCGTTCATTCCGCTCTCTTTCTGGCCCGGCATTATGGGTCAGTTCATGTCGTTTATGCCGGTGACGATTATCATCGTGCTGCTGTCGTCGTTATTCGTGGCGCTGGTAATTAACCCCGTGTTCTGTTCGTTGTTCATGGCGATGCCCCGGCCGACGGGAATCGAGAATCCGGACGAGGCCGAGCTGGCCGCGCTGCCTCGGAATTTTCTGTATGTGGGCTACGGAGCTGTGCTTCGGGCAGGCGTTCGCCACTGGTGGGTGGTCTTGATTCTCGCGGTGCTCGCATTTGCCGGAACGATTGCCGCGTTCGGCAAGTACAACGCCGGGGTTGAGTTTTTCCCCGAAACCACACCGGAACGTGCGTTTGTGAACATCACGCTGCCCGATGGGTCCAACGTGGAAGCGTCGGATCGCATCGTGCGGATGGTCGAGTCGATCCTCTCTCAGGAACAGGATATTCTGAACTTCGTTGCCGATATTGGAGCAGGAAACGGCGGTCAGATGGATTTCGGTGCAGGCGGTACAGCCCCGCACCGAAGCCGAGTTACGATCGACTTTGTCGATCGCGAGCTGCTTCACGAGAATCCGAACGCGATTCTGGAGCGTATTCGTGGACGGCTGCTCGATCTATCGGGAGCTGAGTTTGAGATTCAGAAGGAGCAGGGCGGCCCTCCAACAGCACCACCCATTAATATCGAGCTCAGTGGTCCCAACAATGAACAGCTGGGTGCGCTCACCACCGCGATGGTGCAGATCATCAATGGGGTGGAAGGCGTCGTTGACCTGAAGGACAATTTTGAGGCTGGCCGACCAGAGATTACGGTCAATGTGGACCGCGAAGAGGCGGCCCGCGTGGGCGTCAGCACATCGGCGGTCGCCAACACCGTTCGCGGCGCCATCAACGGTCTCGAGGCGTCGACATTCCGGGATGACGAGGACGAATACGACATCCTGGTGCGATTGCCTGAGCAACAACGCAACGAAATTGAGGACATCGCGAGCCTTCAGGTGGCAAACAATGACGGCATTCGGATTCCATTGACCGAAGTGGCCGACATTCGTGTGGGTCGCGGCTACGGTTCGATACGCCACATCGACGGTGAGCGCGTCGTCACCATTTCGGCCGACGTTGCCCCGGGCGAAAATTCAAACGAGCTGCTCTCTGAGGTGCAGGAGCGAATTGCAGCTGAGCTGCCCGTCCCGGCAGGCTACCGCGTGAGCTATACGGGTGAAAATGAAGATCAGGCCGAATCCGCCGCGTTTCTGGGTAACGCGTTGCTTGTGGGTATGTTCCTGATTGCGCTGGTTCTCATTACGCAGTTCAACTCCATTTCACAGGTGGGGTTGATTATGGTCTCGGTGTTGTTGTCACTGATTGGTGTACTCTGGATTCTGATCCTGCGTCAGCAGCCTTTCAGCGTCATCATGACCGGCGTGGGCGTGATTTCGCTGGCCGGCGTGGTCGTGAACAACGCGATTGTGCTCATAGACTACACAAACGAGCTTCGGTCACGAGGCATGCAGACACAGCGAGCTCTGGTACAGGCGGGGCTGGTGCGCTTGCGACCCGTGCTGCTGACGGCGGGCACCACAGCCCTGTCTCTGATGCCCACGGTGCTGGGCTACAGTCTGGACGCGAAGAATCTTCGGATCGCGTCGGGGGGCAGCTCGGTGGAGATGTGGGGTCCCATGGCCAATGCGATTATTGCGGGCCTTGTCGTCTCGACCGTCCTTACGCTGTTGGTCGTACCGGCCCTATACAATGGCCTGGACCAGACGGGCGGCTTTTTAAGGCGGATTTTCCGACGTCGAACGAGCGCAGATTCGTCGGTAAAGGCAGGGGCGGCCAAGGCCCAGCCCGAGGAGCTGACGGAGTCAGTCGAACTCCCGGCTGATATGGAGCCCGCCGAGTAAGAGCACGTGGACCGGCGTATGAACACCGGCCTCACAATCGGTACCTTGCTGTGGACGCGCTGGCCGGGAGGCTGTGTACGGTATTCGCGCGGAGTGTGAAGCAAGCGCGCGAACGGATGGCGGTAGCGATGGCGTCGCGCAGGGTTTCCGCTCAGGAACCTGCGACCTGCCGATGAAGATTGGCGCGCTCAGTAGCCCGTCGAAGCTCTTCCTCGGTCAATCCACCATGGTCCGTGATGGTGATCTTCTGATTCGCACCGGTCTCGATATCGCGCGCGGTCACGTGCACAATGCCGTCGGTGTCGATGTCGAAGACAACCTCAATACGCGCCATATTGGCGGGGCGTGGTGCGATATCTCCAAGATTGAATGTGCCCAGAATGCGGTTCTGGGTCGCAACACTGCTGTCACCCTGCAGTACGGTAATGGACACCACCTGCTGATTGTCTTCTGTGTTGGTGAAGATCTTCTTTCCCTGAGCCGGCAGCGTCGTGTTTTTCTGAATCACGGCCGACATTTTGTTGTTCACCACCCGGATGCCGAGATTCAGGGGAGTCACATCCAGCAGAATCACTTCCCGGAGCTCACCTTCGAGAATCGAGCTCTGGATAGCGGCACCCATGGCAACAGCCTCGTCTGGGTTGATGGACTTGTTTGGCTTGCGACCAAAGATGGACTCGACGCGCTCACGGACGAGCGGCATGCGGGTCATACCACCGACGAGCAGCACTTCATCGATGTCATGAAAGCTGAGCCCCGCATCTGTTACGGCGGTGCGACATGGGCCTTCAAGCTCATCCACGAGGTCAGCGACCAGATCATTCAATTCTGACCGCGACAGTTGATAGCTCAGGTGCCGTGGTCCGGTGTTGTCGACGGCGAGGAAGGGCAGGTTGATGTTGGTCTCCGCGAGCGTGGAGAGCTCGCATTTAGCGGCTTCCGCGGCCTCACGCAGACGCTGCAGCGCCATCTTGTCTTCCGAGATATCGATGCCTGTCTCTTCTTCAAATACGCGCAGCAGACGTGCCAGAATGGCGCGATCGAAGTCGTCACCGCCCAGCATATTGTTTCCACACGTCGAGATGACCTCAAACACCCCGGTTTTGAGCCGGAGAATGGAGATGTCGAAGGTTCCGCCACCCAGATCGAATACCGCGATGGTGGCTTCCTTGCGGCGGTTGATTCCGTAGGCGAGGGCCGCCGCGGTGGGCTCGTTGATGATGCGTCTCACGTTCAGGCCAGCGATGCGTCCCGCATCTTTGGTCGCCTGGCGCTGGGCATCATCGAAATAGGCGGGCACGGTGACCACCGCTTCCGAGATGGGCTCGCCGAAGTAATCCTCGGCGGTGGCCTTCATTTTCTGCAGCACCATCGCCGCGATTTCGGGGGGCGAATAGTTCTGCGTGCCAATCCCTACCCAACAGTCGCCGTTAATGGCTTCGACCAGTCGATAGGGCAGCATGCGCTGCATTTCGCTGGTTCGAGGATTGCGGAACTTGGTACCCATCAGGCGTTTGGTGCCAAACAGTGTACGCTCCGGGTTAATCACGGCCTGACGCTTGGCCTGCTGACCGACCAGACGCTCACCGGATTCGGTGAAGGCCACGATGGACGGTGTTGTGCGCGAGCCTTCCGAGTTGGGGAGCACGACGACTTCACCATCCTCGTACAACGCCACACAGGAGTTGGTCGTTCCGAGGTCGATACCGATGATTCTGCTCATAGGAAATATCCAGAATAGGGCACGCCACGCGGCCGAAATATCTATTTCTTGGTGGGTGAAAGGGTAATTTTCCCGTTCAGAATTTTGTTCAGGAAGCCTTGCCCCGACCCTGCCGATTTTTCGGTGCGTGACCGAAGGTGTCGAGCCCAGCGGATGGCTTCTTCATTCAGTTTGTCTGCATCCAGCGCCTTGCTGTAGTAGTCGAGCGCCTTTTCCATGCGCTCTTCCATGCGCAGAACGTGTCCCAGCAGCACCAGCACCTGAGATAATTCAGCCGGTTGGTCGACCGATTTGGTCAGTTCTTCCAGCAGTGGCACAACACGCACGGCGGATAGTTCCTGCAAGCTGTAGCGCAGGTATAGCTCATGCGCGTCGAAGCTCGGCCCACTGATGCCGCGTTCCTTTGCGGCATCCAACAGCTCCAGTGCTTTGGAGTTCGCACCCCCGACCAGCGCGCGTTTCGCGTTTCGAAAGAGCTGCTCCGGAGCCACGCCTGCATAGGGTGACATGACCGCCGGCGTAGAGACCGTTGGACGGCTGTTGAGCGTTGCGATCTTCCGAACGCTCTGCGGAGCGCTGCCAAACTCGTTGTTCGAGAGGCTGGCCGCCGGCGCCTTGCTCACGGAAGGTGCGGATGGGGGCGTGATAACGGGTGTTTGGAATGTACCCGTCGTGGTGGATGCGTGCCGGGCGCGCACTCGCTCCAGCACGTCACTCACTTTGCGTGTCTGACCCATACCGGCGCTCGGACCATCGGTCGAGCCGGGCGGTGGTGAACCGGCGGCGACGGCCTGATGGGCGCCGGTCGGGCCAAACCCAGGGCTGGATGTTCCTGAGCCCGGGGTCGACACGGCCTGCCCTGCAGTTCGAATACCGGCTTCCTCTTCCAGTTGAGCGCGCTCGTGCGCGACACGAATCTCAAGAAACACGCGCTGAGCGAGCGCTCGAACATCATCCGAGTATCCTTTGCCATACCGATCGGGATGATACAGCCGCACAAGCTCGTAGTAGCGGGAAGAAAGCGCCGTGAGACCACAGCCGGGCTCCAGGCCCAGCGCAGCGTGAGGTGGCCGGTTGGCGAAACCTCGCAGCAGGCCGTTAAGCTCGCGGGCCGCCTGCTCCACTGCGGGGTCAAGCACGATGGGCTCCGGAGCCACAGGACCAGCACCGTATGAAGATACGACATTGACGCCTGGAAACGACTGTGTGACGCGCCGCTTGCGAGCCATGGTGTCGGCCATACGCCTGACGTTCGCCAGTTGATCCGGATCTTCATTCATGAAGTCCGTCGTGAACTGCACCGGCACGCGCTCTGTATTGGGGTTGGCCTCGAACATCAGCGAGCCGGTCAGCCAGCCGAAGTAGGCTCGGCGCAGCACGTCGTCAGCGGCGTCGCCGGTGCTCACAATGGCGCGTTCCAACGGCAGCACACCGCACAGAGCGTTCAGCGTGGCAGATACCCGTTGAAGGGATGGTACGGCTTCTATCCATTGCACGGCCGTGGTGCAGACCGGGAAACTCCGCAGAAAAGGGGTCAGCGGCTTCATCACGTTGTCGATTGACAAACGAGTCGCGATGCCCCGATAGATTACGTCCAGCGGGTCACCAAAAGACGCAAAAGTGGACGCGTCAAAGCTGTCGTCCTCGAAAATGTAGGTGCCGGTTTCCCAACTGAAGGTTCCCAGAAGGCGCGGTTCATCACACAGGGTTGGATCTGCCGCGATACGTCCGAATACACCGTTTAGAAGCAGTACATCGCGCTGCAGGTTATCCTGAACAATCCGCAGCCGACCCGTTGCCTGAGTCGTGAACAGCCCAAAAAGAATTTTCGGGACCTTCACCCCCTGAAGCACACCACCACGAACGCCGGTGAGTGTCACGAGGTGCGCACGAGGGACGTCCAGCGGCACGCCGACGTAGCTGCGCTCGGCCTCCGAGGGTGAATCAAGCTCCTGCGCTGCGGTCTCGACGGGGACCGGCTGAGCCTCAGCGCCTGATGCCGAAGGAGCACGGAACCCGAACGGTGCCGTCGAGACGGTGACCGACCCATCGCTCGCGTCTTCTACCAGACCAAAATTCTCTGCCAGTTCCACATGCCCCGGAGACGCCGAGGCTCCTTCCGAACTCTGTTCGGCAGGTTCAGCCGGCGCCAGCCCTGCCTCTGCCGCTATGCTCTGGCGCACGCCCTCCACATTCCTCGAAGGCCGAAGATCGAGCAAAGGAGCTGGCAATCGCTCGGACTCCCGGTAGATCTGCTGGCGATACGGACGTGATGCGTCGTTCAGCAACGAGGCATTCAAGGCAGACATCCTGCGCGTCACGGACATATCCGACATCGCACTCGCAGAGACATCGCGGCCGGTCGAACCGGTCGCCATTTCGGCCACGTTCGCCGACTCGTCCGGCTCAACACCTGCTTCCGACGGAGCACCCGCGTCGAAGCTCTCGGACGAAGCCGCCGACGGCTGAACCACCGGGCTGCTTCCAGTCAGCGGAAAGTCCATGAACTCGAGTGGGCTGTCATCACCCAGCTCAAAATCAAGGTCTGCAGCAAGCTCTTCGGTCCAACTGAGCTCGCTGGTCTCAGGCGTGGCCGTCAACGCCGGCTTCGGATCCGCACTGTCAACAGGGGGAGTCAACGTCATACCGATCAGCTGCGTCACCAGAGGCGCCAACACCGCCAAATCGATGGGCTCCGCAACAAACAGCTCAAATTCGGTCGACGCCTCTACTTCGTACTGAACGGTGGCAAACGCTGGCGAGACCGAGATGACAGCGCCCAGCTTCAACGCCCTGAGAGTCCACTCCGTACTGGTCAGTGCTTCTTTCCCCGATGCGACCAGACATTCCAGCGAGAGCAGGCACCAGTCGGGGCGCTCCGAGATCGCGAGCTTCATGAAGTCGCCCCACGAGTCTGCAGGAACCAGCTCTCGCGCACCCCAGGCGCGCAGGTTCTCCATCAGCTGCGTTCGCTCTGTGGTTGGGAAGGCCAGAACTAGGACTTTCACGGTAGCCTCTCCGGATGGAACATTCGGTACACTGACTATC
>Ga0169931_10006870_pt1 | contig 17027 bp, 14 predicted proteins | sample Kivu_15m_20L_FD_129675 | JGI IMG/M metagenome (GOLD analysis project Ga0169931, IMG submission 129675) | Freshwater microbial communities from Lake Kivu, Western Province, Rwanda to study Microbial Dark Matter (Phase II) - Kivu_15m_20L... | ecosystem: Environmental > Aquatic > Freshwater > Lake...
GTCTGTTCGAGTGGATCGGGCCTGAGCAAAAACCAACCGATGAATTCATCTGTCGATTTGAGGTGGGCCATGAACAGACCGAGTCGATCATCGTGGATTTTGTTTCTCGCGATGATCTTCGGAAGAATCTCAAGCATCGCTTCAAGCGTACTCGCCTCATCCCCGAGGTATTTCATGACTTCAGGATCGGAGTTGAGTTGCAGCAGGTTCGGTGCGTCGTCAGCGTCGACTGGACGCAACCTCAATCGCTCGGTTTCGAGGAGCCAATTTGTCACAACGCCGATTCCTTGCTGAGCAACGAGAATTCTGGATAACTCGGAAGACATCAATCCAATCCGCACCGGGACGAGACGAGCGCCCAGATCCATAGGTGGCAACGGAATACAGACAAGCGCCTGCTACGACGCCGGCGTCTTGCCAAGTTTTTCTGCGAGTTCAGCCGTCGTCAGAAAAAATCCATCCTGACGTTGACCAAGAGTCTGAATCCACCAAAGGGTCGCATTGACCTTGGCGGCTTCGAGAGCATTGAGTGGAGTGGCTTCCGTGGCCTTGTGTTCCTTGTTGATGCGATCAAGGATCCGCCGTCCGAAGCCGGCAAGCTCAAACTTGTTCTCCCAATCGCCACGAATCATCTGCACGGCCTTGGTACGGGATGCCACGATCGTGTGTACCTGCCAGGTGCCTGTGCCTTCATCCGGGACGATGATGACTCCCGATTGATCGAGCAATGGACGCAGCTTCGGCACATCCGTGACGGTTTCGAGTTTCGCGCATGTGGCCGAGAGCTCACGCAACTCACGACGCCGCGCCGCCTGCCACAGCATGCGGATCGAAAACAGTGATCGCTTCGTTTGTTTCGTCAGATCCTTCAGGGTGCCCTGCAACAGTGCTGCAACTGCAGGCGCCGCCCCAGGCGGGATCACGACGCTGTTCTTGTGGATCGTTGTGCCAAGCGCCGTCGCAATTCGACTCAAGAGCTCATGTGCGAACTTACGGTCACGCACCGGACCGAAGGCATATCTCGCACCCTCAGCCACATGTCCTACGGACAGACGCGTCGCTCCGGCGAGTTCGCTGATGTAGAACGTCGTGACGCCACGCTGATGCCAGTCGACGGGATCGTACTGCAGAGTCGAGTTGGCAACACCTTCACATTCATGGAGCAGGGCCGCAAATATATTCGGCATGCGCTGCACCTGAATGTCATAGGACCTGAGCACCGTACGCAGCAGAGCGCGCGGCACCTGAGAATAGCGCTCGAGTTTTGCGATCTCGCGACTCAGGGATCCCGCGCAGCTGAGAAACACGAGGCGCCGTTCATGGTCGTAGAGATAGAACACCCCCGGACCATGCGGCAGATTACGCAGTGCGTCTGGCTTGATTCCCCAGCCAAGACGCGCTGCCGACTCAAGATCACCCTGCAGGCGAATTCCGGCCTCAATCGTTCGCACGGCACGATCATCGAGCCGCCGCGAGAGTACTTTGAAAAGTTCGAGCGTGAGCCACGCATCGGCCTCTGCGCGATGCAGATCTCCAGCGCGCAGGTCGAAGAACTTGGAGAGACCTTTAAGTGACTTGTCCGGAGCTTCCGACACGAGTTTCTCGACGAGAAGATGCGTGCACATGAAGAAGTTGTTGCACGGTTTCTTTGCGTGACGTTCTGCAAAGTAGCGGAGGAACTTCATGTCGCCGATCGTGTTGTGACTGACGAGCACATCGTCGCCGATGAATTCGATGAACTCCGGCATCACTTTGTGAATGGTCGGCGCACCGCGCAGCATTGCGTTGTTGATCCCCGTCATGCGACGCACGATCGGCGGCACGGGAATTCCGGGATTCACGAGCGAGTAGAAGCTGTCGCCCACCTGGCCCTTGTGCCAGCGCAGAGCAAATATCTCGGTGATGCCGTTCTTTTCGGGATTCCCTCCGGTCGTCTCGATGTCAAAGACGACGAAGTTCCCGTCTTCAATTGGTGCGCGGAGACGGGCAAGAATTTCCGGTGAGAGCGCGACACGTGGCTTGTCGTCTTCGAAATCGCGACCGCCTCGACCGCCACGGCCACCGCGACCCCCTCGTCCACGTCCGCGATCGCCTCTCTTTTGACCGTCGTGACCACCCTGACCGCCGCGATCTCCGCGACCGCCGTGCCCATGGGAGCGAGCTGGGTCGTCATGAGGCTGACGCTCGCCGCGATGTCGATCGTTTCCGCGCGGACCGCGATCTCCGCTCCGCGACGCGGCATCGCCAGAAGATGGCAGTGCATCACCATGATTTGGTTCGTCTGTGTCGCGGCTGTCGCTGGAATTCGTAACGATCATCATCTCCAGATGCGAGCTAAGGGCGGCGGCGTCAATTCGACCACACGCGGCGACCTGATTTCCACGTGGCAATAACGCGACATGGCAGACTCATCCCATCATACGGGGTCCAGCCACACTTCGATACAACTTCATCATGACGCGCCGGGGCCGCGCGCCGGTCGATGGCGACCAGGTCAATCCGCTCGCCAACGGCGATTCGCGGCCCCGAATGGAGGCCGAGAAGCTGCGCTGGAGCTGTGGTTACCATGTCCAGAGCCTTTGCCGGCGCAAGGCCGGTATCCGCCATGATCCTGAGCAAAAGCGGATAGAAGTACTCGAGTGCTGGTGCGCCAGACGGACAGCCCTCAATGTCCTTCGCCTTTTCCTCTTTCGTATGCGGTGCGTGATCTGTCGCAAAGATATCGACCAGACCAGCGCCAACCAGCTTGCGCAGGGCGTCGACCTCGGCCCGGGAGCGCACCGGCGGGTTGATCTTGATCCAAGGACCAAGGCGATCGTAATCGTCGATGGAAAACAGCAGGTGATGGGGGGCCACTTCACCGGTAACGCGCGCACCACGGGCCTTCGCCTCGTTGATCATTTCAATCTCGCCGGGAGTGCTCACGTGCGCGATGTGGGCCGGGCGCTTCGTGCGAACTGCCCAGTCCAGAATGATCCGGGTCGAACTCAGTGCTGCAGCACTGGAGCGAATCCGCGAGTGGAGTCGAAAATCCCGCCGGGAATCAGGGTTTTTGGCGATCTCGGCGCGCAGGATGTCCGCATTGTGATCGATGGCGCACTGGTCCTCAGAGTGGAAGACGATCGTCTTTTCGCGGGCCGCGCCGGACTGGGGCAAGTGACGCTCGAGGGCATCGAGGTCGGCAAACATCAGGTCGCCCGTGGACTGCCCGTAGAAGACCTTGAGCCCGGCCAGCGGCAGCGATTCGTCGGCAAGGAGCTCTGCGATCCCAGAAACATTGCTTTTTCCGACACCAAGCCAGAAGCGAAAATCGACACCACTCGCAGCCGCGCAGCGGGCCTTTTGCAGGACAGCATCTCTGGTCATGGTCGGCGGTTTGGTGTTTGGCATGTCAGCCACACAGATCACGCCACCACGAAAAGCTCCAAGCGCGACCGTCGACCAGGTTTCCTTGTGTTCGAGTCCTGGCTCACGCGCGTGAATGTGTGCGTCGATGGCAGCAGGAACAATCGTCATGCCTTCGGCATCGACCTGCGTCCCGGGACCAAGCGCGGCGAAATCAGTCACCTGCCGCAACGACATCGAGCCCGCCGCCGGTCGGACTGCGCCAGACTCAACCACAACGCCCTGAATCTTGCCGGGAATAGACGAACTGCCTGGCTCAAGTGCGAGGCTGACCCATTCTCCGGTCAATAGCCGCGCGTTCATCAGCTTCACATGAGACATGAGCGAAAATACCTCTACTGGTCTGCCTGGGTTGACAGATGATGGTCCAACACCACCTTTGCAGTATCCTGAGTAAGTCCCCGACACCAGAAAGGACCCGAAAATTGCAGAACAACCGACGCAACTTCCGCCGCAGGGCAACCGCTGTGGCCATGGTCCTCGATCGCAGCCCCTTCAGTCTTCTGCTTATTTTTTGTGCAGCATTTCTTCTGGCGTGGCTCTCGTCCACGGCCCGAGCCGAGGCCCCGGGCTTTGACCCCGCGACGTTCCGCAAGCCGACCCAGGCTGAGCTGGAGAAGCGCCTGACCAAGGAGCAGTTTCACGTCGTGGTCAAGGACGGGACCGAGCCGCCCTTCCGCAATGAGTTCTTCAACAACAAAACGCCCGGAATCTACGTGGACATCGTTTCCGGCGAACCCCTGTTCAGCTCCCTCGACAAGTACGATTCGGGGACCGGGTGGCCAAGCTTCACCCGGCCACTGGTCCCGGACAACATCACACGACGCAATGACCGCTCCCTGTTCATGCAACGCATAGAAGTGCGCTCAAAGCATGCCGACTCGCATCTCGGGCACGTGTTTGACGACGGACCGGCACCGACCGGGAAACGTTACTGCATCAACAGCGCGGCGCTGCGATTCATTCCGGTCGATGAGCTGACTTCGGCTGGCTACGGTGCCTACGCCGCGGCCTTTGCCGCGACGACCAAAGCCGCCGACTCTTCCGCTGCTACTTCCGCAACGGCGATCTTTGCCGGCGGATGCTTCTGGTGCATGGAGCCACCGTTTGAAGCCCTTCCGGGAGTCGCCAGCGCCGAGAGTGGATACATCGGCGGTCAGAAAAAAAATCCCACATATGAAGAAGTCAGCTCCGGAACCACGGGCCACACCGAAGCGGTTCGTGTGACCTATGACCCGAGCAAAGTCTCCTACGAGAAACTTCTCGAGACCTTCTGGCGGCAAATCGATCCGCTCACGAAGAACGCGCAGTTCTGCGATCAGGGTAGTCAGTATCGTTCAGGAATTTTCCCGGTGAATGCGGAGCAGCGAAAAGCTGCCGAAGCATCGCGCGATGCGCTTGCAAAGAGTGGTATTCTGTCTGGTCCGATCGTGACCGAGATCACCGATGCGACTGAGTTCTATCTGGCCGAGGACTATCACCAGGACTACGCGAAGAAAAATCCCAGACGGTACAAGTTCTACCGCAACAGCTGTGGCCGCGACGCGCGCCTCGAGAAGATCTGGGGCAAGAAGTAGAGCTACTGCGCTGCCCGCCGCTTCATCATCCTGAGCATCCAGTGCAGTTGCTCTGTCGAGAGACCGTGCAGCATCAGTCGATTGCCGGCGCGCAAGGTCGTCAGTGGCACCAGTGGGTGTTTGTTGTTCACAGCCCACATCCGCGACTCAGCACCGAGAATTTTTGCGCAGTAGACACCGATCGTCTCATCGAGCTGCAATGAGTTCGTCGCCCGCCAGAAATCGCTGTCGGTCAAAAGGATCTGATACATCGGGGTGTAGATCTCGATGGCCGTCTCGAGATCGATGACGTTGAAAATCCCACGCGGCATGCGTTCGATATCGAGAGGTCCATCGGTAATGGCGGAAAAGTCCACCTTGGCAGGCGGCCCAATATCCTGACCGGTCGCCCGCAGATGTCGATTCAGGTCGATCACAAAATTGAAGAGATTGAGGTCGTGGACCAGAAAGAGATCATCTTTGACCGCCGCGAGACCCTTTGGGCGCAGGGGCTGCATCGGGAAGTTGGCACCGGGAGTATTGTCACGAATGAACTTGAGGACCTCCGAGCCGAGGATGAAATGCCGAAGGATCAGCCAGTTTGCTTCCGGCGAGACGAAAAACCTGAGCCCCCAATAGATCGTCAGATGCAGAATTTTTGACGACGTAAACAGGTTCGGAATGAAGACCTTGAGTATCTGATTGAGCACGATCGTCATGCGCGCCAACGGTCGCACAATCGGCAGGATGAACTGGCGCATCGGTGAGCGCAGGCCGTTGAGCAGCGCAGCCTTCGCTCCCTCGTCCAGAGGCGCACTCTGATCGAGAAACAGAGCTGCAAACGGGTCCGGATCCCGGCGATTGACGTGATCACCAAGCCAGGGCGCGATGAACTCCGCCGCGTCGCCGTGCGCCTTGTTCAACTCTGCAGAAGTCTGTGGCATCCGTTCTTCCTCATCCGTTCAATTGATGCGCCTGACACGCATCGAATCTCAGTAGTGGCCCAGTTCCTCGAGCTGCAGTCGATAGAGCCGCGCTGTCACCTTCGCCGTTCGCACGGTGCGTGCGACAAGAGCGTCCGTCCACGGCAAAAGACCGAGCGCCTCGTCGAGATGATCAAAGTGCGCCGTGTCGTTCACACCATGGTAGGCGAGAAAACTCACCGCGCCAGCCGGGAGTCCGAGACCTCGTTGCAGCCTTCGCGCCCAGCCAGCGGCGAGGCGATTGCCGAGTCCCTCAATGATGAACATCGCTCCGAGCAGCCAGAACGGGTTTGGTTCGCTGGCGGCATTGAACATCCACGCTGACAGTGCGTCGGAACCGATGTTGCGGGGATGACGTTGAATCACGTCGAGCTCGCCCCCGGTCGCCACATAGTCACGCTCAAGCATCTGGTAGTCGCGATGCTCGTCAACACCGTGCTTGATGAACAAAGACCTGAGTCGGGCGTGCGCAGCATCGGCCGTATCGATGTGCGACGCTCCCCGTGCAATCCAACGACTGCCATCCATCACCTGCTGCCGGAGGTTGCACAGGAGGAGCTGATACTCGGCGAGCGTGACGGTTCCGTGATTGATGCGCTCAACGATGGGCACCTTGCCAAGCGCAAGCTCAAAGTCAGTCCATACCGAGACGAGCTGCCGAAGCACCTCAACCTTCGGGTCACTGCTGGCCGCAGTGTTCACAGTGGAAAGCAAGGACAACGCCGCATCCGACTCGGTTTCGGGCTCAGCAGATATCGCGCTGGACTCGCCCACCACCGTTAACTGCACAAACGCAGTAATGAAACGCGCACTCTCGGGAATCATGCACAGGATCTTTTGTCCGGGCTTGAGGCGACCGGAATGAAACAGCTCCTCGAGCAGGACAAAGAACGACGCCGAGCCAACATTGCCCTTCGTGTAGAGATTCGAAAACCACTTCTCTTCTGGAATCGTGGCATCAGCCTTGCCGAGCAGATCGACAATCTCCTCGCGAAACACATGCGAAGAGAAGTGGCAAACGAACCAGTCAAAATCAGTGGAGAGTTTTCCACTGCGGATCAGATCCATGTAGTGTGCGATTCCAAGCGGGACGATATGCGAGAGCAAATCGAGATCCTGCCTGAGCGTCAGCGCACCTGCCCCAACGGCTTCGAGGTAATTGGAATAATCGCCCCAAGTTTTCTGAAACGGCCCGCCGGTTGCCTTCTCAGCTCCGGCGTACATGCATACGGGAAGTTTGTCGGCGACCGAGCGTTGATCGATCCAGTCAATCTTCAGCGAGAGGCCGTTGCGACCGGGGCGATCCGAGAGAATCGCGGCCCCCGCACCATCCGAGAGCATCCACCGCAGAAACTCGGCATCAAACCCGAGCATCTCACCAGCACGCACACTTTCGATGGCTTCATACTTCTTCGCATGAAAGTGGCGACTTGCGAGCTCACTGCCCACCACACCAGCAGATGTCGCCAGTCCAGATCGCACGTAAGCATAGGCTGATTTCAGGGCTGCCACGCTGCTCGCACAGACACCACCGAAACTTGCAATCTCACAGCCGGACAGCTTTGCCTCACCCTGGACGAGACTCGCAAAACCTGGCGCAAGACTGTCGCTGAGTGTCGTGGCCGCGGCGAGATAACCGATGCCGCCAACTGGAATCGCACCGCGACTTCCGGCGTTGCGCAAAGCCTCAGCCGCCATCTGCGCGTTGCTCCAGCGCGCATGACCCGATGCATCTATCGCATAGTGTCGTGAGGTGATTCGATTCTGCCCGAGTACCCGACGCTTGGCGCGCGAGGGCTTGCCATTGATCATCCCAAGCACGTCTTCGATTTGATCATTGTTCACCGGTTCTCCCGGCATAAATGCACCGAGACCTGTGATGTAGACTTCGTTCACTTGTTCCGCCTTCATTGATCACTCTCCAACAAGATCTTCTCTTCGCGGGCCTCAGGAATGTCATGCTGCCGCAACGCGCGGGTCTTGCGACTCGGCAGAAAATTCCCGAGGACAACTGTCTCGAAAACATAGCGATAGAGATTCTTCACTTTGAGCGATTCGTCCATGCGAGCCTCGATCCGGCGATGCGCCGCCGGCCACTCCGTCCAATGCAGACTCGAATCGAGGTGATGGACCGTATGAAAGCCGTGATTGAAATGAAAAAAATTTGTAATCGGACCGACGAAGTTTCGTCCTGAGTTGATGGGATCATCTTCATCAGTCAGGTGATGTTGAAAGAATCCGGTCGAGATCATCGTGAGAATCCCGCACAACTGCGGAAGAACGACGTACAGGATCGTCTTCACACCGCTGATCTGGACAAGGATCGCGAGCACACCAAGATGAAGCGCGTGTCCGACCAGGATCCGCAACAGTCGTTTCGTGCGATTTCTTCGCGCCAGTTGAAAAAGATGTGCGAGACACCTGCGCACATAAGCCTGCAGCCCCCAAAGGGTATAGAGCACGACTTCTCGAATGTTGTTTTCCTCGCCAAACCGCCAAGTCAGCGTGTCATCGCCGATGTGATTTGCGTAGTGGTGATGATTGCGCACATGGGTCTCGACCCACGACCAGGGTCCGTCACCTCGAAGAACAGTTAGCCACCAATCAGTAACCGTGTTTGCCGCGTGCGACGTCCACATCGGAATGTGTGCCTGATTGTGCTGGATACAACCGACTATGTAGGTCAATCCGCAAAGGGCGAAGACAGCAAGCGCCTGCAGCAGCCATCGATCATCGCCAATCTGCCATGCGATTGCAGGCGCGAGCGTCACCCCGCCAAGGACGGCGAGCGCCCATCGGTCAGCCGGGTAACGAAGTCGAGCCATCTGCAGCACAGAAGTACTCCTCAACAGACTACAGCGACCAGGTCGGATACAATCTCTCATGAAAATCGCCGGAATTGTTGTCACCAGTCTAGACGTCTTCTTGTTCAGAAAAAAGGATCATCGCTTGCGCGCATCACCCAGAAGCAAAGTGTGGTTTGCAGCGCACATCGTTGGCGCAACGCTTGCCATTACGAGCGTTTTCAAGGCTAACCCCAGTCGCGCCGAATCCCCCGGTCCACTGCGGTGGACAGTCGAAATCAGGCACCCTGACCGAGATGAGCTTCTGTACCGGGGAACGCAAACCGTGCTTGGTGAAGAAGCTGGATCAAGAACCATGAACAACGAGATGTTCGATACGTCCGGAAAGATCATTCAACGGGAACGCGTTGTCTGGCGGGTCTCCGATACGGCTCTGCTCGCCTATGACCTCGACAACCTTGAGTCCGGTGAGGAGATTCGCCTGACGTCGGATACGCGCAAGATGAGCATTGTGCACAAACGCAAGGCGGGAGCCCGCGAACGCAAGGAGAAGGCGAAATGGGGACGCAACTTCGCGTTTGGCCGCACCCTCGCGGAAGACATCTTGCGACGCTGGGAGGAACTTGACCGAAATGAGTCGCCCACCCTCAACCTCTACGTCCCCCGCCGCAACGACAGCTTCAAATTCCGGATGAGTCGGGAAACTCCGCGCGGCGCGTCAGGCCGCGATGAGATCGGAGCAGAAATTCTCGTCAGTCTCAAGCCCGTAAACTGGGTCGTGCGTAAGCTCGTGCCAAAGCTCGAGTTCTGGTTTCGCGTGAGTCCCGAAGGAACACCGGTTCTCGAGCGCTATATCGGCACATCTCCAGTCGAGAGCGGAGATTTCGAAGAAAAAAAGGTACGGGTGTTTTTCTCCCGCTCTTGACCCACACAATAATCAGGCGACGACTTGAGCCGACCATCGATCATTGCATTCCTCTTCGTACTCCTGGCACTCGCCATCATCGCACCAGTCGAACCCGTCGATCCTTGGGGCCTATTCAGCCCAGGCAAAATATCTCTGATGATTTTCGTGCTGGCTGTGCTGCAGTTCTCTGGATCACAACTCCGGCGTGCGATGGGAAGGCGCGCCGGAGCTTTGTTGAGCGGTTTTTTCGGAGGGATCATCTCCAGCACGGCAACGACAGCGGCTCTCGCCAAACGCAGCAAAGACGGCGGTGACGGTCACACCCACGAGACCCATCTCATGTTTCTCGCGGCAACCGCAGCGATGCTCATACAGAGCCTCGCCCTGATTCTCGCTGGAACAACCGGTCTGCACTGGGAGCTGCTTCTGGTCCTCGGTCTACCGATGTTGCTTCTCGCCGCACTCATCGTGAAACACGCTCGAATCAAGCATCAAATGGCAGCTGACTCTGCCCTGAGCAGTGAATTTCGCATTCTCCCGATACTGCTACTCGCTGGGTTCATCGCACTGATCCTGGCGCTCTCCCAGATTCTGCAAATGGTGTTTGGACAGAGAGGACTTCTGGTTCTGACGTTCATCGTCTCCTTGTTTGAAGTACACGGTTCGCTGATCGCCAACGTGCAACTCCATGATGTCGGCACGATCAATGCACCGCTTCTGGCGAACCTTGTCGCCCTCTCGCTTCTCGCATCGATGCTGTCCAAACTTGCGCTGGTTGGTGTGTTCGGCAGTGAGACATTGAAACGAGCCGTCTTTCGCACCACACTTGGTATGTCACTTGCGCTGCTGATTGGCTGGTCGCTTGCGATGACGCTGCTATCCTCGACCTGAGATGATTGTCGGAGGTTCCCGATTTGCTCAAACACCTGATGTCGATCCTTGTCGCACTTACGGGAACCACCGCCATGGCCATCGAAGAACCGCCGTTCACAGTTGAGACGAAGAATAAGGACTACGAGATTCGTCTCTACGAAAAAATCATCGTGGCAGAGACCTCGATCCAGACAACGTTTGACGACGCCGGCAATCAGGCATTTCGAGTATTGGCGGATTTCATTTTTGGCAACAACAAGTCGCAGACGAAAATCGCGATGACCGCACCGGTGACGCAGCAACCCAAGTCCGAAAAGATTGCCATGACGGCGCCGGTCACAATGGCAAAGGATGGCGAAGGAAGCTACGTCGTTCAATTCGTCATGCCCGAAAGCTACACTCTTGAGACGCTCCCGGTTCCAAATGATCCCCGCGTCACCATTCGTGAGCTTCCTCGTCGCAGGGTTGCAGTGCATCGCTACTCCGGCAGCTGGTCTGAGACCAACTACCTGGAAGAGCTCAAGGCCTTTCGTTCAAACCTCGAACGAGACAAAATCCAAACCATCGGCGAACCGATTCTTTCGCGCTTCAACTCACCATTTGCGCTGTGGTTTCTGCGACGCAACGAGATCTGGCTTGAACTGGCACCGAGTCAGAATGGTTGAGCGCGGGACATCTGGTCACTCCCACACTTTCGCATGGCAAAGTTCGCAACCCGGCAAACCGACTCGGCCAGTCCCCTCAAGCTGCGGTCCGTGACATCCATTGCACGTTCCGATTGGCGTCGTCAGCCCAGGCCGGTGGTGAAACATCAACGCAACACCTGCAACGTCACGCTGTTTCAACTCGGTATGATCGGCCGGAGCACGGGAAACCTGTCCATCAATCTCCTGCCACGTGCGACCATGACACTGATAACAGGACGGCTCGCCACGAGGTCCGCCGCTGAGACCCACGCCGTGACAGGACTGGCATGCACGCTCGGCCAGAGCTGCCGGTTCAGCGTGCGAAATTCCATCAATGATGGTCGTGTGCGCGCGAATGACTCGCGGTGTCGCGTCTTTGCCGCTGCATCCCACGACGGCAGAACAGAAGATCTGCAAGATCTGCAAACCGTTTGAGCGTCGGCCAAACTGTGCAAGAATTCTCAGCATGAAGATCCTGATGGCGACTCTTGATCATGAACACTCGGCGGCCGTGCCGCGCGGCTGGCCTTGCGCCCTCAAGAATACCATAGGGTCACGGATCACAATCCTGACGCTCGCCCTGCTGTCGGTCATTACGGGCTCAAAGCTCTCAGCCACCCCACTCCATGCGCTGCGCGAAGCCGACAACTGCGCAGGCTGTCACAATCCCGGCCGGAGCCAACGTCCGGTGCTTGAGCGTCGTTGCACACTCGACTGCCAGGGTTGCCACATTGACCCGGCCGGATCCGGCCCACGCAATGAATGGGGCTACTACTACTCGCACACATACGGCGTCGCGAAGACGTTCTTCAAGCCCATCGACCCACTGAAAGACAAGAGTCGTTACAGCGTTCATCTCGACGCGCGCGTGATTCAACGCAAGATCGACGGTGGTCCGACGCGATCCTTTCCCATGAGTTCCGAAGGATCCCTTCGTCTCAAACCCTTCATGACCCACCTTCATTTCATCTATCAGGGACTACTCCTTGGTCGCATCGGCGATGATTCCCTGCGCACGGTGCGCAGCGATGATCGCCGCTACCGTGAGAAATACGCGATCATGCTCGATGCCCTGCCAATGAATACATATGTCCGGGCGTATCAGGGACCGCCGATGTATGGCCTCAGGCGTCCAAACCACAGCCTCTGGATCCGCGAGCGGCTCGGGCTCGATCAATTTGCGATGACGCGTGCTTTGGAAGTGGGCGGGACACCAAACGTGCCCTTCATGCGCGCCTCATTCATGCAGGGCGATCCTTACGTCAACGCGCCTGATCGGCAGCGCGGGACAAGCTGGCATGCTGGGTTTCGCGGCGTGACACTCGGCTGGCACGTGAACGGCAGCGGTTGGCACACGAGGTCCGACCTGGCAAAGGTCGACATGAATGCTCTCGGCGGTGGAGCCAACGTGTTGAAGACGCTGATCTATGGCGAGCGCAATTGGCGCAAGGTCGGCATCCTTGAATCGACGGACCTTCCGACCAACCGCGCCAGCTGGGACGTCCGCGTCCACCCGTCCTCCGAAATCAGCGAGTACACCCTCGCCTTTGCACAGCTCGATGGCATCATGCCCGGAATGGTGCTCGAAACCCTGCATGACCCGAACACCGCGAGCACACGCCGCAGTGTTTTTGTGGATTTGCGCCCGATTCCGTGGTTTCAGTTTGAGCTGCATCGCAGATTTGAGACCGGAACACGCTCTCTCGTCGACACGCTGGCCGTGGCGCATGTGTATGCAGATTTTTGAATCGAACTCTTCGCGAGACGAAACGTGTACAGAAAGACAAATTCCGACCATGGGCGAGCCATAGCTACGCTTATGGAAAATCGCTCCTGACTCACTAGTCGGCCCACCGCACAGTTCTTGCAGATTTCCCCTCAAGATTTCGATTCATGACGAAAGACCTGCACCCGAAGCAGTCGGCCGGTTCATGGCCCCATGCGATGGAAAAGCTGAGTTCAAAAGCGCAACACACGGAATACACGGCGTATTCAGAACGAGGACGGATGAGCAAGACCAGCCGCGAAGCCCCAGCAGGGACACCCGTCATTCCATCGCCCACAGAGCTGTTGCACAGCGGAATCTGGCAAACAATTCGCCATGCATGTCTACGCACAAGACAGTTTCGATTGCCGTTCGCCGCGGCAACCCGCTTCACCGCCCTCTCAGTTGTCATGATCGCCAGTTGCGGTCGCGACTCCACCGGCGCGCGAGTTCTTGCAGAAATGTCGCGCAAGGACGACACGCGGTTTGCCATCGCAAGTCCCAACGCCGGCTCGAGTCGATTCCGTGTCGCGACTTCGAGTCCAGGTCCGCTGACAATTTGCGCGAGCGCCAACGGAGCGCAGTGCGATGCAAGCGCGCGTACGCCGATGATGAAGATTGGAGATATCTCTGGGTCGCGCTTTCTATATGAAAGCTCGAATGACTATCCGCTCAGCGACGCACAAACGTGGCAGGTGTTCGACGGGAGTGGCACCCAGCTCAGCGCCTTTCGACTGCTCGATCGCCAGGGCGACGTCAATGCGGCGGCTCTCCGCCTCGCAACGACAACTTCGCTCCGGCGCGAGCTTGAGCTCATCACCCACGATCGACTCGAAGGGCGACTGTCGGCAACACCCGAAAACGAGATCGTCGCCGACTGGATCATCGAACAACTCCGACGCCTCGACATCGCACCTCTCAGCGGTCAGGACTATCGTCAGCGCTTCAAGATGACCGTTGGTCCGACGTCTGGTCTGGAGACTTCCAACATCGCAGCCGTGATCGAAGGCAGCGATCCAAACCTGAAGCAGGAGTACGTCGTCATCGGTGCCCACATGGACCACACGGGAACGTTGCAACGCGGCTACACATGTAGTCGCGGAGCGCCCGGTGACGACATTTGCAACGGTGCCGACGACAATGGCTCGGGAACCATCGCGGTCCTCAACGTTGCACGTGCACTGGCCGCAACGCGACACACTCTCAAGCGGTCAGTGATTCTGATGTGGTTCTCGGGCGAAGAAGAAGGACTGCTCGGTTCCTACCACTACGTGCGCAATCCGCTGCGGCCCCTGAACAAGACCGTCTACATGATCAACATGGACATGGTCGGCTACATGAAGACCTTCAACAACTCGCTTGCGGCACTCGGCGGCGGATCTTCTCCGGTCGGAAAGGCGATACTGGAAAACATTGCCACGAAGTATCCAAACAACCGGATTCGAGTCTCAGATCGCGCCGGCGGCGGCAGTGATCACGTCCCGTTCATGTCGAGGGGCATCCCGGGCGTGTTCTTTCACACGGGCGTGAGCAATAACCCCCACTATCACAAGACCACGGACAGCGCCGAAAAGATCGACTACCCAGGCATGCTAATGGCTACGCAAGTTGCATACGAAACGGTGTGGCGCGTGGCAGGGGCATCGTTTGGCGGTCAGGGCGGCATGAGCCTCACGTCCGCAGAACGACCGTCATTGGTGACCGAAGAGGAGATGACGCAGTCGTGTCATAGCCTCATCAAGAATCCGTTCATACATGAGATGCGCGCCGAGCTTTCGCTCTCGGTCGAGCATCTCGGAATTCCGTACCGGGGACATTGATGCGTTATCCCGCGCGGGGATCAAACGCCTGACGGAGTGCCTCACCAACGAGGTTGATGGAGATCAGAAGTACGATCAGCGCGACGGTTGGCGACAGCAAAAGCCATATCGCGTTCGTGATGTACGCTCGTCCTTGACTGAGCAGCTCCCCGATGCTTGGCGTTGGTGGTGAGAGACCAAAACCCAGGTAATCAAGAACGGTCAGAGTCCCGATTCCTGCCGAAATTGCAAACGGCGTCAGCGTCAGAATCGGCGTAATCGCGTTCGGGAGAATGTGCTTGAAGATCACTCGCGGATTGCGACCGCCCAGCGCGATACATGCCTCGGTGAAATCACGCTTCCGAAGTGCGAGGACCTGGGCGCGCATCTGCGAAGAAATCGTGATCCAGAAAAACAACAGAACAATGCCAAGCGTAACCGTGAAGCTCTGCGACTTCGTGATTCCGTTGACCAGAATGACGACTGTCAGAAACGGGATGATCTCTGCGAGTTCCTTCAGGCGTTCGACGAGAAAGTCGAAAACCCCGACAAAATACCCCTGCGTGATCCCGATGACGACGCCAACGGCGTAAGAAAAGAACCAGACCAGGAGACCAAAGGCGAGCGACACGCGAATGCCATAGATGAGTCTTGCCAGCACATCTCGCCCGAGACTGTCCGTACCGAGATAGTGCTCAGCACTCGGGCCGACCATCACATCTGATGTCTGGATATAGGGATCCCACCGGTTCAGCGGAAAGATCGCAATCGTGTTCTTACCAGCGGCCTCGTCGTCGGCGAGAATCTGCGCAAAATCGACGACGAATGCGTCGGTGATGCCAAACTCCTCCACCGAGTAGTTGATCAGTGCCGGGAAAAACGTCTTCCGCTGCGTTGCCGTGACTTCGCCAGCCTCGTTGAGGGTCTCCACATCGCGAACGAGAAGAAGTGGATAGTGGTGCGACCAAACTTCCGCGGTCATCGACACGACGAAAATCACGGCAAAGACACACAGACCAAAAACGGCACGCTTCTGCCGAAAAAACGCGTTCCAGCGGCGCCGCGTCATTGGGGTCATGTGTTTTGTGACAAAGCCGAACAAAGGGGCGTGCCGTCCTGTTAGTTGAAGTCGATCCTTGGATCGATCATCACGTATGCGATGTCGCTGATGAGCTGGCCAACCATGATTGTCAGGGACAAGATCACAACGACGCCCATCATGACGTTGAAGTCCCGCGAGCTGATTGCATCGAGAAAGAGAAGCCCCATCCCGGGCAAGCCGAACACGCTTTCGATGACGATCGAGCCGGCAACAAATGTCGAAAGAAACGTCCCGATGCCGACCATAAGCGGCAGGATGGCGTTGCGGAGCGCATGCTTGAAGATCACGGCGCTCTCGGAAACGCCTTTCGAGCGGGCCGTGCGGACGTAATCACTGCGGATCACATCGAGCAGGGAGTTCTTCATCAGGAGGGTTGTCACGGTAAACCCACCGAGCAGGGCCGCACAAACTGGAAGAAACATGTGATGAATGTAGTCAAGAATCTGACGGAACGCGCTCATCGACGCAAAGTCATCTGCGCGCAGCCCACCAAGCGGGAAAATCGCCCCACCGGGAAGAACTCGATCCGTGCAGAACACGAGAAGCAATACGACGGCCGCCACCAGTGAAGGAATGCTGTAGGCGATGAATAGGACAACCGAAGACCCCATGTCGAAGCGAGAGCCATCGCGCAGGGCCTTAGCCACGCCGAGGGGAACGCAAATCAAATAAGTCAGAAGAAAACCCGGAATTCCGAAGCCAAGCGACACGGGAAAGCGCGAGACGATCGTCTCCATCGCTGGCCGCCTCGTCGTGATCGAATCACCGAAGTCAAATGTCGCAACCGCTTTGACCCAATTCGCGTATCGAACAAGAACTGGCTTATCGAGTCCGTACTGGCGCTCGAGATCCTTGCGCAATTTTTCGAGATCTTCCGGCGAATATGTCCGCCCAGATACTCCGCCGCCGCCGCCATCAGCACCCTTGATGCGTGCAAGGGCCTCCTGCACGGGGCCACCCGGCAGGCTGTTCTGAATGACGAAGAATACGCCAGTCATGACAAAAAACATTGGGATCATCGCAAGCAAACGCTTGATGATGTAATTGCGCATGCTCACCGTTGTGTCAGGTCCAAAGGATTAGAACAACTGGAAAATCAGGACAATCGATCAGGCGCGAAAAACCCCGGCCCGCCATCGATATGCGA
>Ga0169931_10006871_pt1 | contig 17026 bp, 12 predicted proteins | sample Kivu_15m_20L_FD_129675 | JGI IMG/M metagenome (GOLD analysis project Ga0169931, IMG submission 129675) | Freshwater microbial communities from Lake Kivu, Western Province, Rwanda to study Microbial Dark Matter (Phase II) - Kivu_15m_20L... | ecosystem: Environmental > Aquatic > Freshwater > Lake...
AGAAGTGATGACTGAAAGTCAAGGCAAAATAACGCGTGGTTGTGTGGAACATTGCTCAGTCGTGATAACCGTACGTATGTAGAAAAACGCAGTAGACAAGAATTCATTTGCCTCGAAAGGTACAGCACTCTGAGCGCTGAAAATTTTTCTGATCGTGAGTCGACTGTTTGCCGTCCATTTGAATTCCTTCTTCTTCTTCATAAATTAGACCTACGTACCGTGTTGCATAGTGATACAAATTTTAATGCAAGGTATGCGGCTAGTAGCTACTGCTACATCTCAATGGCCAAAATTTGTGATGGAAAGGGTATTTATCCTTCTATTGAATCATCTCCTATTCGTTCAACTAGCTCAGAGTATCGGTATTTTATTCTTCATTTTACTGTCGACGATGTCTCTTCTTTATTCTTTGGATCCTTCATCGATTCTGCGCCATCATGATCGAATTCAGAATCTACATAATATATTTTCTTTCTTCGGACTATTACGAATCGTTTTTATTTGTTTGTTTGATTGTTTCAACTTGGATGCCACTGTGTTTCTGCATGGGTTACGACTTACCAAGTATGTTTGTCTCGGTTGGTCTAGACCGTCGCTATTTGTATTCTCTGGTGGATACGTGAATCATGTGGATAGATTATCTAATATATATTCGTAGTCCAACTATCTAGTTCCCTTGTATGATTGCTTTCACTTGCTGAGACTGTCGATATTTGCTTTCACTTATCGATATAAGAATTCTGTCCGAAATGGATGATTCGTCGTCCTACAGTAGTATCTGGGGTTTTTTTTCCTGCACAAGCCTTGTGAAGGCGTATTGTTACTATAGTCAACCATTTTTTTTAATTTTGTAGCCCATCTTGGTTCAGAACTTTTTACTAAATCCCATACCCTTTTTCGTGAATGCTGATCGATCTGTTGAGTAAATGTTTTTATGTCCGTTATGTCTTCTAGGCTAGATTAAATTAAAGCGTCTTCTGCTGACGAGTATCTTACAGATAAAAATATCATAGAGATTTCCAAACTAAAACGATTTTAAGTTCAATTATTATGATGGATTGTTATTTTTCTTTCTTTTATTTTGACGCCGTCTTTTCTGTTTGCCTTTTTCAAGTCCATCTACCGTTTTAGATGAATCTACTTCATTATCATTGTATTCAGTCTCTGTATGGGATATTTCTTTTTTCAGCATCTCACGAAACCTTTTTCGTCTTTTTGATCCTGGATGGAATGGATCTTCCGCATATGGTGCCATTTTCTTCAAGCTCACATACTGCTTTAAATTCGAATCACTTGCAAGTAGAATTTCTTCCGCTGTTAGACCATAGTCATTCGCCTCCACGGATCGATATTTAAATCTTGTTGGTAGATCATCAATAATATCTTCATAGTCTAGCTTGTATAATTCTTCTTCCATCTTGGCATCTAGTTTCTGTTCCAGCTCTGTCTTTGCTATATCTTCATTGTCTTGTGCAGCGTAGTTATCCATATACTCTTCATCGTCATGATAAAAATCGTCTCCTTCGTCCATCGTAACATCTTGATATTCTGGATCGTCCTTAAAACTAACCTTGACATCTTTATCCGATTTCCATTCCTTTTCTTCCTTTTCATAAAACGTATCCCCAAAAGCCTGATTCATTAATTGATTAAACTGATCTGCATCATAATCGCCATCCAGTAATTTTAGCAAAACGTTCTCATCCATGATATCATCATCTTCTTCTTCCTCCTCCTTTCCTTTCCAATCACTTTTTAAAACACTTTTTATTTTTTGAACTCGTACTTCTAATTCTTCTCTCTTGGCATTCTTTAATCTTTTCAAACGTTCTTCCTTGGCTTTTCTTTCTGCTACTTTTTTTTCTTTTCGTTGTTCTCGTTTTAACTTCCTACGATCCTCCTTACGTCGTAAGGTATCCGATAGAGATGTACGAGAATATCCAACTAATTGAGATACATGTTCCGAGGAGGAAGTGTAAGTAGTCGTAGTTGTACCACCACCAGAGCTAGAGGCAGCAGCCGCCGCAGCCATTTCCTCAAATCGAAAATTATATTTCGATTCAAAAGCATCTGTTTTATCCAAGTCTTGTAAAGAAGAAGAATCATCCGACTCGTTCATGTGTGGATCATTGTATATATCCATCTTGCCATTATCATCATCATCATCCTTGGCTGTGAATGAAGTATTATGAGTATCCAACCATTTACGATTTTTTAAATAATCCAATAAGAACCCTTCACCATCTTGTATTTCCCCTCTAGGATCTATAAACCTTGTGGTGGTCGTAGTATTCGATTGTAATTTTTGATTACTAGGATAATGAGATGAAGAAGAAATATAAGCATTCATTTCTTTGTCTATTAATTCTTGTACTTGTAGATTATCTTCTTCCTCATCTTTCTGTTGTTGACGAAAAACTAAAAGATCTTCATCATTATCCTCCTCATCGTCCTTCTCTTGTTGAATAGAATTCAGAAAAGCATTTCTTAATTCTACTTGTTCTTGATTATATGCTAATCGATGTTTATCTATCGTTGAATCTTTTTGTTCTTCTTCGTCGTCGTCTTGTGATTCTTCATCATCATTCTCTTGATTCATTTTTTGAAGCATGGTTTCACGTACTACGTCCTTATATCTTTTTTTCTCTTTTTTAGAAGAAGTAGTATTTGTAGTCGATTCCAATAAGGATGATGGAAAAAAGGTTTGTTTTGGATCATATATGATAGACTCTTTATTCCGTATCGCTTTCAATGTCTACAATGTGTGTGAAGAAGTAGGAGGAAGAGCATTATAATGATGATAGGGAAAAAGAAACACACTCTGTCCTGTAAAAAAAGAAAAAATTACATTACAGGTACATACCTTGAAAATTTGTACATCTAAATGAGGAGTTGAAAGGATAGCATCTTCATCTTCTTCAGTACTGCTTGTACTAGCACTGTCTTCATCATCATCGTCATCGTCATATTCATTATTTTCTTGTTTAGAATTTTGAAGTTCTTCATATCGTTTACGACGTTCATATTCGGCAGCATACTTGGTATTGATTTGTAATGGATGATGATTGGAATGAGATGAGTTTGATTTTTGGATAGCTTTGTCGTCCTTGACAACATCTTCATCGTCATCATCAAGAAGCAATTGTTTCTTTCTTGTCATATATTTTTAGGGGGGTGGGGCTGAGTCGATGGATATGTAGAGATGAAGATTATTATTACTATATACTGGTGAGGAGATTGATAGATTGACTGTAGTTAAGAGTCAAGTGAAAGTAACTTTGAAAAGAATTATGGTACATTTTGCATGGTGTTGATCTGGACCGGATGGGACGACACACGACACAGGCTTAGATGTCTGTCGTGCTTCTCTATGCGCGTAGAAAATGCATGTGCGTGCATGTCTGTGTCAAATGGATGGCTCTGGGACTCTGGACTTCTGGACTCTGAATCCTCTTTCTATGTAAGTTGTTGAAGAGATGTATGAAATGCATCAAATCCGATGTGTCTCATCTTTGTGGGCTCTCTTCTTCACCCATTCTCTTTGTTTTCTTCGTTATACTGTATAGAGGGAAGAAGAACCATGGGTAAGATGTAAGTAGGCTTTGTATACATGGCATCATCTCAATTTTGGTTGCTGTAGCTTTCTCCATCGTTTTTTAGCAAAGAACTTTTTGTATATATACGTTCGTATATATCCTATATTCTGTGTTAAAACAGGATAGACAAAAAATGTTAATTTATATATACATAAATGTACAGAAATTCCTTGTATAACGATTGAGTTCATGGTAGGATGGATGGATGGATGAATGGATATTTGATTCAACGAGTATAATACATGCAAAAAAATCGTTTCATCCATCCATCTTCTCATCCAGTTTGTGTCATGAGGATTGAAACCCAAAAAAAATTACTGATATAATGAGTCTGAATTTTTTGAAGACTCTTTTTAGGAACAATGAATGACTTGATATGTATGTTTGATGTACATTTTTTTTGTAAAAAAATCTCTCTATGATGCTAGCATATATCTTAGGACACCTTTAGAAAGGAAAATCTCCCCTTTGTGAAAACAAAAACCAAAAAAGTTATTGTTATTATATGGATTCTGATGAGATGTAATACTATTTTTGCTTTGTAGAAGCCTGTAGGATAGGGTTATTGAATATACATATATATATATCAAAAATCATGGAGTTGAAATGGAATATCATTTTCAACTATGAAAGGCATTTTTGTTTTTGTCTTTATTTACCCTGAGTTGTTACTCTATTCAAAACTTTTGCCATGTTAATATATATATATATGTTTATTTATCGACTTTCTAAAACTTTCATTGATTCCAATTTTCTTTACATAGTGAATTCTATACCTTGAAGGAATGAAACTATATTGAATTGTCCGGTGAGTAAAAATGCTTTCATTCAAGGGGGGTAAAACCCTACATCCTTGCATCTGGCATTTCCAATCATGACAAGGAAGACGACAATTTCCAACGAAAACTTGATATTGTCTGTGAATATTAAAAAACAGTCGACTATGAAAGTCTTCAAAATAAACTTTAATATACCCTGAGTCATGATCTAGGTTCCTTTAATGATGATCATTTGGATATCCCAGTATCTTACCTTTGTTTTGATATCATTGATTCCAATCACTTCTATTTGTGTATACTCGTCCTTATACTTACTTATACAGTACTTGCTACGAATCCATGGTTATTTTGCAATGAGGGTATAGTATTTTAGAGACTGCTTTGTTGCGAACTACGGAATGGACTTTTCACGAAGCAGAACAATTCAGAATAAAATAAAATCTGAATAGCATGCTTTTATTGCTTGTATTTATTAATAGTCGATGGATCTCTCTATCATGGACTGTAGTACAATAAGATGAGAGGTATTCAGATCGCTCTTAATGATTTATTCAGATACTAAGTGATAATAGGCATAGAATTGTTTTCACACTTTCAATATTATTGTTCTCACTGCGATTCTGTAGCATACAAGATTATGTTCAAGGGTGAAGCATGTGGAGTAACAAGTGGAGAACGCCGGCATCGCACGTAGGTGCTAACTTCATCTGCCCTCTTTATAAGAATGAAACTCTCTACGTACTAATTGTGCTCGCGTCTCGGCAGCATCACGTTCACAAATGACTCGTCTACCGTAACGAGCATGTCGACATCCATATATCTTCCTCATTGTTTGAACAGTTGAGTAGTTTCGATAAAGATGCGAGCCAATTGTCCCATGATGCTTTATTCCGACCGCAAATTCGCCGCACCTGCCAAAGAGATGAAATTAGATCTTTACTGTAGCAGTTGCAAGGGACGAATTCTATAACTAATCGAACTCGATTACTTATATCACCCAGAAAATTCTTAGAATCATCCAAACATTCAGGAGAAACTTGAAGCAGTATCAATAAAAGTCTTTTGATCAATGCGTACGCGACAGAGGGATCTCTCTCGCATATGTCAATTGGTAAGGAGCAGATAGAGTGAGTTAGCCTTGATTGCATCACGTTTTCAAATAACTCAAAGCGATTGAGAAACTTGACGCAAGATGAAGCACTGAGACCACTCTTCAGACAAGACAAATCATGCTCGTGACAAAGAGAGCTAATTCCTGACATCTTTCGGATGTCATGAACAGTGACTAGAATGTTTCCAGCGATGGCTTGTATGTGCTGTTGAGTCACCGAATATTCATTTTCGCATTCAGCAAAATCGACAGCTGATGATACAACGATTCTTGCTATATTGAGGAAGCAAGCAGAATGGGTACCACTTTCGATGGGATCAACAAAGCGTTTGTAACTCAAGAGACAAGTTCTGGTAAATTCGTAGAATTTCTCAACGAGCTCGTGCCGCATCGATATCAACTTATTCAGCATTTGCAATATCCATGGAAATAATCCCAGCTTGTTTGACATTGAAGGGAAATTATTTGATGATCCGTGATCAAATATGGAGTGCAGCGTATCCAGGATAAGTTTACACTCATTCGCTTGATTGATACAACTGCGGGATGATAGAGAATCAAATGTCGTCATCAACAGTTCAGGAACGTGCTTCTTGATTATGATATTAAGGCAGAGCTGATCGGTAACACCCTCCTTCAACAGTTGCAGAGCCCAAATCCTTTCTTTTCCAGCATATGTGATGTCATCAGAAGAGCTGCAAAAGAGTGAGATAAACGCTGGCAGCGAGTAAAAGTCTTTATAAGCTCCGAAATCAGATTCTAGTCGGAGGAAGAATTTATTTATGGCAGGATAAAGGTCATCTATAGGAGAGGAAATTATCCAAGCTGATTTCGCCAAGAATAATGTGCAGAGGCTGGGTAACTGGGGAAAATTTCCGTCTGAGTCTTGGAAAACGTTGTCATGTTTTCGAGATAAGTCCACACGTCTCAATGAAAGCAGACCTCGCTGAAAAGAATTCATTATCATTTCTAATTGAGGCCTCTCCTTCCATGATAATAAAGAATGAGCTTCTCCCATCTGTATCGCCTGAAGGAGTAGTGCGATAACACCGAGACTTGTTTGTCGTAAGGTAGGACAATCATATGCGAAACTCGCAAGTGCTAACGAGATGACTCCTTTGCGACAGAGTCTTTGTGCAATTAAAACATATTTTTCTCTCTGGCTAACGGATTCTGCTTCCGGGAGGAAAGCTTTGAGCACTCCGAGTGTGAGAGGAACTATGAACTCTGGATCATAGCGATCGTCATTATCCACATCGATTATTCGTTCAGAATCATATCGAACGAACGACTCCTCGTTGGACATCTGCATATTGATTGAAGAATTCAGAAACTCGCTTCTCTCAGTACCCAGTGAGGTGTCTACAGCCTCCTTTGTGGGGAAGTTATGAATCGTCCTGAGGATTCTTCGGCTATCCAAACCTTCAAGAAACCATTCCCATTCCGAACCGTGATCAGGTGTCACCAAAATATTTTCATCCCACGCCTCTCTTTTTGACTTCAACTCTCCCCATGCTAAATCACTCATAGACACAGGAAGAATACTAGTCTGTTGAGAGAAAATGACTCATCCTTGAGTATCGACGAATCATTCACATAGTATTAGAAATGTATTAAATGAACTCACTTGATCCAGTCTGTAATTTTCATGAAGTCTAATTAAAAGCAGTCTCATGAGTTTATCACCATGTTGTAGCCCTGCATCGTAGCCAGAAAGTAATGAAAGAAACACACTACGCTCGGCTTTGATCGTCGTATCTTGTGAAACGCACGTGAGCAAGAGGTGAATGAGCTGCTTCTTCGATTCACTCTTATCAGCTGCTAGCAGGTTTTCGAACCGAGAATGAGATACAGCCATGAAAAATATCTGCGAGGGTAGAATGAGATTGGTTGCTTTTGTCCATTCCAGTGTTAAACGTAGTAGTTGTAAGCAGCAAGATGACACAGATGTAGGTTTATCATTAATGCCGTGCTTCAAGCAAGATATGGACCATCCTTTTATGTGCCTGAATCCAATATTCGGAAGCGGATCGTCGATTGAGAACAATACAAATGTCACGGTTCGAAGCTGACGAAAAAAATTTCGTAATTGCGATTCTGCATTCGACCCATCACTCTCCCCCTCAATAGAGTTTCTTAAAGCATGTGGGAAAATTTGGTATAACCGATCCAGTGCTCTCTGATATACTGGCATCGAGAGTTTAATCTCATTCACAGCATGATCACCACAATCTGCGCTTTGTTTGCATATCAAGTCAATCAGATACGTCTCGGTCTCCAAGAGGTTTTTCTTGCAACATTTCGCAGCTGCTTTGAATGTTGATACAACTTGATCATCAAACGCCTGAACCTTGTCTTGTTCAAGCAATTTAAAACGTAGTAGCACACTCATCGTAAATAATAGGTCCTTCGAATCATCCATTCCTATGGAGGAAATCTTTTAAAAAGAGATAGTAATCAGCAAAAAGTCTTAGTAAAGAGGAAAATCTAATGTACAACTATTCGACGGACTCACATCGCAGCCTTTCAGAAAATGCATCGTCGCATCATATACCAAAGCACCAACATCGCGTAGTTCTTCGTTCAGTAGAAATTCCTTACGTCCTTTTTCTTGATATTCTAATTCAGAAATAATTGTAGAAGCCAGCAATCCCCGGATCATAATATCCCCACTGCAGTCACCTAAGAGCCCCTCCGTGACTGCGTGTGCAAACGAAAATAAATCGTACTTAAGACATGCATTTAGGAGCTTGTATTTCCCTTGATAGATAGATGCCAACATTCTTTCAGTAAAATCACTCTGACGAATCATAGATATAAGGTGGCAAGATTCAAGACCATCACCTCTTCTTAACGTTGTTTCAATTAAGTCCTCCAACCTGCACCTGATGCTATGGATAAGTCCATGATATTCTGTCTTCGGCAGTTTAAGCCATAGTTTTAGAGCGAAATCAAAAGGGAAGCCTGAATAATTATTGGCATAGTTCGTTTCATTATTGAAGAAAAATTCATACACAATTGCAAGAGCAACACGATAAAGAGAGGGGAAGTCATCGCCTGCCGACAAATCAATGGTTGATAGAATAGACTCAGTGGAATTAACAATAAAGTCACACGGTGAATATTTTGTAAGGGACAAAGATGATAAAAATATCGAAGTCTCGCTTTTATTTTGAATCGCACTTTCCCTTGTGTATTTTTCTAAGACCGACAGACATTTTTTACGCCACACGTAACCGTACTCTGGATACAAACAGACTGGCGCTATCGATGCAAATAAGAGCCACATGGTGATATTAGACTCGGTGCAGGGAAACGGCATTTTCTCCAAAATGCTAAACCATGAATTGATTAAAAGCCTAGGTTTATTCGCATCGGCCTTGCAAAAATCGTTTAAAGTAAGCAAGCCACTTATTAGAAGTGAGGAGATCAGACTACATGTAAATAATAGATGCTGCCAAACTTACCAGCAAAATGTAAATAAGCGAGCGTCGAAGAGAAATAAAACAACCTTTCACTGCAATTTCATCCTTGCAGTCTGTGGTAAAATTAGAGTTGCGTATAAGACGTCTAAGACTTGCTAATGACGAAAATTGTGGATCAGATAACGAAAATATCGACGTGGCTTTCGTTCTATTTGTTTCGTTGCGGATTATGGTACAGTCTGATGAAGGTTTGGTTTGAAAATCCTCTCTCGCATTATGCTCCTCGTTCGCAGACAAGTCATAGCATCTACCACTTTGATAGCGAAAGATAAAGCGATTTAGTGTGTACTGCCTAAGATTAAGGACGATCTTGCGCTTAGCTTCCTCATCTGCCGATATTACTTCGGTGGCGACATGCTCTATGTTTAAAGCTTGTGTAATAAATAAAGCTAAAAGGTGCGGATAGGCTTGAAAATTTAATAATTTCACCGTAAGGTTACAGAGAGCCTGTACATCATCCAGCTTCAATATGTTTAGGTTTGTCACCATACTATTCAAGCTGACGGACAACAGTGACGAAAAGCAAAGAGAGGGAGCTTTTCGGTTTGCGAATTTTTTCACCCAGCACATGTAGGTTGATAAGGCATGCTGAATGGAATTCTGCTGGGCTACTTCAATGTGCTTAATATATCGGGATATGTTGTCTCTTGTAAAGGTCTGAACCCAAAGCCTGCATTCGTACCGGAGGCACAAATTTTGCTCGAATGTAAGACAATTTCCATTTGAACTGCGGAGAAGCATGAAAAGAAGTTTGCCTAACGCGGTTCGAATTAGCTGGTCTATATGAGGGTGAATACTATCTTGCCGTATTTGCATTAGGACTTGAATCGTCTTCGGTCCAAGAGTGCAAGAGACAGTCGATACAGACTACACGAATATGCAATGCAGGCAAGGACAGCGATAAGTATAAGCCAAAGGCGAAGATATTATTCTCAATGCAATAAGTAAAAAAAAACGACTTACCTGACCAGTACCATACACCAAAGTAAGAGTCTCAATCAGACGACTTTGAAACCACGTAGGAGTGGTCTTAAAGCTTTCAGGATTATCTGGAAGCAATTTAGTCCAATCATATTGCGTGGCTAGGGTTGATGCCTCAAACAGTGATCGATAATGCTGAAGTACACCACAGAGATAGAAAATAATTAATAATTTTGAGTCGGTATCAGTAGTCCTTGCGCTTGCGTTATGATGCTGAGACTGTGATGCTACTTGGTAAGGGTTGAAGCGAGATCTGAGAGCGAGTAAGTTTTGAAGATTTGGCAATCGCCTCTGAAGATGATCGCTTATTAATGCTAGCTTTTCGTCATGCATGTCACATGCGCATAAAGCAGCTCGTCTCAAGATTGATGTTAATAGCTTAAGCACATGAGACACAATAAATGCATTTGAGCTTTGAATCGATTTGGTGAGGAAATTTTTCGAAAAACGCGAAGGTATTATCCATAGCATGAAATCATCACTATCATTTGGCCAGCCTGGAAGATCATCTCTGAGCCGTTTTGAAGGTTTAGGTCCTTTCTCCAAAAGAGTACGAATGCATGAAATTTGAGCCAAGAATGCGAACGATGGTGACGGTTCAGGGAGTGAAACGGATCGAAAATAGTAAGGCAACAAAAGGGGCGAGTTGTTAAAATATTTCACGATCATCTCTTTCAAATAAGTATCGTATGTTGACGAAACAAGCATATGAATACATCGAGTCAGCTGATGAGCCAAAGATTTGTGTAACCCTGCGTCAAGGGCTCGAGTACTATGTATCACTCGGAGAAATGGGGAACTTTGAGCGTCGATAAGACAAAGAAATAAGAGCTTTCGCCCCTCTACTGCAGCACATTCCAACATATTCATGTCTTGACGAATCTGAGAAGATTTCGTGTTCAGAGAGAAATCACATAGTCTAAGTAGAGGATCATCTTTCAATAAATGAAGCTGAAATACATTAAGCTCAAAAAGCCGATTTTTCTCTCTAAAATAAATAGATCCATGTACGTAAAAGACTTACCATGGTACGATTTCCATTGAAAGAAGCCGATTTCCTTTGATCCACATGGACTCCTGTGGTCGATGGCGTATCTTTGTATGAAAGAAATTCTCGCAGACTCTTGAGAAATCTGTAAACACCGATCAAGTATATGTCATCTGTTATCGCATCTACTCGAAGCTTATCCGAGGATAAACCCCATCGTAGAACGTGATAAAGCAGACCCGGTCCAATCTTACGTTCTTTATTAGCCAAGTTTGAAATTAGGGAAAATACTACAGAATCATATGCATCTAATAGGACAGCTGCTAAATGAAGGCAAGCAGATGCACATGATCCAGTATTTTCCCTCTTAATTTCAGCCTTAGCTGATAATGAACGTGAGTTTGGACGGGGACTATGACTTCGCATCAAAGCAACAAATACAGATTCACGAACCATGATATTCAAACCTCGAGCGACATCTCGTGCGGCATGTACAGAGGTAGATGCGTAATGGGTAATGGTAATAAGAGCAGCTATTGCAACTTGACTTTGTTCTTCCGACAGAAACGATGTATCCGGATGCGGTACTTTCCCTTTTTTTACTTGCTCTTGTTCTATTCTAGACGTGGTTATGTCGTTGATAATTCTCAAGAGATACGATAACTTATCTCGAATTCCTTTCATAAATGGAATCTGGTCGTAGGGCGTTGGAAGTGTATCTATACTCGAATGATGAGATGAGTTGTTTACTACGTAAGCCTTCCAAGATGATGGACTAGAAGAATGAACCATGGTCAATAATTGTTCTCGCGGCATAGAACATGTTAGTATTTCTCCAAAAGCTTGAATATATAATAGTTGTAGTTGGAATGTTTGTGCAAATTTCCTTTTTCTATGACTATCCATAGTAAATAGTTCTTCTGACGGAGCGAAGTACTTCATAGACTGAAAAATTTCTTGAGCGCTTGGACTCACTTCAAGATAAGCTTTCATAAATCCAGTAGGCCATTCATTTTTGACAACGCTTCCTTTACATCCTTTTTGAATTGATGTTCCAACAAATGGCACATTGTAGGCTTTTGAGTCTAGTTTCCATGACTCCAGTTTTATTTTCTTCTTAGAAGGATATTTTTCTTCTTGTTGAGTCTGGTTATTGCCCATCGTGTCCAGTTCACCATAGTATCTAATATACTCCTCTTTTTCATCTTTGGATGAAGATTCACACTCAACTAATGCTTGTCTTCGTTCTTTTCTCACAAGAACGATAAATTTCTTTAAAAGTACCCGAACCAGTTCTGGATCATCTCCGTTGAGTGCTGCACAAAATTCAAGCGTACCCAAATGGGTATCAGGAGATACTCGGGAATTTTGTGTATTAATCAACGGAGGAGATGAGAGAGGACTGGTTCTAGCAGTTTCATTATTATCGACATTCAAAGAGGAGGAATGATTGGACATGACGCCAGGTATTTGCAATACAGTAGAACTGAGGAGTGAGATGAGAGGAACATAGAGCGTGCTGTTGTACGTATGTATACTCACAGCACGACTTATGATAGTCGCCTGATGTACAGCATGTTCCCAAGTAAAAGTAACTCCATTGTGACTATATGTAGATTACTCGTCAGTATCTGCATATGCTCGGCTGTGATGCTCGAAAGACTTCATTTAAGTTAATTCGTTATCTGAAGGGGGCATATAATCAGAGTAATAAGACGTCTCGATAAAAGAGGCTTCTCGCGAAGCTGATCAGTGTAATCCACATACAATTTAGATGTACTTAAAGGGGTATTGATTTATTTGAAACCATGAAGTAAATTTCATTCTCTCTGATAACAAATAGTTCATGAAATAATTGAGTATGATCCTATAATAGCCATATCACAATAGTGAACTAAGATTTAATTGCCGGCTTGACCTGTAATGCCTTTCATATACTGTCTTAAACTTTCTAATTGTTGCTGCTGATCGCTACACAAACCCCGACATTTATTTGGATCCACCACTGTAACTCTTGCCTGCGGTGGTTTACTTAAAACAGTATTGACTTCTGCCAAGGTCTGAACAATTTCATCTTTACTTTGAATGGCAATTTGAACACTGACTACAAATCCTAAAACAGCAATTATAACCGTGGGAATGACAACAACAAGTGATCCATCGATGGACACTTCTCCTAAGATTGGAACTTCCACTTTGGGAGCGTTAGATTCTGTAGATGGATCAATTCTTGTTAAAGAAGCCATCAGCGGATCCATTCGTTTTTTCCTTTGAGCGGGTTCCGTAGTAAAACTTTTCGATTGGAGTTCAAGTAACTCCGATGCTGTTGGTTCTCGTATGGCTTGCTCATTTTCTTTTGATACATTTTCATTTTCTCCCTCTTCAGATTTACTAGAAGAGTATAGCTTTGAAATCAAAGCATGCAAGCGGGACCCTTTACAAGAAACATGATCTTGTCGTAAAACGGAGAATCCGGACTGATATGTATAGCTAGACAAGAAACCTTCCACAAGCGTTGACCCACATAGTAAAAGGACTAGCAACAAGTTTTTCATTCTTGTACTATGTACTATAGGAGGAGAACTTATTCAGTGTATTGACTTTGTTGAGGGGAAAATTAGTGAAACCCATCAGACTGCTATGATGTCAGTTTTCGTTTCTCACGACTGAGACAAAGACGAGAATGTTCCAACTCCTGCAAGCCTGCAAGCATGAACAAACAAAATTACAAAAACATAGTTTATAATTTAGATATCCAGACACCTTGCCCATATAAAACCTCCAAAGGGAGGACCACTGCATACTTCATACGTTGTTTGCTTCGCCCAAACATCGCAGTGATTGGATATCTCATATGCACAAACCTGGCGAAGGATGACAATGAACAATTTTCCTCGTTTGTGAAAAATGGGCGATACCCACATTTTAACAACTGAGTGATTATCAAGACAGTTTCTCTTATTATGAGATAATTATTCATGTTGTAAGTAAATCAAATATCTCATCATAATAGTCCGTCTAGATTTTTACTGTGTCTGTTGGTTTGTAGCTATAGGATATTCAGATGAAATAGATAGCCAAGGGAACTTGATACCATATTGTCAGTGTCTATGGTGTACTTCGGAACCTCTAAAATGTAATTGCGACCCTGTCTAGTTCACGACGTCTCGCGAAGAAGCCTGTGATTTTATGTATTTTTAAAGTGTGATATACTTTCTACAATGCTGCTTAGAGGAATGGTTTCTGAGCGGGGCTTATCCATTTCACAATAGAGCAAGAATCGTCAGTCGCCGTTCCTATCTAACTGTACAAGGTTAATTCAACTGTATTCAACTGAAAACACATAAGAACGTTAGACATGGTAATTATTGTCTGTCGTAAGAAGATAACTAGGAAACCTACTATGTATAAGATATGTTGAACAAATTAAATTAAGTAACATGTGTTTGTTTTGACTCAACGTCGATCAGAAGAACAATTTACAAAATCACCGGTAAAACAATTTTTTCTGGTGACGATAAACGCAGCAACTCATCCTCACTAGAATATACAGATTCCATCGATTTATTTGGCTCTTCAGAATAAACGACAGCTTTCATAAGTATATCATGAATAGGAAATGCAGTCGAATTTAAGCGGAGAAAACGAGGCTTCGAAAAGTTATCATAACTATATCGTAGTGGCGAAATCATTTTATCCATGGCGGGGGGCGGTAAGTCTAGAGCCGATGATGGGAGTTTCTTGATTAATTTGGATATCGATAACTTGCATGCTGACACCGATCCACTGGCTATGTTTCTCATTTCAGCAACGATTGATGAAAATGAAATCTTAAGATTCACACCGCGCCGAGGGGCATTCATTCTCAAAACCTTATCAAGTCTCTCGTAGCCAACGATGTATGCACGATAAAGTAATTCCATATCTACCTCATCTCTTGCGTTTGCCGCAAAGAGTTTCCTTAATTCCATATCCTCTTCCTTTCGACGCCTACAGGACATGTTTCGTGTTGAATTTGTAAGCTGATGGTCTCGATTTTCCTCAAAGACAGTATTATGCACAGCCCTTCCAACTTGGTTACTCTCCCAAATCCTCTTCAGCTCGTCTTCATCGAATCTCCCGTTAAACCATTCGTTTGAGATTAAATGCCACTCATTTTCACCGATAGCTTCGACAGCACTACATAGCAAAGAAAGATCTTCTTCAGTCCATCGTTGTACACTGCCATCATTCGATTCCGAGTCACCATCGTTCAACTGAATTAAAACATTAGAATTCAAAATGTTGCCATGATTATCTGTGTTTGCAAAAAATGCTGTACTTACAATCAGGTTTGTGAACATTTCAGCCACAATTTCTTTCCCGACTCGTATCTTTACGACCTTGACGATCATCATCGTTATTTTTATTTAAATGCGATGGACATCAATTTTTGTGTTTTTTTTTCTAAAACGATTGGTCGGTTCTTAGATTATTTTGAAAAATGTGTATATATCACCTTTATCGATGATGCACTACTCATCTCAAGAAACCATGAGCATGCAGTAATTTTCAACAATCGACTTAAGGATCTGAGAATTATCTTATTTTTTCTAGACTTCAAAACGACTTATCCAATTTTCCTATTGTGGGAAGGATAACTGTATAGTGTATAAGGAATGGATGACTCCAGAAGTTATCAGCACTGCAGTGTACGTAGAGAGCACTTACTACTGGCTTGAATATCGAATTCTGGAAAATGATTCGCTTTACTCCTCAAAACAATCTGGGGCTATCCATTCCTCATGCACTATACAGTTGTCGTCCCCACAAGACGAAGATTGCATAGCTCGCTTTAATCCTGGAAAAATGAGACAATCGTCCGATCCAAGTTGATTGTTGACGTTCTCGGCACGCTCATCTCTTCTTAAGACAAGCAATCTAGCATCTAATAAAGGTGGTAGGAATTGTTTCCACTTTACTGGTATAAATTCAGCGTAGGGAATGAATTCGATCTTATACTTGGCCAAGCTTGCAGCTTGGATGAGTCGTTGAGGTGTTTTCCATCCATCTCTAGAAACAAAACTTAAAAGAAAAATCCCCCCTTCTTTGAGCATATGATTGACTGTTTGAAATAATAGGGATAGAATTTCATCCGTTGTAGTCGGGTATACGATATCTGCCGCAATGACAGAATCAAATGTCTCTATACCCGCTTCATCTGTTATGGAAATCATATTTACTTTATTTCCCCATAACAAAGTACGAGCTGCAATATGAATATTGGAATCATTCGCACTGGTAGTGTCTAGATTATTTCTTCGTATATTTTCAGAACAAAGTTGTATTACATCATCATCCATATCGGTACAATAAAAAAGAAACGTATCTCTGCATGGACGAAATCGTTTTGCTGTTAAGGCAGCTACACAGCCAACAATACCACAACCCGATCCTAATTCTAGTATCTTGGAACCCAATGAAAAAAAATTTATTTCATCTACTTTCTGAATCGATTGGGTGTAACAAAGATATTGACAAAGTAAGTAAGATGCTGGCCAAATCATAATACCAGTAGAGTCACATGTACCCGGAATAATTAAAGACCGTCCTCGTGTTGTAGCTGCTGATTTGATATGAACTTGAATCATATTTGTAGGAGTATCGACATTTGGTTGTTCTTGTTCGTCGTCTGTATAATAAAATGTTCGAAATGTATGTGTTTCAATGATATAATGAGCCTCGAGGGATGGATCTGATGAAATTGGAACATGCTGATCAGTAATATATGCTTCATCCTTTATTTTCTCAGACATGCTCAAATGGAGATTTTTTAGGGACCGATGCTTTCAATTATAAGAAAAGGATTTGGACTATTAAAGTAGTTTGTTTGCCTAACGAAATGTTTTGTCAAATCAGTCGTGGCTGTTTGGACGGAATAGTCCTACAACACTCGCTGCGGCACTCGGCACTGCGGATAACCTGCGGAGCGCGGAGCTCGCAACATCTTTTGAGACAATCTATTTGCAGCCACGCTTCCGCAGCCACGTTTACAGCCACGCCCCCCGTGGCTGTAAACGTGGCTGCGAATAAGAAAAATATGTACT
>Ga0169931_10006872_pt1 | contig 17026 bp, 13 predicted proteins | sample Kivu_15m_20L_FD_129675 | JGI IMG/M metagenome (GOLD analysis project Ga0169931, IMG submission 129675) | Freshwater microbial communities from Lake Kivu, Western Province, Rwanda to study Microbial Dark Matter (Phase II) - Kivu_15m_20L... | ecosystem: Environmental > Aquatic > Freshwater > Lake...
GACGAAATCAGTCAATTGCCATAATTATAATCACCTCGTCACAGTAGGTTGAGTTGGGGAACGAAACTTAACATCAACATCCTCATTCGCGCTTAGGGGATAATAGAAACAAGAGCAATTGGAATTGGTAGAAAGTAATTTTTTTCCGTCAAACTAGGTAATTTTGCTGATTTTTTTAACCACATACTTATTTTCTCTCCCGCTTCTTTTGCCATATCAAGGATATCTTCCTGGAGTGCTGTAGAAGCTATTGTAATCGCATCATCTTCTAACAGCGAAATTAAGTTATAAACTTCTTTTCCCGTTGCACCTTCTTCCTTTAAAGGATGAGATAGATCAGTGTTGAAAGTGTAGAACGTCAGATAGGAATAAGAGTTTGACGTCATATTATTTTCTAACTCACGCAAGGGATGAGTGACAAATAGAACGTACTGAATGTTTTGACTTTGTAAATCGGGAAAACACCCATAAAATCTTTTAGCTGAGATTGTTGTGAAATCAGCTTGAACCTTTCTGGATAGAGAACGTGCAAGACATCCTATTGGATCTAAATCATGAAGAGGTATATGTCCACTCCCATCTTCTTTTTTGACCCATGGGCAAAGACCAGCGAGCTTGATATTTTCTTTTTCCTGTCCAAACAGGTTAAATTCTGGATCGAAGGTGAATTTTTTGTTGAGAATGGTAGCAATCTTAGTTTCAGTCGTTTTTATTACCGTACCTTCGTTTTCAAATACGGGACGATTCCATTTCTTAGTGCTAAAATTTAAATTATACTCGTGGTCAATGGAGCATAAACCTAATTCCATCCATTTTTCCAGGCGGGTTTCTAGTTCTTTCCTGCTAATTACCCATTGTCGTTTCACTTCTGTTTGAACCTCTTTTAGTTGTTTTTCCATGTCATTATGAGCAGATTCAGCTTTCTTTAAAATATCGTCAATTAGTGAGACCTTATTTTCTTCGATATCTTTAAAGATTTGCTCTTCATCTTTCGGGCTGAGTAAACCCAGAATCTTGAGCCGCATTCTTTCATCTTGAATGCCCATTTGTGTAAAGCGATCAACAAGAGCTCGTTCTCTCTTTTCCTCATGGGTATCAGCAATAATTAGGTAATAAGCAATCACATCTGAAATTTGTCCTAGTCGTGCAACTCGACCATTCCGTTGCATTAGCACTGCTGGGTTTGGAGTTAAATCCCAATGAATGACGCGGTTCGCCGTTTGAAAATCAAAGCCTTCATCCGCAGCTGAAGTTGCCACTAATACTCTTATATTTGAACCTCTTTCACCTAAACCGCGTAACCTTGCAACAGTATCCTCTCTTTGAGAAAGGCTCATATCACCAGTTAGTTTTCCACTGTATCCTGGAAGGGCCTTAATGATAATTTCACAAGTTTGTAGGCTTTCAGTAAAAATTAGAAATTTTGATTCGGGATCCCTATTAAGCATCTCTTTAAGCCAATCCAGTTTAGCATTTTCTACTCCGGGTTGACCATTAGTAAAACTTAAAAGTTCTAGCGCAAGTTGTGTTAATTCTAAAATTTCACCATTGTCAGCTATGAAGGTGCTATCTTCTTCTTCGTCTTCGTGAAGATGCTTGCTAAAATTATAAATCTCAGGTATGGTATTATTTGGTTGTGCTATTGCTCTGGCTTGAAAAGTAAAATTATTATCACTGGGGAAGGAAACATCTACGTGTTCAGACTTTATGCTTTCATTGTAGACAGCAAGCTTTTGAGAAATCGCTTTAATAAGCTTACGAAGATTTTCTGTACTATCTGATTTGTCTTGTTTATAGACAGTTTGGTTGTCCCATTTTGTATGTTTAATACACCATCTAAACAGCCAAATTGCACCACTAATTGTGCTACTAGTGAGTCTTGTTTCCAATTGTCTAACTGAAAATCCACTAAACCTTTGATTGTGATTCTTGCGAATCTCTTGAACTTTTCTCCGAATCTTTTTAATTAACTGTAGATATTCATCACTGACCCTAAGATTTGGGCGTTCAATAGTCAATGTGGGAAACATCTTCTCATTATTCCAATTACGAACGGTATCTTGTTGTCGCCAAATTAATGCGATAGGTGATTGATCGCTAGCTAAAAGGTTAACAAGTTTTTGCTGATAGATATCATCTGAGTATGAATTCTCAATTACTGAGGTTCGATGAGTGAGAAGACGTAATAGATTAATAAATTGATTTTCAGAACTAAAAGGTGTAGCACTCATTAAAATTACCAGTTCAGGAGGATTAGAATTATTCCAGAACTCTCCAGTTATCATTTGATAAGCGGCTTGATAGGCTTTTGTTGTTCGTTGTCCTATGAACTGTGGGTTGGTCAATCGGTATTCACTTGCACAATGATGTGCTTCATCAATAATTATAATTTTAGGTTTTATTCCTGGTGGTAAATTTTTTTTATCAGATTTTTCCACATAGCGTCTTGCAGCATCCATACTAGCAATGTGAATCCCATCAGTTCTCCGTTTACCATATTCCACAAACCGGTTTTCAACTTCAATAATACTTTGATTATCCATCCCAGGAATGAGGGATTCAAGCTTTTGCTTGACATCATCTAAAAGCCCGCCTTTTGTAAGATAAAGACAGTGAATTTGACCTTGAGCAATCAGCAAATCTCTTAGTATTAGACCAACTTCAATAGTCTTTCCCAGTCCAACCTCATCGGCAATTAGTACGCGCTTTACTCTCAACTGATGGGTCTTCATATACTGTTGTAATGCCAATTGGTGAGGAAAAGGATCTTTGTTACTAACAGTAATTCGACCCGAAAAAATGTTACCAAGGATTTCTAATGCACCAAGTCGCATGACTGTATTAATACGGAATGTAGGATTTAAATCTTTGCTATTATTAAGCACACTCCCACCGGGGAAATATGCTTTTTTTTGCTCAAGCATTTCTCTGACATAGGGAAATTTGTGGAATAGATCTTCCCATGGGCGAAGTTGGCTAAACCAAATACCACGCCGATCCATTAGCTCATTAGCATTAGCACTAGCGCCTATGGTAAATGCGTAATGAGAGTAAGCGGGTGCATTAGGGTTTTCAGGATCTGCATAGACTACATCTGCATGATGACCTTTTAGAGAAGGAATCTCAAATAACTGATAAGGCATAATTAAGTTCTTAATTTTGTTACAATCTGAGTCTAAATGTAAACAAAATTACTTTAATTAATCCTAAGTTTCTCCCACATCTATCTTTAGATAGATTTTGAGTCCTAGACTGCAATACTTTTACCCCCATTTTAACTCCTTACCCTGAGTGGTGTCCAGACTTAGTTTGTGAAGATCAACAAATTTTCTCCGGTTTTTACCTTCACTTTAGGTGATTCACGGAAAAGAAATTCCAAACTACTTGGGGAAAGTAAATCAACACAAAATGCGATCGCACTCTAATTAATTGTCACTTTAATAATTCAAAACCTAAAAAGGTTCTTAAAAAATTCAACCAAAGGATTACTTTTAAGAGTTGGTTTTGGGGGGGTGGAAGAAGAGGGTGAGACTGAGGGCGATTTATTTTGAATAGGATTTGCATTTGCAGGTGTTTGTTGACGAGGTGGAGTAGGTTTTGGGGGAATTTGTTTTTGAGCAGAGGGATGTGGGCCTGTATTTATGGTTTGTTTCCCTGTATAGCTTCTTGTTGCTGGTGGTGTGGGCTTTTTTGGTAGTACATTGCCTTTTGTGGAAGTATTCAATATAGGATCTGGTTTGGTAATACTTGCTGGGTTTAAAAAATCTTTTACAATAACTTTAGGTTTAGCAACCTCCGATTTTTCGTCAGTATATATTTCAAATATCCCTTTCTCTTGTGGAGTGTCTTTTTTAGGACAACTATTCAGTATATCAAATGCGTCACTTTCACTTATATTACCTTTTATTTGATAAGGATCTTGTACAATAATCTGAGGTCTTTTGGTAATCTGATTTCTTTCGCTTGTGTATAGTTCGACTATTCCTGTAACTTTTAGATATTTTCCTTTCCACTCTTTTAATTCATCTATTAATTTATGTTCTGTCTTATTCCTAACTCTCATTAAATTCTCTAGACCTTCTAAAAAAATTACGGTTGCAAATGAGTTCCAATTGGTGTCAAAGTGAATAAAGAAAACTTTTCCATCATGGTAGTGAGTTTTGGCAACTTTTCCCACGACTGTAATTTTTTCTCCTTCTTTGTCTAAAAATAAAGATTTTTTTGCTAAAGCTAACAAAACAGGAATTTCATTAGTTGAATTTAACGATGAGTTTAAAACTGAAACATTTCTTAATGAAGATAAATTAATGCTATTATTCAGAAAATCATTAAGAGTTGGAACATCATCAATATGACATTTACAAATCTGTTGAAGACGAGTAACTAATGATCTTACTTCAGAAATATTGCTATTTATGAGTTGGCAAAATACGGACGAATTAGATGGATCTTGATAGTCTCTTTTCCCAAAAATTAAGTTTTCACCTGTGTGATACGTTTCCCAAATATTTTGCCCTGAATCTAAAGCCAATGATACAAGACTTACGTAAATAATAATACTAGAAAACCGGTCAATTCTCTCATTGAAAATTGAACTATCTCTTTGTGGGTGCTGAAAAGCTACGTGACCTGTCTCATTGCTATTTTTGTAAGGCATTCCTGGGACAAACATTCCATCATAATCAATTAGAACGATCTCATCATTACGTACTAACAGATTCCCATGTTGTATATCCCCGTGTGCCATTTTTAGCTCAGAGAGTCTTTGACTAATTACTTGCACCTTTTTAGCAAGATTTTTTAATACTCTAGGATTATTAATGTTATATTGGATATACTCGCTTAAAGATTTGCCCTCTACCCAATCCATTTTTACAATTGGATACCATTTTTCTCTAACCCTAATACCTTCCGCTTCGTACTGAAATTTTACAAAGAAATCATCATCTTTATTTTGTAAAAACCTGCTAATGTAACTGTATCTATCCTGAAGATCTCTAACTTCTTTATGAAAAAAACGGATTGCCCAAGGAGTTGATATACCATTAGTTCTGGTTTCCAATCTCGCTGTAAGCGCAAATCCACCAGAAACTAAGTAAGGAAGACCTAAAGGTGTTTGTTTAACGATCGCATTTTGAAGTTTAGAATTTTTAAAGGCTACACTTGGGTTTTGAATAGCCTCGCGATAATCAGACATTGAAGGGTAGGACATTGATTAGCACCAGTGTAACATCATCATTTCGGATATTGTTTTGCTTGCGCAGAGTTTCTATAAAGTTTGCAAATAAACTATGATCAGAAATTTCAAAAAGCTTTTTCCAATTAAAAGATATAGTTTCCAAATCTGTTACCAACCAGCATGCTAAGGCGTCTGTACAAAGTACCATTTGCAGGTTTTCCTCCAATTTGATTTCCTTACGTAAAATATTCCTGTCTAAAGTCTGCCAACTTTTGGGTAGATGACAAATAGAATTGGGAGAAATTCCAAATTCTTCTGCTGTTATTTCAGGCAACATATTTATTTGTTCTGTGTTGCCATCTGACCAGAATACACAACTATCACCTATAGTTAAAATTGCCATTTTATCTGAGCTAGAAAATTCAGCACCAGCTAAAGTTGCATGAGTTCCTCGTTCTAGCTTTTCGTACATATACCACTGTCTAGTCTCTGGCATCTGCAAGATATGATTACTAGTTACATCAGAAAAGTTTTTGTTTAAAAGTTCTAGTTCTGAGGATTTAAAAATATCTGCACCTTTATCAGTATAGGCATTTACTAATATATCTGCCCAGATATCGCTAAATAAGCTTTCTGTAGCACCATCCGCAATAGCTATTCGCAAAATTTTATTATTCTTTGAAGTTAGGGCGTTCTTGTCTTCACATTCTGCTTCATTCAACCCTTCTTTCTGAATACAAAACCTACGAACTCTAAATGTAAAATTACCAATCTTCCTCTCCTCTTCAATATCAATTAATTTTTTATCTTCAGATAAAAGTTCTGGATCAAATACCGATTCAATTTCATTCTGGGGTGAAACTGCATCTTCATTAACTGGTGATGCTAAATCTCCATCAATATAGACATCTGTTGTTTTAGTATTGTTTTCTGTTCCTTTTTTAGATGATTTTATAATCCCCGGGACTAAGAATAAGAAAATCAATAGAATAATGCTAAAGAGCAACAACTGCATAGCCATAATTAATTACCTCTGATTTATCTATCCATATCAACTATATCCATTGCAGCTCTTGTACCAATGTCTAAAAGTGCAACTAAGGTAGCTAAATCTTTTACATTGTACGCAAAACAACGTGATTCTGACGAAATATCTTCTATTCCCTCTTTCCTAGCAGTTGCTGCCATACTACTAGGTAAATAACTTGACATCCTAAAAAGTTTTTCAGAATAGGTATCTGGCAATCCATCAACTGATGATGGCATTATTACTTCTTTCCCTCCCTTGCTAGAAAGATGGATATTAAAGACTAAAACATTTCCATCATTAGTAGAAAGTTGTTGAATATTTTGAGCAAGTTCCTCTGGGTCTCCATCTGTGCTTTGTCCATCAGTAATGTGTACAAATAGAGGAGGGTAAGCATCAGGATGAGTTGCACACCAGTAATTAAGAACATCATAGGCTGTCTTTAATGCAGAACACATAGGTGTTCCACCTTGAGCTATAGGATCAAACCAGACAGGAAATTTGATTGTAGTTTCAATAACACCTCCTGCACCATCAGGCACTTTTTTCTTTCTTTCTTCCAGACGTAGACAATTAGTTTCAAACAGACTAATTGGGTTAATCCATTCTTGAGATAAATTGCCTGTTAAGGGATTAACAACCCCTAAGCTTGTATCGTAACCAATTACACCCAGATCAAAGTAATCACGAATTCCTTCGGATTTAGTGCATTTTAAAATTAATTCGCTAAACAAACGATTCATAACATCACTTAGCATTTTAGATTTGCTGATACCATCTGGAGTCGCTTCACCCATAGAGCCAGATCGGTCAATAGCAAATAAAAAAGCAGTTGGGTTTTTACGACTTATTTCTGTAGAGTATGGCATTCTTGCAACCTCTTTTTTGTTGAATTAATAACCGGATAAGAGCAGGGGGAGTGGATATAAGTAAAGTAATCACAGCCAATCCTTCCCCTTCTAGTTGGGTTTTAACCACTGGTGGTAGATTAACCTGCGTTTATTACCAAACTGTAAAATTAAATATAACATAGTAAGTCACTTGTAGTTTACTTGTATATTATAAACAAGTATAAGGGTGAAAAACTTTCACCCAACTGGTTCTTACCTTCTAGACAAGTTTCTTCGGGCAAGGGTTTTATCCTTGCACAAATAAATTTAACTCAACCAACATGATTTAGGTTTTGATTAGTTTGTACTTTTATTCTAAGGTTCAGTAGCAGCACAAAAAGCATGTGTTATTACTGACAGCGGTAATGTTGTATGTGGGAAACTTCAACAGGGCGCCCAAAATTCCAATAATATCCAGAAAAAAACTGTAGAATTTGAACACATCAATGTAACATTGCAAAACTGCAAACGTCCATCCCCTACTTCTCCCAGGATTAGTTGTTACTTACTAGTAACTGCCAAACAAGATAGTGAGGTTTACTTTGACTGCTATAGAAGTAAGATATTTGATTTATATGGAAGTGATTATTTGTGTAATAGGGGGCAAATAGGAGGTAGTGAAGCTAGTTCCTCGCCTCAAAGAAGAATGCTGAAAGATCTCCCACTTAAAATAATAGTTACTTTCCAAGACTCCATCTACAGTAAACCCAATAGCTTGTAAATCTTTTTTCTGCAATCGGTCAGGTTTTAATACTCCTTGTGGTCTTAATAAACCTAGACCAAGAGTATAAGCAGCACTTAAGATTTCTCCAGGAGTACGGTAGCAACGTTCCATATCATGAGCTTTACGAATCCCACCTGGATAAATAGTTCCTCCATCACCACCTATATTGATATTATTACCAAATAATAAACGTGCCTTCGGTGCAACTGCTTCTATAGAATGTATAGTCTGTGCTTCATCATAAGCCCAAATCAAACGTTTTTCCTGAATTCTACACTACTAATGATAGTATTTCTTCCTCAATTTCTAATAAATCACTGAAAAATCGATTGGTTTCTGCTAAACAACTATTCAAATAATTTTCATCGGAAGGTAGTCCTTCATAGGTAGAAAGTTTTCTAATTTCTCCACTATCTGTTAGCTCATATACAATTGAATCTTCTAGAAATATGGAAGAATTCAAAGGAACAATATTTTTGAGTTTAGTTTTTAAAAACTCTCCCTTCGGTAAATTATCAAAAGTTTGTAAAATTTGCTGTGCTTTAATTGCTAAGGTAAGATAGTCAATAATGTAAGGACTATGAGTGGTCATAATTAGTGTGTTACCAGCTGTAATATTGACAAATTCCAATAACTTATACAATATATCTCTTTGTGATGTAGGAAATAAATTTTGTTCAAGTTCTTCCACAATATTAAGAAAACATTCATTTCTATACTTGGAAGATAATAACTCTAAAGCAGCTTTTTTAACTTCTTTAGATAAATTTTCATCATTGATAATTGCTTGTATTTCAGTAGTGAGTCTTTTTTGTTGTTCTGCACTTAGTTCGCTTTGAGAAGAACCTTGATTTTGATTAATAGACAAGGCGATATTCCTAGAGACTAAAAACGCTGGAACTAAGGATTGAAAACCACTAGAAGCCTCAGAAATATTCAATTTATAGTTATCGCCTCTAAGAATTAAACTTTGACTAATTTGATCAAACTCCAGCTTCACATTTCCTACTGGCAAGTCTAAAGTTTCTGATAACTCCTGTTGAGATCTTTCCAATTCTTTGAAAAAGTCAAGCAGCATGAGGGGTAAACCTTTTACTTTTTCCGCTTTCTTGATTACACTGAAAAAATTCCTCTCCGCTGGAATATACATAATTTTAGGTAACACATATTTCTTAGGAGTATTACCACTGCGATTAATAGTTAACTTACTATCAGCATAAGTCATTGTATAAGCACTACCGCGATATTCTATTTCAGTTCTAGATCTAAAGTATTTCTTTAAGTTGTTATAGTTACAATATGTATTCACAAGTCGGTTGCGAGATATTACATCTTTCTCGTCTAAACTACCTCGGTATAATTGTTTTTCCAGCCAACTAAACATGGAAATCAATTTTGCAATACTACTTTTTCCTGTCCCTTGATTACCAATAAAAACAGTAATTTTACGAATATCCACCAAGCCATCATTTTCCACAAGTCCTGATTTAATAGGTCCGAAGTTTTGAACTTTTATTTGAGCCATAGATTACTCCTTTTTAATAAGTCTTGGATATGGTGAGAAAAACCATAAACACTATTTTATCACTAAAATGTCTCACTAAAAATCAAAATAAATATAAGGTAAACTTCTTTGAGGTGCCAATAACCAAACTGCATAAAAACATAGAGGCACAAAAACCAGTTTTAACTGCCATGTGAGTTCTAAGTGAAGTTTTCGTTTAAATACATAAGCCACAATTATGAAGACAAATATTAAAATTAACCCCCACAATACCTGATTAGGACTAGTATTTAGAGCTTCCATATAAACCTTCTCAATAAATTGTACATCAGCTCTGTGTCCCCAGAGATTTCCCATGACTAATGCTGAATCTTCAATAATTGTCTGACCAAATTACAACAATTCGAGAAGAAGCCAATGTTACACTAACTGATTTATTACAAGGATTAGAGAACGAAATGCAAAAAATATACCAAGAAAAATATTAAAATAGAAGGGGTGTTGGGTTTAATTCCTCAACTCAATCTACATTACTAATGTGTAATAGGTCCAAGATAGAAGTTTGTTTCCAATTGTGATTTCGAAGGCCATTTAATAAATTCCCCATTGTACTTTGAAATTTTCCTTATTACAAAAAATATTGAAAACGCAAGGGATGGAAACAATGATGAAAGGGGACGAGCTATTGTTTTTGGGAATGGATAGAATTGTGAACCATAAAACCCTTCTAACTTCGTGAAACTATTTGCTATTTGCGAATAAAAAAGGAGTGTATCATGTTTAGAAAAGACTCTGATATGGGCTGAAATGACCTTTGCACAAGTTGGATGGATACCGAAAAATCCCAGAATGCGATTATGGAGTGATAAAACATTTGGCACACCTAAATATAGGCTACCCCCAACTTTTAAAGTTCTAAAGATCTCGTGATTGATCCAGTAAATCTCCTTGGTGTGTTCAAGTATTTGATTGGCTATGATCAGGTCTATTGTCTCATCTTGAAATGGAAGAACTTGGTTTTCGATATTAACATTTATAGGATCAATGCCTTTTTGAACTAAGTTATCCATATTCGAATTGCAAAAATCGACTCCAATTAATTTGCTATTAGGGTGATGCGTTTTTATAATCGACAGATCTTCGCCCACGCCGCATCCTAAATCTACACACATTGAAATATCCAACTCACTAACAATTTTTTTCAGTATATGACGACCATAGGTTTCTAAATGATCAACGGTATTTAATCGGCTGGTCTGTCCAGGTATCAATACTTTTCTAAACATACTGATTACACTCCTTTTGTTTAGTTAATACTAAATGTTGTGGTTTAAAGTGCGATTGGTTATGAGTGCATCACAATATTGAGTCCGTACATAACTTCAATCCGGCAATAACCGGTTCGTCATCTAAGTTTTTCATACAGTCTATACCTGTCAGGGATTACAGCCACCAAAAACCGGGGTTTAAATGCACGACAGCTTAACTCATTCTTTAGACATTCTCTAGATCTGAAGGTAGATCTAGGCTCATTCTCACAGCAATACTCTTGGCTCAATTATAACTCCTTACCCTGACTGGTGTCTAGACCCACTTTGTGAAGGTCAATAGATAGAGGGCAATGTTGGGTTTATTAATAAACCCAACCCACGGCTAAACTAGTTGTTTTAAAACTAAATTAAACTTTCCGCTAGGAAATTCATTCCCTAAAACCCTGGGAAAGCGTTTTAATAATTGGATTCAGTAACCAACTAAAACCCACTTTTAACTGATGTTCTAAAGTCGGTAATCTATATAAGTAGACTAAGCGCCGCACAAGATAACCTAAATAACCATCTAATGTAATCCCTAAAGCTGTAAGAGTAGCATTGTCTACCCCCAAAGCCATAACTTCCCCTAGTGCTTGATAGCGGAAAGGAAGTAGGGGGCGATCAGTTAAAGATGCCCAAATATTCCATGCTGCATAATCTGCTTGCTGAAAAGCCACCTGAGCAGTACCGGGTAGTTGTTGTTCTTCTATGTCCTTACAGTCTGCTAGGTCTCCCAGGGCGAAAATTTCTGGATGCTCTATAACTTGTAGGGTGGGAGTGCAGGTTATTTGTCCCCTTTGGTTATGTGCTAGGGGAAGATTTTGCACCAAAGACGAAATTCTCGTTCCTACGGTCCAAATGACTAAATCCACGGGAATTTCATCTATTTGATTTTTATACTCTAAGGATATTGTATTTTCCCCTATAGATACTACTTTGGTCTCTAAGTCTATAAACACACTTTTCTGTTCTAATGCTTTTTTAGCCTGTTGGCGATTAAACTCTGAAGAAGTGCGCAGTATTTCATCTCCGGTTTCTATTAACCGCAATCTACCTTTCTCTCCCAGTCTATCTGCTAGTTTACAAGCCAATTCTACTCCGCTGTAACCTGCACCCACTATGGCTATACGAATTTTTTCCGGGTCGGTAGCTGTCAAAATTCTCAGTCTTTCTTCCAACCGATGCACATCATAAATGGTACGAAATGGGTAGGCATGCTTAACAGCACCAGGAACCAGATCCAAATTGGTTTCACTCCCCAATGCCAAAACTAACCTGTGGTATGGGAATATTTTTCCATCACATAATTTTACCTGTTGATTATCTGTGTCAATTTCACTAACCTTGGCTTGATGGAAATGTACTCCGGTATTTTCTAATATCTCCTGATATGAGGGTGCTATCTCCCAAGTTTGCAGTTCATTGGTCAGTAGTTCATACAATAGGGGTGAAAAAATAAAGCGATCGCCTTGATCTACTAAAACAATTTCTGGCTTTTCCGTATTTCCCCAATCTAGCTGGCTTAAACGTAAAGCGGTGTAAAGTCCGCCAAAACCGCCACCTAGGATGCAGATTGTTTTAGGTGTTTGTATATGTACTTGTGTAGATATTTCTGTAAGTATTTGATTCATAGTCTTAAAAGTGAGCCAAAAGATATTAATATGATAACGAGTTGAAAGAACAATCTTCAATTTTGGGAATGGGTGGCAAGTAAATTCGAGGTAAAAGCTATGGTAGGTGATCTAGAGTCTAAGCCAAATCCACAAGTGCTAAGATCATTAATCATCCTAGGAACTGCCATAATTATGGGAGTTGGTGGGTTGCAGCTGTACAAGACTTTGCTAACCCAACATTCTAAAGCTAATCAAACACCAACGAGTGAAAGTACCATACCACCAATTCATACTGTCACTGCTTTAGGAAGACTTGAACCGAGAGGAAAAGTGATTAAACTTTCTGCATCCACCTTAACACAGGGAAGTAGGGTTGAGAGACTGTTGGTAAAAGAGGGAGATATGGTAAAGGTTGGACAAATAATAGCAATTTTAGACAACAAACCTCGATTACAAGCAGCATACGAAGAAGCAGAAGCAGCGGTAAAAATAGCCCAGATTAACGTAGAAAAAGTACAACAGGGGGCAAAAATTGGAGAACTGAATGCCCAAAAAGCGGAAATTGGCAGAATAGAAGCACAAAGAGTAGGGGATGAAAGTGGACAGCAAACAGTAGTATTAAGACTAGAAGCTCAATGGCAAGGTGAAACGGCGGTACAAAGAGCAACAATCAATAGACTACAAGTGCAACTAAAAAATGCCCAAGTGGAACTAGAAAGATACCAACAACTATATAAGGATGGAGCAATTTCTCAGTCGTTGTTAGATAGTAAAACCCTAAGCGTTGACACTATTACCCAACAGTTGAGGGAAGCAACAGCAAACCTACAACGTATAGATAATACTAGCAGAAAGCAAATTGAAGAGGCAAAAACTGCTCTAAATCGAATCCGTTCTACAGGTGGGGAGCAAATTATCTCAGCCAAAGCTATTTTGAATAAAATTGCGGAAGTACGTCCTATAGATATAGCAGCAGCGAGGGCGGAACTAAATCGTGCCAAAGCAGCAGCACAGCAAGCAAAGGTCAATTTGGATCAAGCCTATATTAAATCTCCTCAAAAGGGAGTAATATTTGAGATTCATACCCGTGCTGGAGAGCTGGTGGGGAATGAGGGGATAGTAGAAATTGGGGAAATTAGTCAGATGTACGCAGTAGCGGAAGTCTACCAGAGTGACATTAGTAAAATCCTTCCTCAGCAGCAGGTGAAAATATCTAGTAGTTCTCTTGAGGGAGAATTGCAGGGAAAGGTGGAGAGAATTGGCTGGGAAGTGAAAAGACAAAACGTGATTAATTCTGATCCTAGTGAAAATATTGATGCAAGAGTTGTGGAAGTTTACATTAAACTAGATCATTTATCTAGTCATAAAGCCCAAAAACTGACCAATTTACAAATTAAGGCAGTAATTCATCTATGAGAGGACTGATTGAAGAAATACAAAGACGCACACCCTTGGGATGGTTACAACTGAGTCATCATAGAGGTCGATTATTAGTTGCCATATCTGGTATAGCTTTTGCTGATGTATTAATGTTCATGCAGTTAGGGTTCCAAAATGCCCTATATGATAGCAATACCAGATTAAACCGGGCAATGATTGGGGACATTGTTTTAATTAGTCCCCAGAGTAAAAACATGCAAAATATGTCCACCTTTTCCCGTAGGAGACTATTACAAGCGGAGGATGTGCCTGGTGTAAAATCCGCAAAAGCAATGTATGTGGGTTTAGTAGCATGGAAAAATCCCCAAACTCAACGAAAAACCTCTGTACAGGCCCTGGGATTTAGTCCTGAACAATCATTATTAAATGTACCGGCTATTAAAAATCAGTTGGATACAATTAAACTACCTGATTACTTTTTATTTGATCGTGGTGCTAGGGGAGAATACAAACAAATGTTTGCCAAAATAGATCAAGGGAAAATTATCAGTACAGAAATAGAAAAGAGGACAATTCATGTAGGTGGATTGTTTAAATTAGGAGCTTCTTTTGGTGCGGATGGAATATTAGTTTCCAGTGATGAGAACTTTTTACGGATCTTTCCTAGAAGACAAGCAGGAAGTGTGAATTTGGGATTAATTAGTGTAGAATCAGGGTATGAAATTTCTCAGGTAGCAGCAGCACTGAAATCTCGCTTGGGGAAGAATGAAGACGTAAAAATTTTGACTTTTCCAGAATATATCAAATTTGAGGAAGCCTATTGGAAGAAAGAAAGTCCTATTGGGTTTATTTTCAGTTTGGGGGTAGCTATGGGATTTGTGGTAGGAGTTATTATTGTATATCAAGTCCTATCAACTGATGTGAATTCCCATCTGAAGGAATATGCCACCTTTAAAGCTATGGGATATAATAATATGTATTTATTAGGAGTAATTTTTGAAGAAGCAATTATTTTAGCTACTCTGGGATTTGTACCCGGATTTATCATCCCTATGGGATTATACCAAATGGCAAAAAATGCCACTAATTTGCCCATATATATGACCCTATCTAGAGCTATATTTGTTTTAACCTTGACGTTGATTATGTGTATGATTTCTGGAGCTATAGCAACTGGGAAACTACAATCAGCAGATCCGGCGGATATGTTTTGATTGATCATGGTTTTTAAAAACTAGATCTTGGCACATATTAAATAACATGTAAATAACATGAAAAATTCTGAATTAGTATCAACGGGACTACCAGTAATTGATATCCAGAATCTGGACTATTATTTTGGATCAGGATACCTGAAAAAGCAAATATTATTCAATATCAACCTGAAGATTAATGCAGGGGAGATAGTGATTATGACTGGTCCTTCAGGTTCGGGAAAAACCACCCTGTTAACCCTGGTGGGAGGTTTACGCTCTGTACAGTCTGGAAGTTTGAAAGTTTTAGGTAAGGATTTGAGTAAGGCCAGTTTGAAACAATTGACACAATCTAGAATAAGTAATGGTTATATTTTCCAGTCCCATGGGTTGCATGGTAGTTTAACAGCAGTGCAAAACGTAAGAATGGGTTTAGAAGTTCATCCTAGAATTCCCGCTTCAGAAATGATGCTCCGTTCCCGTCAAATTTTAGAAGCGGTTGGTTTAGGAGATAGAGTTAATTATTATCCAGATAATCTATCGGGGGGACAAAAACAAAGAGTGGCGATCGCCCGTGCATTAGTGAGCGATCCTAAAATTGTATTAGCGGATGAACCAACTGCTGCATTAGATAAACAATCGGGTAGGGATGTGGTGGAGTTGATGCAGAAATTAGCGAAGGAACACAATTCAACGATTTTACTGGTTACCCATGACCATCGGATTTTAGATATAGCTGATCGGATTATTTATATGGAGGATGGTCATTTAAGTGCGGGTAGGTAACATCTCCTAGTTTAACTTAGATACCAAGATAAGGGGATGGTAACCAACAGTGCAATAATCCCCCCAACTTGAAAGTAGATATCCACGTAGTCAATCATCTTTTCCACAGATTGCTTTTTATCATCAGGAGCTGTGACATATTGGTGTGTTCCCCAGCAATAGAAGATAAAGAAAATGCCTGAAAGAACATAAGCATAGATATATAGATAATTTAGAAATGTCACATAGGCAACAGGAGGGATCTCCGCCTGATAAGACTGATTAAGAAATATCATTGTCAGTAGTGCAGTTGAAGGAATGGCAAGACGTACATCTCCAATTGATCCTGGTAAACTGGGAGAGGCTAATACTACAACAATGATCACCAGTAGTGGTAACACGTACTGGCTAAAAGCACTGATAGCATTTGATCTATAGGTGAAATTGAAGTCCACTGCACCGCAGTTATTTAGGTCGCCAAATCCAAAGTTTGTGTTGTATTTACGGATGTAAGGAATAACCTCGCCGCTTAAATATTCATATCCAGGTATGGTAGCAAATATTCCCCTTAAACTATCCACCTTATTATTCTGTGGCTTAAGGTAAACGCAGTCAGGTGACCCCCTAAGGCAAGATAGTTGATAAGGACGAGTTTCAAAAGTAACCGGAAGCACAATTGTTTGAAAGGGAGATTTATGAAGATTTATATCATCAACATATAACTTTGCCGAAAACCGAAAGAATTGATACCTAAGGTCCCCCAATATATCGAGTGGTTTACCCGGTTCTGTCTGCATCACCATACTCTCATCCTCAACCTGATTGGTTATCTCTACTATCTCGGTGAGAGGAATTTTGTTCTCTTCAATGATTTTCTGAATGGTTTGTGGCCATAATAGCCAGTACCAACCCTCTACCCAGTATGATTGCTCAGATAGGGAAAAGTCATGAATATTCTCAACGTGAAGACCAATCTGAATTGTTCGCTCCGGGTTATCGAAAGTCACAGGTCTGCGAAAAGGTTCTTCTGTTAGGGGAGAAGTTGCAGCATTGGACCTTTGTTTGGCTAGGGGGCCCAGGTCATGAAGCATCAAAGTACCGAACAAAAACAGAATGAAAAAACATGAAAACAAAGTTATTATCCGTCTGCGCAAGCGAATGCCTTCTTTTTTGCGAAAATTCATCACTCAATTACTCTTATAATAAACAAGCAAACCGTTTTAACACGTATATCTTTTTCGGCAAAGTTAAAATGGTACAACCATTAAATCAGATTTCTCCATTGATCGGAAGTAGCATTACCTTATTTGGCTACACGTTCTAGTTGGACGGCTCAGGAACTTATCAGCAACCGTGGTAACACGTTACGTTGCCATCCAATTACTTGGGAGCATACAACTGAATTCGGCTTTGGTATCCCTGGAGAAGAACAGATAGTGGA
>Ga0169931_10006873_pt1 | contig 17021 bp, 15 predicted proteins | sample Kivu_15m_20L_FD_129675 | JGI IMG/M metagenome (GOLD analysis project Ga0169931, IMG submission 129675) | Freshwater microbial communities from Lake Kivu, Western Province, Rwanda to study Microbial Dark Matter (Phase II) - Kivu_15m_20L... | ecosystem: Environmental > Aquatic > Freshwater > Lake...
GTGATTGGGAAGATGAGTGACAGCGCGAAACATTTCAGTATTTCAGCTTTTCAGCGTTTCAGCATTTACTCAAAAATACCCTTCTTTTTTGCGGTCTTCCATTGCGGTTTCGGAGCGTTTGTCGTCGGCGCGCGTGCCGCGCTCGGTCTGGCGTGCCGCAGCGACCTCGGCGATCACCTGGTCGAGGTCGGCGGCGCCGGATTCGACCGCGCCGGTGCAGGTGGCATCGCCGATGGTGCGGTAGCGGACGGTGCGGACTTCCGCGACTTCATGCTCCTGCGGCTTGAGGAACTCGGTGACCGCGAGGAGCTGGCCGTTGCGTTCGAATATCTCACGCTGATGGGCGAAGTAGATCGAGGGCAGCGGGATCTTCTCCTGCTTGATGTACATCCAGATGTCCATCTCGGTGAAGTTCGACAGCGGGAAGACGCGGAAGTGCTCACCGGGGTGCTTGCGACCGTTGAACAGGTTCCAAAGTTCCGGTCGTTGGTTCTTGGGGTCCCATTGACCGAAATCGTCGCGGTGCGAGAAGAAGCGTTCCTTGGCGCGGGCCTTTTCCTCGTCGCGGCGTCCGCCGCCGAGGCATGCGTCGTACTGATGCTTCTCGATGGTGTCCAGCAGCGTGACCGTCTGCAGCTTGTTACGCGACGCGTTGGGTCCTTTTTCCTCGACCACGCGTCCGGTATCGATTGATTCTTGGACCAAACCGACAACCAGGTTGGCTCGGACCAGATCGACAAACTCGTCACGATAGGTCATGGTTTCATCGAAGTTGTGTCCGGTGTCGATGTGGACCAGCGGGAATGGCATTCGTGCCGGCCAGAACGCCTTGCGGGCGAGCCAAGCCATGACGATCGAGTCCTTGCCGCCGGAGAAGAGCAGCGCTGGATTTTCAAACTGGGCCGCCGTTTCGCGAAGCACGAAGATCGCTTCGGCTTCCAATTGCTGGAGATGGGTGAGGTGGTAGTTGGGCATGAAGTGAGGATGAGAAAGAGAGAGCAGATGAAAGGAGATGAGTGATTGGTGATTAGGAGAGTGCCGAGTGCTGAGTGAGAAGTGATGAAGAAGGAAGATCAGTTATCGGTTATCGGTTATCGGGAAGAGGAGGTCAGCGCGGGGCCGGACAGCGCGGGCGGAGGTTGAAATTTTGAATGTTGGATTTTGGATTTTGAATGGGGCCAAGTGATTCCTTGGGGCAGTTCTTGCGCGCGGTGCGCCACGAAAAACGAGCACCTTGTCGCCACAAGGAGTGGCGGCTTGAAGCCGCCATGGTAGGCAAAGACGGCTTTCAGGCCGCCTTCGTGCGGCTGGCCAGCTCGTCCGACTTCTCTCCAGGAAGACGAGCCACGGATGAACGCAGATGGACGCGGATGCGCTGCCGCGGATCTGCCTGGTCAGTCACGATTGATGACAAGTAGGATGCCCGTCCTGTGGAAAGAGAGCGTTTCGCCACGCATCATCCAACATCCCGTCGATCGTCCGGCCGGTCAGCCTCGCCCATCCGTTTTTAGCTTCATCGTCCTGCTGGAGGATTCCGCCGCATGGACGGATGGTCCAGCCTGCCCGGATCGCATGGCAAGGGTGAGGCTTTCGGTTTCCTCAAGCCATCGGACATTTTCGCGGAAGCTGAGGGAGCGATCGACAATCCGGTCGAATTCCCGGCTGCCCTCGGCAGTGCCCCACTTCCATGCCGGACTGAATGTGACCGTGTCGTTCATTTGATGCGATTCAGCTCCAGGATGTCGATCTGATCCAGCGGCCGTCCGGCATCCGCCTTCATTTTCAGCAGGGTTTCCAGTGAGACGACGGGGGCCGAAAGGCCCGGACGCAGTTCCATCCATGCGAGTTGGCGGGCTTCCGCAGGAAAATCGAAGGGTTCCTCGATGAAGATGTCGATGGGAGTCCTCTGGTGGACATCGCTCCAGAGCTTGATCACCATCATGTGCTTCTCATGTTGCCACTGTTTCCGATTTACGGGATCGGCGAAATCCTCCGCGGTGACCGGAACCATCATTTTGTAACCGAGGTCGGCGAGCGTCGCAATGCCGTGAAGGACATTGTCTCGCTCCAACCTGAGAACCAAATCCACGTCACGGGTCATGCGTGCATAGCCGTGCGCGTTCACGGCCAGCCCCCCGACAATGATGTACTCAACACCTGCATCGTTGAGAGCCTTGACAATGGCCTCTACACTTTGAAGTTCCATGGTGTCGGTGGATGCAAGAGAGGTGAGAAGTGCCGAGTGAGAAGAAAGAAGAGGTCAGCAGTCAGCAGTCAACGGACAGTGGTGGTCAGGCATCAGGGAAGAGGGATCGGTGATTGAGAATGGTTGAAGAGTGGGCGAGACGTCCACGCACCTTTAGGCAGGGCTTTGCTCTATCCGGCACCCGACATTCGATTTGTGCGGCCATTCAGGGGTTGCTTTCACTTCAGCTGATCCGTGGCAGGATGGCTTCGACGAGTTCGATGGTGGATTCTTCGACTGTGCTTTGTTCGGTATCGAGGATGAGGTTGGAATCGACAGGCGGCTCAAACCCGCTGTCCTTGCCGGTGAAGTTGGCGATTTCGCCGCGTGCTGCTTTTGCGTACAAGCCTTTGACGTCCCGTTGTGCACAGGTCTCGTAATCGGCTTTGACGTAGACTTCGAACAGATCGTCGCCGAGAATGCCGCGTGCGATGTCGCGCAGCTCGCCACGGGGTGTGATCGCCGAGACGAACGTGACGATGCCTTGGTTCACGAACAACTTGGCGGTTTCCGCAATGCGCCGGATGTTCTCCAAACGGTCGTCGTCGCTGAACCCGAGATTGGTATTGAGGCCGGTGCGCAGGTTGTCGCCGTCGAGAATGACCGTGAACCTGCCTTGTTGGTGAAGGATGCGCTCGGCGGCGTTCGCGATCGTCGATTTGCCCGAGCCGGATAGCCCGATGAGCCATACCACCAGCCCACGCTGTCCCAGCAGCCGTTCTTTGTCGGCGCGCTTGAGAAACCGATGGAACTCGGGGAAGATCATGGGGGTAAATGCTGAAAAGCTGAAAAGCTGAAATCCTGAAATGGGAAGAAGGGAAGGGAGATTGGGGAGAAGAGTAGTTAGTTATCAGTAATCAGTTATTGGGGAAGAAGGGAAGAGGAGAGTGCCGAGTGAGAAGAGTAGACGCGAAATTGGTGATTGGATATTGGGGAAGAAGGGAAGAAAGATTAGAGTGGGGCCGGAAGCGTAGGCGGAGGTTGAAATTTTGAATGTTGAATTTTGAATGTTGGATGGAGCAAGGCGCTCATCAAGGAGCGTGGGCGTTTCGCCCACATCGATTCTCTTCAAGAGAGGGCGAGACGCCCACGCGCCTTGAAAGAGAGACGGCCGGTCGAGGCCGACCAGCCCTACCATGGAAACGAATGCGCTGCCGCGGATGTGCTTGGAGGGGCAGGCAGCTTGTCGCTTCGTGGAGTGGCGGCTTGAAGCCGCCATGGTTGGCAAAGACGGCTTTCCAGCCGTCGTCGTGCGGCTGGCCCGCTTGTCCGACTCATCACGAAGAAGAAGGAACCACGGATGAACGCGAATGCGCTGCCGCGGATGTGCTGGAACTGTTACAATTCATGACAGGCAAGGATGCCCGTCCTCCGAGAAGATAGTGCTTCGCTTCATTCAACATCCAATATTCAGCTGCTACTCATCAGCTTCCCTTGCCGATGATGAATGCGTCGAAGCCGTGGGCTTTGAGAGTCGCGGTGGGGAGGATGGCGCGTCCGTCGAAGACGAATGCGGGTTTGAGCATTTGGTGGTGGATCCGGGCGAAGTCGAGCTCGCGGAATTCGTCCCATTCGGTGAGTGCGGTCATCGCGTGTGCGCCCTGAGCGGCTTCGTACGGATCGGCCACGACCTGCAGGTTGGATGCCAGCAATTGCGGATCGACGCCCGCGGTGGCGAGTTCACGGCGGATGGTGGCCTCATCGACCTGCGGGTCGTACACCGCGAGCCGGGCGTGCTCGTGGAGGAGATCGCGGCAGACGTGGATCGCTGGAGATTCGCGTGTGTCGTTGGTGTCCTTCTTGAAGGCGAAGCCGAGCACGGCGATGCGCTTGCCGTTGACGGTATTGAAGAGGGTGCGGACGATTTTCACTACGAAGCGCGATTTTTGCCAGTCGTTGAGGTCGACGACCTGGCGCCAGTAGGCGGCGACTTCCGGCAGGCCGAACGACTCGCAGAGGTAGACGAGGTTGAGGACGTCCTTCTGGAAGCAGGATCCGCCGAAGCCGACCGACGACTTGAGGAATTTGGGTCCGATGCGCGAGTCGCTGCCGATCGCGCGGGCGACTTCGTCGACATCGGCCCCGGTGGCCTCGCAGAGTGCTGAGATCGAATTGATCGACGAGATCCGCTGGGCAAGGAACGCGTTGGCGACGAGCTTCGAGAGTTCGGATGACCAGAGGTTGGTGGTGATGATTTTTTCGCGCGGCACCCAGTGGGCATAGATCGAGGCCAGCGCCTCGACGGCGGCGTCTCCTTCCGGGTTGCTTTCGCCGCCGATCAGGATGCGGTCGGGGTTTTGCAGGTCGGCGATGGCCGTGCCCTCGGCGAGGAACTCCGGATTGGAAAGCACGCTGAAGCTGGCTTCGGCCGAGGAATTGGCGTTGAGGATCGTCTGGATCGCGCTGGCGGTTTTGACCGGGATCGTGCTTTTTTCGACGATGATTTTGTGTCCCTTTGAAACCTCGGCGATCAGGCGGGCGGCGGACTCGATGTAGTGGAGGTCGGCTGCGCGTCCGGCGCCGATGCCGTAGGATTTCGTCGGCGTGCCCACCGAAACGAAGATCAGGTCGGCTTCGGCGACTGCGTTGCGAAGGTCGGTGGTGAAGTGCAGGTTGCGTCCGCGTGCCGAGACGACGACTTCATGCAATCCGGGTTCGTAGACGGGAAGTTCGTCCGAGTTCCATGCGCGGATCCGATGTTCGTTGAGGTCGCAGACGGTGACGCGGATGTGCGGGCACTTCGCGGCGATCATTGCCATAGTGGGTCCGCCGACGTAGCCGGCGCCGAGGCAGCAGATGGAGGTGATGGTCATAAGGTAAATGCTGAAAAGCTGAAAAGCTGAAATGCTGAAATACTGAAAGGATGAAAGGATGAAAGGATGAAAGGATGAAATGCTGAAAGGTTGAAAAGCGGGTTGTTGGGTGTGGTGTTGATTGGCTAAAGATTGCGGCGGACTTTGGATACGATGGTGGTGAAGATTGCGATGATTTCTCCAAGTTCCCGGTGAAGAATGTGTAATTGAGGGTCGGTAATACCGCAGTCCTCGATGAGCAATTCGATCCAGAGTCCGGTCTCGTCGGCTTCCTGGAGCAACCCGTCGAGCTTCGAGCAGAATTCGGAGTCGGATCGCGCACGGGAGGCTTCCCTGGCGTGAGACGCAACCGATGTCCCCGAGCGCAGCATCTGCCTGCCAAGTATCGACACTTCTTCACGGGTACGGGGCAGCCCTATGTAGATCTTGATGATGGCCGATGCAATCTCTCTGGTGCGTGATCGTAGTTCCTCGGAGATGCGCATGCGATGCAGTGTCTGAATTTCAGCTTTCAGTTTTTCAGCTTTTCAGTTTTTACCTATGACCAGATACCAAAGGAACAGTGAATTGTAGGTGAGGTAGCGCTTGAAAAGCCGTCTGGGTTCCATGGCGAGGCGGTAGGCCCATTCGAGTCCGAGTTTCTGGAGGCATGCCGGGGACTGACGGACTTCCCCCGCGTGGAACGCGAAGGCGGCACCGATGCCGAAGTAGACGGCCGGCGGGAGTCGGTCTTTGTTGAGGGCGATCCAGTGTTCTTGTTTCGGGCATCCGAGGCCGACCCAGACGAGGTTGGCGCGGGATGCGCGGATGCGTTCGAGGATGCGCTCGGTTTCGCCGGGCGGCCACTCGCCGAAGGGCGGAGAATCGGTGCCGGAGATGCAGGCGTCCGGATAGCGATGGGAAAAGATGGCGGTGAGTTTGGTGAGTGTTGTGGGAGATCCGCCGAGGAGGAAATGCCGGAACTCTTGGCGTCCTTGCGTCGCTTTCAGGGTTTCGAGCATCAGGGTCGGCCCGTAGACCCGGTCTGTGAGTCGTTGTGCCGGGGGCAGCTTGCGGTTGATCGCCCAGACGAGCGGCATGCCATCGGGAACAACGAGATCGAAGCGCTGCATCGACGATCCGAAACCGTTGTCGCGACGTGCAAGAGTGACCACGTGGGTGTTGGCCGCCTCGACCGCGTAAGCGCGGTCAGCCGCAGTGGCTCGCTCCAGGATCCATGCAACGGCTTGCTCGTAGGTGGTGGCCGCAACGGGCAGGCCGATGACGGGGATGGTATTCAAGGCAGATGGGCGAATCAGGAATGGCGGATTTCAGTGCAGGGGGAGGCGATCCTGATGCGGTCCGAATCGATGCAGATCATCGCGTCGGCATTCCTCAGCGGCAAAAAGGTTCGATCGAACGAAGCGTGGCGTTGGTTCGCACGGCATGGTCACGATGTTGCGGATCCGCGAACAGGTAGAGTGCGTAGCCCCCGTGGCCGCCACCGCAATATTTGCGGGCGATCGAGCCCGGGATTTCGGGCAACGGCTGCATGCCTTCGTCGAGCTGCGTTTCGTGATAAACAGAGACCGCCTCGGCGATGCGTCCGATGTCTTGATGGAGTACACCCTCGCGGGCGATGCGTCCGCTGGCGGCGATGCGGTCGTAATCGCGCGCCCGATCGGCCGCACCGGGGGTGTCGTGGGCTTTGCCGGTCCAGTGGATCGCCATGAGGTGATTGAGGAAATCCCCGCTGTGTTTGAAATCGAGTTTGGGCCGATCGCCGGAGCGCCAGACGCAGAGGCCGGTTTCGCGGATGACTGCCGGGTCTTGCCATCCGACGCCCAGATCGATCTCCGATTCGATGCCGTCGCGGCCGTTGAGGATGGCCCATGCTCCGCTGCCGCCGAGGCCGGATTGTTTTTCGTAAGGCCAGTCGTGAAGCGAGACCAGCGGAGAGATCGCGCAGTTGACGATGAACGCGCCCTGTCGTGCGAACCGTGGCACGTCGAGCCATCCGCCCGCAAAATCAACCCTTAATGCGACTTGGGATGGTGCCTGCACCCAGCGGACGATGGAACTGGTCGAGACCGGCGCGAATTGCGGCGGGGTTTTGTCGAGGACAAGGTAGGTCGCTCCGGTGCGGGCGCAGAGTTCGCGTTTGAGGTCGGCGTATTGATCGTCGGCGGTGACTGCGAGGATGTCCGGCCGGATGCGTAGGAAGTCGTCCTCGAAATCCATTCCGGTTTTCGTGCCGTGTGAGATGACGACATCGTCGACCATCTTCAGCCCGGCGAGCAAGGCGCGTTTGTGATCGTCCGGTAGCGACGATTTTCGCTGCTTGTGATGCCAGAGAACTTCGGAAGAGGCGAATGACACGGTGAGATGATCGCCGTGGCTGCGGGCTTCCTCGAGGAATCTCAGGTGTCCCGCGTGCAGGATGTCGTAGCAGCCGGACACGAAGACCTTGGTCATGCAGAAAGCGGGATGAGGAAAGATTGTGGGTGATCGGTTGTCTCGGAAGAACGCCGTGTGCGCGGAGTGCCGGTGGCGCGGAGCATTTCCCGTCGTTCACTCGCGAGCGACGGCAACGTGGTGTCCGTGGGCTTTGAGCAGGGCGTGGCGTCGGGCTTCATCGAGATCGGCGGCGACCATCTCCGCGCACATTTCTTCGACGGTGATTTCCGGTTCCCAGCCCAGTCTGGCTTTGGCCTTGGCCGGATCGCCGAGCAGTGTCTCGACCTCGGCGGGGCGGAAGTAGCGCGGATCGACGCGGACGATCACGTCGCCGGGTTTGACGGCCGGGGCTTTCGATGGATCGGTGACGCGGGTGACAGTGGCTGTTTCCGTCTCACCGCTTCCCGCGAACTCGACCTCGATACCGGCCTCACGCGCGGTCATGCGGACGAACTCGCGTACCGAGATTTGTTTGCCGGTGGCGATGACGAAATCCTCGGCGGTTTCCTGCTGGAGCATCATCCATTGCATGCGGACGTAGTCGCGGGCGTGGCCCCAGTCGCGGAGCGAGTCGAGGTTGCCCAGGTAGAGGCAGCGTTCGAGGCCTTGGGCGATGTTGGCGATGCCGCGGGTGATCTTGCGGGTAACGAAGGTTTCGCCACGTCTCGGCGACTCGTGGTTGAAGAGGATGCCGTTGCACGCGTAGATGCCGTAGGCCTCGCGGTAGTTCACGGTGATCCAGTAGGCGTAGAGTTTGGCGACCGCGTACGGTGAGCGCGGGTAAAACGGGGTGGTTTCCTTTTGCGGGATTTCCTGGACAAGTCCGTAGAGTTCCGAGGTCGACGCCTGGTAGTAGCGGGTTTTCTTCTCCAGACCGAGGAAGCGAATCGCTTCGAGAAGACGGAGTGCGCCGATCGCATCGACATCGGCGGTGTATTCGGGTGATTCGAACGAGACCGCGACGTGTGATTGGGCGCCGAGATTGTACACCTCGTCCGGCTGCACTTCGCTGAGGATGCGGGTGAGGTTCGAGCTGTCCGTGAGATCGCCGTAGTGAAGGCGGAAGCGTGAACCGGCAACGTGCGGATCCTCGTAGATGTGGTCGACGCGCTGCGTGTTGAAGAGCGATGCGCGGCGCTTGATGCCGTGTACTTCGTACCCTTTTTCGAGGAGAAACTCAGCCAGGTAGGATCCGTCTTGGCCGGTGATGCCGGTAATGAGTGCTTTTTTCATGAGGGAGGGGAGGTGTATGGAAAGTGCCGAGTGAGAAGTGAGAAGAGAAGAAGGGAGATCAGTGATCGGTGATCAGTTATTGGGGAAGAGGAAGAAGAAAGTGCCGAGTGCCGAGTGAGAAGTGAGAAGAAGAGAAGGGAGATTGGTGATCAGTGATCGGTGATCGGTTATTGGGGAAGAAGGGAAGAGGAGATTGGATATTGGAAATTTGTGATTGGGGAAGAATGTAAGAGGAGATCAGGGCGGAGCCGGGGAGCGTCGGCATCCTGCCGGCTCCGCCGCGCGTCCCGCGTGGCGGGTGAAAGAAACGTGAAGGAGAAGTGCCGAGTCAGAAGTGAGAAGTAGGAAGAAGAGAAGGGAGATGGATGCTTGGGGAAGCGAGATGAAAATGTTGAATGTTGAATTTTGGATGTTGAATGAGCCAAAGCGATTTCTTGGGGCATTTCTTGCGCGCGTTTTGCTTCGAAGGGCAAGCCGCTTGTCGCTTCGTGGAGTGGCGGCTTGCAGCCGCCATGGTTGGCAAAGACGGCTTTCGGGCCGTCGTCGTGCGGCTGGAAAGCCGCATCTGCGATTCATGGCTGCCTGGAGGCAGCCACACCATGTCTTGCACTTGTCCGACTCATCTCCAAGAAGAGGAACCACGGATGAATGTAGATGGACGCGAATGCGCTGCCGCGGATGTGCTGGAACTGTTACAATTCATGACAGGCAAGGATGCCCGTCCTCCGAGAAAAAATCGCTTCGCTCCATCCGGTATTCAACATTTCCCTTGGCGATACTTTCAGAGTCTCGTTTCACCACTGGCAAGGCCAGCTTGGAAGTCGGCATAGGCGGCGGCAAGGCCGTCGCGGAAATCGACGGATGGAGCCCATCCGGTGGCGCGAATCTTCGTGATGTCGAGCAGCTTGCGCGGGGTGCCGTCGGGTTTCGATGGATCGGTGAGGATGGTCCCGTTGAATCCGACGACCTCGGCAATGAGTGTGGCGAGTTCGAGAATGGTGACATCCGAGCCGGTGCCGACGTTCACCCAATCAGGCGGGTTGTCGAGGGTGAGGAGGTGGAAGCAGGCGCTGGCGAGGTCGTCAGTGTGGAGGAATTCGCGCCGCGGCGTGCCGGTGCCCCAGATGGTGACGCTTGGCGCGTCGGTGGTTTTTGCCTCGTGGAAGCGTCGAACGAGTGCGGGGATGACGTGCGAATTCTCCGGGTGGTAGTTGTCGCCGGGCCCGTAGAGGTTGGTGGGCATCGCGCTGTGGTAGAGCAGCCCGTGTTGCGCGCGGTAGTGTTGGCAGAGCTTGAGTCCAGCGATTTTGGCGATCGCGTAGGCTTCGTTGGTTGTTTCGAGCGCCGAGGTGAGCAGGCAGTCCTCGGTCATCGGCTGCGGAGCCATCTTCGGATAGATGCAGGAGGATCCGAGGAAGAGCACTCTGGGCACCCCAGCGAGGCGGCTGCCTTCGACGAGGTTTGCGGCGATCATCAGGTTTTCATAGATGAAGTCCGCGGGGTAGGTCGAATTGGCATGGATGCCGCCGACTTTGGCCGCGGCGATGACGACCGTGTCCGGCTTGCGTGAAGCGAGAAAGTCGAAGACGGCGCGCTGGTCGAGCAGGTTGAGTTCGCTGCGGATTGCGGTGATGAGATCGAATCCGCCTCGGCGATCGGCCTCGCGCACGAGTGCCGAGCCGACCATTCCGCGGTGTCCGGTGATGAAGAGACGCATGAGGGGTGGGGGTAAATGCTGAAAAGCTGAAATACTGATATGCTGAAATACTGAAATAAAGAGGAAGGGAGATCAGTTATCGGTTATCGGTGATCAGTTATTGGGGAAGAAGAGAAGAGGGATTGGATATTGGAAATGAGAGATTGGTGAAGAGGAATACAAGCGCGGAGCTTTTCAGCGTTTCAGCATTTCAGTATTTCAGCATTTACCTCTCAGTGGCTGCCGTAGTGGTCGATGAGTTTGTCCGCCTCGGTGAGGGCCATGGCGGTGACTTGGTCCATGTTGTAATAGCGGTAGGTGGCGAGGCGGCCGATGAAAGAGGTGTTGGATTCCTCCGCTGCGAGCCGGGCATAGCGGAGATAGGCTTCGCGTGCGTCGGGCGCGGGGACGGGGTAGAACGGTTCGTCGTCGGGCGTCCAGTCCTTGGGGAATTCCCGCGTGACGACGGTGGAGTCGAGTTGCTGGCCGGTGGCGTGTTTGAGTTCGACCGTACGGGTCCAGGCCACCGAGAGGTCCGGGTGGTTCACTTGCAGCACGGGTTGCCAGAATCCGGGCTTGCCGGAGATCGCGATGCGTTGGCGCAGCGTCTCGGCGTTGTGTGATTCGTGCTCGAAGCGCAGCGAGCGGTAGGGCAGGGCACCGAAGCGGCGCCCGAAGTACTCGTCGATGGCGCCGGTGAAGACGAGGTGGCGGTGTTTGCAGCGGACCTTTGCTTCATTAAAATCCATGCCGAGCTGCAGTGTGACGCGTGGTGACGCGGCGAGCAGGTTCTCGAACAGCGCGGTGTAGCCGTTGGCGGGAAGCGCTTGGAAAGACTCGTCGAGGTAGCGGTCGTCCCGCGTGGTGCGAATCGGGATGCGCGCGCAAACCGAGGCGTCGAGATCGCGCGGATGGCGCTGCCATTGCTTGAGCGTGTATCCTTCGTAAAAGAGTTCGTAGAATTCGCGTCCGACCTTGGCGAGGATCGCTTCTTCGGAGTTCGCGGGATGGGCGATCGGGATTCTCCGCTGCGCGAGCCAGGCCTCGAATTCCTCCGTGGTTGACGGCCGACCGAGGTATTGTTCGAAGGTGATGAGATTGACGGGAAAACTCCAGTCGCGTCCGTGCGTGTGGCTGTTGACCGTGTAGCGGGTCTCGTGCCAATCGGTGAAGCGCGAGAGGTATTCCCGCACGCGATGTGATTTCGTGCGAAAGTAATGCGGTCCGTAGGGGTGGAACCGCACGCCGGCGGCGTCGGTGCGGTCCCAGGCATTGCCGCCGAGGTGGGGGCGGCGGTCGACCACCACGCAGTTCCATCCGTGCGAGGCGAGGCGTTCCGCCACGACCAGCCCGGAGAATCCGGCGCCGACGATCAGGAAGTCGGTGTGATGATCGGCCTGCAAGTGCTGGGAATGCGGGTGGGACGGCGTCGGCTGGGCACGCTGCCGCCCTTGGTCAATCCCCTCATCGCGTGGGGAAACCGTCGGAGCTGGCTGTCGAGTGGTGGGGAAACCCGGGAGGCACGGCGAAATGGGCCGTTTGCTGGGTTCGCAGGGCGGATCAGGTGAGGGTCGGCCTTCTGGGAAGAAGCAGGGAGAACAGATCGATGTCGACCGTTTGGGGTCGGCCGAGGAAATCGAGGAGGATTTTGACGCGTTCGGCGGCCGGGGCGATGGCGACGATGCGGCCGCTCATGCCTTGGAGCGGGCCGTGGGCGACCTCGACTTCGTCGCCGAGTTCGATCGTGGGGGCTACCGAGAAGAGTTCGGTGTCACCGGGTGCATCGGCCTCGGTTTTCGCGCGGACTTCTTCGCGCAGCGTCTGCACGAACGACTCCGGTACTTCGGGGATTCGGGTGCCGAAGCGCACGAGTCCGCGTACGCCCTGGCAGAACGTGACGGCGCGTTCGAGTTCCTGAAGGCTGAATCGTGCCATCAGATAGCCGGGGAAGAGCGGCTCGACCCACCAGATTTTGCCGCGGCGGGTGGCCTTGCGGTAGCGGACGCGCGGGCAAAAGACCTCGACGCCCTCGAGTTCGCGCAAGCGGCCCGCGGCGATGTGCTCACGCTTCGTTTGCGTGCGCACGCAGAACCAGGCCGGGTGGATGGAGGGGGCGTCGGTCATTCTCCCAAAAGTTTTTGGACCACCGGCAGCACGCGGCTGCTGCTGCGCATCCAGTGGTCGATGCGCTCGATCCGCTCGGTGAGGAACTGCCGTTGCGAGACATCATCGATTTGATCCGCGCCCTCGTACAGGCGCGTGATCTTGGATTTCCCGCTGTCGAGATGAGGGCGGATTTGTTCGCGGATGAATCCGCCGACGAGCCGTTTGAGCTCGACGGCCGGTTCGTAATACACGCGTCGTTCGGCTCCGTTGTGGTCGTCCGCCTCGCGCACCGCGCCAAGCCCCTTGAGCATCCGCAGCCCTTGGCTGGCCGATCCCTTGCTGATCCGCAGCAGGCGGACGAAGTCGTCCAGCGACAGCGGCGTGCGGGAAATGAACAACAGGCCGTAGATCTGCCCGACCGAGGGCGGCAGGCCGAGCACCCGGACGCCATCGACAAAAAACTCCACCACCTGACGCCCCAAGGCGTCGAGTTCCCGCGTGCCGGTGCCCATGGACCTGCTCACACGAGGGTTCTACCCCCACTTTCGGCTCAGTTCAATATTTTTTGAACTCAAGAGCGGATTTAGCATTCATGGGAAAATACGACAAAATAAAAAACGAACATTTAAATAAATGTCGTTTTATCATGGAGTGGCCCGGCCAGAGGGACTCCGGGCTGGTTTTGGTCATTGGTCATTGATTTTTCGGGCCGTGCTGGCTGAGTCTCTTCCTCGCATGCGTACCTTGGTCACTGGCGGAGCGGGTTTTTTGGGCTCGCATTTGTGCGAGCGGTTGTTGGGTGAGGGCCACGAGGTGATTTGCCTCGACAACTATTTCACCGGTCGCAAACGCAACGTCCAACATCTGGTCGACCATCCGAACTTTGAATTGGTGCGCCACGACGTCACCGAACCTTACAAATTCGAGGTCGACCGCATTTACAACCTCGCGTGTCCGGCATCGCCGCCGCACTACCAGCACAATCCGATCAAGACGATCAAGACCTCGGTGATGGGGGCGATCCACTGTCTCGGTTTGGCGAAGCGCCTTGGAGCGCGCGTGTTCCAGGCATCGACCTCCGAGGTGTACGGCGACCCCGAGGTGCATCCGCAGCCCGAGGCGTATTGGGGCAATGTGAATCCGGTGGGTGTCCGATCGTGCTATGACGAGGGCAAGCGCTGTGCCGAGACCTTGTTTTTCGACTATCATCGGCAGAACGGCGTCGACATCCGTGTGGTGCGCATCTTCAACACCTATGGTCCGCGCATGCTGCCCGACGACGGCCGCGTGGTGTCGAACTTCATCGTGCAGGCGTTGCGCGGCGAGGACCTCACGGTGTACGGCGACGGCACGCAGACGCGTTCGTTCTGCTATGTGGACGACCTGATCGAGGGATTCGTGCGGTTGATGGAGCATCCATCGCTGACCGGGCCGGTGAACATCGGCAACCCCGGAGAGTTCACGATGCTCGAGCTGGCGGAGAAGGTGCTGCGCAAAGTGGGTGGCAAATCGAAAATCGTCCACTTGCCGCTACCCGGCGACGATCCGAAGCAGCGTCAGCCGGACATTTCACTCGCAAGTTCCAAGCTTGGCTGGGCTCCGCGGGTTTCGCTCGATGAAGGCCTTGAGCCGACGATTGCCTACTTCCGCCAACTATTGGTCGAAGTTTAGAGTATTTTAAATAAAACTATATCCGCAATGGGCAAGCCAATGGGTGGCATCTTTGCGGGTTACGCATGCCAGTGCACATGGGGGGAACGGGCAGCTTGTCGGCAGCTTGCCAGTGACTGACCCTCACACCTGCTGGTACACTTCCGCGCCGCGTTCACGGAACTCACGGCTTTTCTCGGCCATGCCTGCGGTGAGCGCTTCTTCTTCGGAGAGTCCCTGGCCTGCGGCGTAGCGGCGCACATCCTCGGTGATCTTCATCGAACAGAAGTGAGGTCCGCACATCGAGCAGAAGTGGGCCGACTTCGCGCCGTCTTGCGGCAGCGTTGCGTCGTGATAGGCGCGCGCGGTCTCCGGATCGAGTGAGAGGTTGAATTGATCCTCCCAGCGGAATTCGAAGCGCGCTTTCGATAGCGCGTTGTCGCGGTACTGGGCTCCGGGATGACCTTTGGCGAGGTCTGCCGCGTGGGCGGCGATCTTGTAGGCGATCACGCCGTCCTTGACGTCCTTGCGGTCGGGCAAGCCGAGGTGCTCTTTGGGAGTGACGTAGCACAGCATCGCACACCCGTACCAACCGATCATCGCGGCACCGATGCCGCTGGTGAGGTGGTCGTAGCCGGGGGCGATGTCGGTGGTGAGCGGGCCGAGCGTGTAGAATGGCGCCTCATGGCACCATTCGAGCTGCTTGGCCATGTTCTCCTCGATCAGGTGCATCGGGACGTGGCCCGGGCCTTCGTTCATCACCTGCACACCCTTCGCCCACGCACGCTGCGTCAATTCGCCCTGCACTTCGAGTTCTCCGAACTGCGCCTTGTCGTTCGCATCGGCGATCGAGCCGGGCCGCAGTCCGTCGCCGATCGAGAACGACACGTCGTAGGCCGCCATGATCTCGCAAATCTCGTCCCAGTGCGTATAGAGAAAATTTTCCCGGTGATGCGCGAGGCACCATTTGGCCATGATGCTGCCGCCACGCGAAACAATGCCGGTCATCCGCGCCGCGGTGAGCGGGATGAAGCGCAACAGCACGCCGGCGTGGATCGTGAAGTAGTCGACGCCTTGCTCGGCCTGCTCGATGAGTGTGTCACGATACAGCTCCCAGGTCAGCTCTTCGGCCTTGCCGCCGACTTTCTCCAGTGCCTGATAGATCGGCACCGTGCCGATCGGCACCGGCGAGTTGCGCAGGATCCACTCGCGCGTGGCGTGGATGTTTTTTCCGGTCGAGAGATCCATCACGGTGTCGGCACCCCAGCGGGTGGCCCAGCGCATTTTCTCGACTTCCTCCTCGATGCTCGAGGCCACCGCGCTGTTGCCGATGTTGGCGTTGATCTTCACCAGGAAATTGCGGCCGATGATCATCGGTTCGAGTTCCGGGTGATTGATGTTGCACGGGATGATCGCGCGGCCCGCGGCCACCTCGGCGCGGACGAATTCCGGCGTGATCTCGTCGGGAATGCGCTGCGGAAATCGGGAGAAGACCGATGGCGCGAACGGGTTGTTCGCGGATGACCGCGCTGAACCGGCATGCTGCTTGCGCAGATCATCGCGGAGCAGGTCGTCCGCGAGGTCGGCGGCGTGCGTCGCCCCGCCTGCGATCCGCATGTTCTCGCGTATCGCAATGAACTCCATCTCCGGCGTGATGATCCCCTGGCGCGCGTAGTGCAGCTGGGTGACCGGTCCGCCACTGGCACACAGTGGTTTGCGGCGTCCGGCGGTGAGGCCGGGAAATTCGCGCAGCCGGTTGGAGCGCTCGGCCTGCGAAGCGAACTCGGCGTGCTTCTCGGTCAGATAGCCATTGTCGCGCGGGCTCACCGGACGTCCTTCGGTTTCCATCACGTCGCCACGGGCGAGGATCCAGTCGCGGCGCAGCGCCGGCAGTCCTTCCTCGACCGTGCCGCCAAACTCCGGATCGCCCCACGGACCGGACGTGTCGTAGACGCGCACGGGTTCGTTTACCTCGATGCGGCCATCGAGCGTCTTGGTGGGGGAGAGCGCGATCTCGCGCATCGGCACGCGCAGCGACGGATGAAGCGTGCCTTCCTCGTAAACGCGGGTAGATGCCGGCAGCGGCTTCAGGGAGTCATCGTGGGAAACACCGGCGGCGGAGGGGTCGGGCTGGATCATGGCAGGTTGGGTCGGGGAAAACAAAACGGCCGCGCGGAGCAGCACGGCCGGAAAGGAGAGCGGAACGTCCGACTCCCTCCGTCGGCATCACCCGCGTCAGGTTCGAAGGGTTTCTCCCGCGCGTCGGAAGATCTCGGTCCGCCGGTCGGCGGACACCCCTGTCGTGAACACGACCATTGCGTGAGGATGGCGGATGTCAAGCAGCGTCGGTTCTTGCCTCCAGCGGAAACCACTGATTGCGCAGATTTGACTGATGATCGCATCCGCCAAGCGCAAGAACCTGGATCGGATCATCTCTCCAACATCAGTGTTCTCAGTAAAATCAGTGGTTCCATCTTGTTTCCATTCGCCGTGGAGAAACGGTTTCAAGGAGCGTGGGCGTCTCGCCCACCTTCCTTGATGCTCCGTGCGGAACACCTTCTTTTGCCAAGAGAACGGGCAAGCTGCCCGTGCCCCCCTTTGTCCTCCGGGCGTCTCTTCCTCTTTCCCAATCTCCAATCTCCCATCTCCCTTGCCTCAGGGTGGCGGAAATCGGGGCGGCCAGATTGCCCTCGCATGGCTCGGGCCAAGCGGGATGCGGCTGCGCCGATCCAAAAGACTCGCCGCTAAGAGCGGCTGTGGCTTTCGAACTCTCGCCCAAGAGGCTCGAAAGTTCTCACGGACCGCCCCGTAAAGTCCGTCCACCCCATGAAGGGGTGACGGA
>Ga0169931_10006874_pt1 | contig 17018 bp, 17 predicted proteins | sample Kivu_15m_20L_FD_129675 | JGI IMG/M metagenome (GOLD analysis project Ga0169931, IMG submission 129675) | Freshwater microbial communities from Lake Kivu, Western Province, Rwanda to study Microbial Dark Matter (Phase II) - Kivu_15m_20L... | ecosystem: Environmental > Aquatic > Freshwater > Lake...
CAGCGCGTTTTACAGGGGCCGGAGCATATGGAGTAATTTCATCTGGAGAAATATCGGCCAAACCAGGAATTGGACCGGGCTTTTTCTTCCAATAATCCAAAAGGGCTTGCGCTCCGGAACTGGTTGAAGTATTGCCAACAAGTATGCCTCTAATTTTTGAATTAACCTTAGTCAAGGCGTCAGCATATAATTCTTCTGGTTTTTCTCTGTAAGCGTCTCGCCCAATGTGTTTTTTATAACTTGTAAGTAAAAGTCTACTTATTAGTCCCGCAAAACCACTTCCTGTGCTAGCATCTTTATCAGAGCGTTTTTCAGCTTTCATTAATGATTCAAATGTTCCTGGATCAAAATTTCTTTTGCTTTGTTCAAGATCGTATGCGCCTTTAGCTTTTGCGATAGCGTGCGCAAACTCATGTTTAGCGTCAAATTTGTTTGCGCGTTCAAAATTAATTCCAACAGCGTTGGTTCTTGGATCGTATGTTCCGCCTAGTTGTGAACCTCTTCTTGAGCCTGTAGAGGTCATAATTGTAGAATTTGGATCAATACTATTAATTGTAGCTTGTCGTACACGCTCTGCTATACTTGGCGGCAAGCCTTTAAGCATCTGTTCTCTGAGTCTGATTATTTCTTTATCAGAAAGCTGGCCTTTAGTAGTTGTATTTTTATCTTTGCCGAGAGGTCGTCTAGTAAAACTATATCGTATGTTTGGTTGTGCTTCGCCGCCAAACCATAGTTTTTGAATCAACCCACCGGCGGCGCGTTTTACCGGCGGTTTTCCTTGTCCCGACAACCTGTTTTTTCTCGACCCTTTTGTTAAAATAGCATCAATAGCAGCCTGTTTATTGCCACCCTGCGTAAACACCATATTTTCAATAGGTATTTTAAACACTCGGTTTAAATGTTCGGCAACTCCGGAAACTCTTTGAGATTTACTTACAATAGAAAGGTCGTCAGTAGGAAGTTGGCCACTACCGACAGCCGCAATCAATGCTCTACCAAACTGAGTTATTGGCGACTCTTGAATATCTTTTAATCTTCCTTCGCCACGAAAATATCTTTGCAATACTTCTTGTTTAGCCTCTGGGGTTGGGGCTTTGGCGTAAGCTGTATCGCCCTTGGTTCTAATTAAAGTGCGGTCAACATCAAATATTCCACCGCCAGCTTCAATAACCTGTTGAATATTTTTTGGATTTGGAAGAATGGTTGCCTTAGCATTTTCAAGTATATCATCTATAAATGGAACTTTTTTAACGCCTTTTCCAGCGCTTCCCTTTGCAAATCTTTGAATCAACCCGCCAAAATGTTTAAGTATTGGCTGATAGCCGGGACTCATTTTAGCATAAGTTTCTAACGCAAGTTGATTAACTATTTTTTTCTCAAATTCTGGAGCGTCAATATTTCCGTTTCTGTCTCCCGGAGTGGCTTTAGCATCAACGTAATTAATTCCCTTCATCTTATCAAAAAGATTTCCAAGCGATATGCCGCCAGTATAGTCAAACGGTCTATTTTTAACACCCTTTGCTTCTATTTTTTGTCCAATGGGCGTTCTAAAAATATCTAAAACATTTTCAAAAAGATTTCCTTTTTCATCGTTTGGAAGCGTCCATTCTGGGGCATAGTCCTTGCTTGGGGCTGATATGCCAAGATAGTTACCAAAACGATTTCCAGCATTTAATATAGCTTGTTTGGCTTCTTGATCGAGTATATCGTTAAATGTGGCTTTTTCTTCGCCGCTAATTCCATCAACAACATTTGAATAGTTTTTAGTTGCTGGAAAAGAAGCCGCTTTAACACGTTGGGTAAATTCAGATTTGAATTTTGCATTCATGCTACTGCCACTTCCAAGAAACTTACTTTCTAACGCTTTTACAAGGGTTTTTCCCTGTAAATCCCCAGTTCCGGGTTTAGCGAACATGATTTTTTCTATCGACACAGAAGTTGAGCCGACCACACCGGTGTTTGGCAATACGTCGGCCACAGCAAAACCAACCTTGTTTTCATTAGCCAATCCGCCAGCGGCAAATTTTTGAACAACACCACCACTGTTCATTGCGGCTAGATTTTCTGCTCCTATTTTATTTACGCTACTTTTGCGTATAACAAATTCACCAGGCGTAAGCATAGCCGGAACAGTATCGCGATTGCCCGTACCTGGAACGATACCACCAATAGCAAATCGTTTCACAGGTCTTCGATACATTTCTTTCCACTCTTCTGGGTCGGATCTTCGTGCTTTTAAAATTTGCGCAGAACGTTTTCTAAAAGCGGGTGCGGCTGCCACAACATCTTCTGGAGAAAGATCACCCATACCCGGAATAGGACCGGGATTTTTATCCCAATAATCTAATAGAGCTTGAGTTCCAACCCTAGCATTAACATTTGTTGCAAATAAACCCATTAATTGTTTAGGCACATTAGCAAGCAAATCTGCGTATACCTCTTCATTTTTTGTTCTATAGTCAAGGTGTCGTTTAAATGCTTCATTTCTTAAATTGTAACCCTTGGTGTCCGTAGCATAATCACGAAGTCTTCTGGATAACATTCCAGATATAAAAGCGGCAAAAGTGCCTTGAGCTATAGATACTGGCTCGGTTTTGCTATAAAAAACATCTTTGGCACTAGAAAAAGATTTAACAGCATCATCTAACTCTTTTTCTGAAGAAAATTTATATCTTTTGTATTTTTTAGCAAAGGCCAGCGCAAAATCTATAGCGTGACCGGTTTCGTGGCGTAGTATATTTGGTAAAACTTTTTCGCCACTAAAACTTAACCTTGGAAATACACTTTCTGTGTCGGCAGTATTGGCCGTGGGGTCGGGCATAAACGTCCCCATAGACTCTCTTTGATGATTTGCCTGTATTGATACTCTGCGGAGATATTCTTTTGCAAGAGGCGGCAAACTTGCGTTAGATGTCATTGTGCTGTAATATTTTTTAGCAGATTTTTCATTTAAAGAATTTTTGCTGCTAATGTATCTTCTGAGCGGATCTTTTGGGCTGTTTGGATTAAATCTTTCTTCGGGATTTGATCTAATAAAACTATATTCTAGATTTTTTTCAGCAGCTTCTCCGCCATACTCAAATCGTTGTATCAACCCTCCAAAATTACGGTTTTGTTTTTTTAGTGGTTGGTTTCCTTCATATCCAATTACTTTTTGGTCCCCTTTTGTTATTTTTGTGCCATCAGGATAAGCAACAGTTAAATCGCCTAAATTAAACTTATCAGTACCTTTGGTTAAAGTGTATTTTTCTTTTTTTATCTTAATATCACCGCTTGTATATGCTCTTATTACTTTATCTACTAAAGATGCATCGCTTACTTCGCGTTGAGTTCTTTTAACTTCGGTTCTTTTGCTTGGTATATCTATTGGGCGACTAGGATCTTCTTTTTGACCTCTTTTAACATCCCTCAGCGCTCCTTTTCTAGCGGCAACTAATAATTCAAATTCATCTGGAGTTACTTGTCTACCATTTGGTTTTCGGTTTGGATAAAATTCCTCATTTAATTTAAGCTTGAATGTATCTTCAGCATTTATTAAAATATCTTTTTTTGTTAATGGTCCCTCAAGCTTTGTTTTTTGTCTATATATTCTTTTTCTATTTTCAGCGGAGCCTAAATCATCGCCCTTTACAGGACCACCAACGGCATATCGATTTTCATTCATCGCCGCAAGAGTTCCAGCACCTAATTTCTTTACGCTACTTTTGCGTATAACAAACTCGCCCGGCGTAAGCATAGCCGGAACCGTGTCTCTGTTGCCGCTGCCCGGCACAAAACCGCCGCTGGCAAACCGGTGAATACGCCCACCGGCATTTTTTGCTTGTGGACCCACTATTTGGCGAAATCCAGCGCCAACCCCACGAGCAAAACCACCAATGCCTTGGGCAAATTTAAAAGCGGCAAGCGCGCCAATAAGCGGAATGATGGGCTTGATAGAATCGGCAATTTTAATAAAAGCATTGGCAAGATCAAGACCAATTTTTACCATTAATTGAAAACTACTAGTATTGCCAATATCTCTAATTAATCTAAGAAACGCTTCCTGGGTGCGTATAAATTGACGGCGCAAAGATTCTTGGGCCGTTGCCGCATCTTTGTCAAGAGAAGCGCCACCTTCTACCGCAACTTGGCGAGCCTGTTCTGCTACGGCAAATTGTCTAACAAGCGGAATAACCTTGCCAATTTGGCGATATCCACCAAGCTCTTCGGCAATGGCGATAAAACGAATATCGCCTTCGCCAAATTGAGATAACGCTTCGCTTAACTGTTGAACCGCTTGGTATGGGCCAACAAATTTACCATTTAAATCGGTTAGCTGCACCCCAAATTGTTTTAAGTATTCAATCGTTTGCGGGCGTTGAATGCGTGTAAAAATAGTACGCAAGCCCGTAGCAATGGTTTCGGCGCTTTCTCGCGTTGTGGCTCGCACAGATGTAAATAGGGCCAGAAGTTCTTCTAGATTACCACCAGATGCTTTAAAAATACCGCCGGTGCGACGAACCGCTGAAATCAAATCCTCTGATTCAACGGCAAAATCAGCAGCAACCCTATTTATAGAACCAAGCTGACGCTCTAATGCCCCAACACCTTCGCCAAACTGAGCAATAATAGCAACGGCACCTTCTGCGGTGTCTTCTATTCTACCGAATGTCGGCGCGAGTTCAGTTTTGGCCAATGCGCGAATAGCCACTTCCAAATCTTTAGCTTTAAGACCTGCCTGAGCCAAAATGTCTGTAACGCTTAAAATATTTTTTGAAGTAACGCCAAGGTTTGAGGCCAATTCTCCAATTAGATCCGAAACGCCTTTTAATTCACCAGTTGTTTTACCGGTAATTTGAGCCAATCGCACCATTTGATCTTGAAAATGAATAGCATCATCAATAGCTCCAGCTAAACGGTTTGAAAAAACACCAATTGCGCGGCTAGCAACAGAAAAAGCCGCAAATCTTTTAAGCGACACGCCAAAAGCGTAGCCCATTTTATCCACAGAAGCGGCAGTGCGATCTGCCGCCTTAGAAACGTCATTAAGACCACTAACGGCTTTAGAAGCGTCTTGCAGCTTGAAATTTATTTGAATATCTTTCAAGCGACTGTTAATTTGATTAACAACCGAATTAATATTTCCAGGGGCCTGTAATTTTAATTCAGCAGTTAATACAAATTTGCCCACTATTTAGCCCTTTTCTTAGCGTCTTTTTCGTATTCTACTTGTAGAACGTATGAACCGTCTTCATTAAGCAGATTGCCATTAACGTCTACTCGCTTGCCTTCGTCATTGATATAATGACCAAGATTATTAATTCTTCGACCTTCTTGATCAACAAGTTCGCCCTGTTCATCAACAAGTTCTAGTTTATCATTAACCAAGCCAAGCTTCTTTAACCATGCATTTTCTGGCAAAGACTCCTCGAACTTACTATCGTATTGATATAATAATTGGGCCAAATTAGTAGCGCCAAGAATAGAAACTTGGTCGGAACTTTTTTGGTTATAATCATCAATATCTTTATACACGCGCGAGCCATCTTCGTTAAAAACACACTCTGAAACAAGATAGTCGAAACGGGCGTTATCGGCCAGAGCTTCGGCAGTATTTTCTTCCATACCAATGCGTTCTGCAATATGATCGCGTAGTTTAACGCGTAGTTCTTTCATTTGCATAACGATTTTTTTGCCATCAGAAACTTTTGCTTTTTTTGCTCCATCGCCCAAAAATAATTTCTTTTCAAGCTCAAATAATTCAGTGCCAATTCTTTTTTCTTCTACTTCTTTTTCTTCGCTCCAAAGACCGCGTTTTAAAAGAACCGCCTGTAATTCTTTCTTTGTAATAATACCATCCATAAGACATTGATTCCACGTTTTCGCGCGATATCTATCAGCGCCCTTGATAGCTTCTTGACTTGGAGCTTTCACAAAATAATTAGTGTTTTGTTCCGAGCTGTCATCATTTTTCACCGTAACCACAAAATCTTTTTTAGTAATCATAATTTTCCTTCCTATAAGTTTTTGACCGGAATGGTCATATTGTAACGTAACCACTTAATTTCATACTGAGATAATTCCGCATCTATGTTTCTTGCTTGAGTATTGCCCTTGTCTAATATTTCCGATCTAATTTGTTGATAAAGATCATATATGCGAGCTTGTTCTGCTGTCATTTGACCATCTGTATTCCATAAATCGCCAAGATGCGCTTCAATCGAAGAAAGCGCCCCTATCATTGTTGTTTCAACTTTTTTCTTTAAAATTTTAGCAAGTCTATCTTTTGAATCTTGCTTGTACCTGTCTTCTCTAACCTGTTTATAATCCATCTTTATCTCCTAAAATTTGATTTGAACTGTTCTTTTGCCATTGCCCCTATTTTTAATTTTTCATCAGCAAATTCATGTTGTTGAACTTCGCCCTTTTGTTCTATTAATTTATCGCGCTGTTGTTTAACTATTTTAGCATTTGTGTTATTCATAGAATTGATTCTATCAACATCTTGTTTGGAGTTTGCCATTAAAAATACTTCATCGGCATTTGCATGTTTAGAATTAATAGAGTTAACTTCATTATCTAATTTTCTTTGTTCTGATTTTTCTTTTTGTACAATAAACCATCCGTCCAACATATCGTCATCTTCTATAACAAAATCAGCAGGAGTTTCCATAGATTCGTATACATTATCATACATTTTAGACCATACAAGTATATTTCTTTGATCTATAGATAGTTCGCGGCCATTCTTGTTAAATAAATCAATTACATTAGAATTGTTTAATAACCAGAAAGATCGCCACGGTTCGGTTCTAGCAAGATATCTTATGGTTTTTTCCGGCAATATTTGCGAAAAATAAGCAGTAGATATATAATCAAACGATGGGCCGTTTTGAAAATCATGATTGGACCCGTTAAGAAAAGTATTTGCGGTCAAAAAGGCGTGAATTTTTTCACTTGTAGCAATGCCCTCGCAAGTATTAGAATAATATATGGCCTTTTTTTCTCTTAATTTTCCCATGGCAGATTCCGCAGTCCTTAGATATGCCCTTAGTGTTTCTCTTAAAGTATAATTTGTTTTAGCATTAAAAATTTCTTTTTTTAATTTTTCCGTATCTTTTTTTATTTGTTCAATTTTATCATCTTCTGCCGTTGACCATAGCCCACGCTCTATCATCCAAGATACCGTTTCGTCTTCGGTTTTTATGCCTTCTTCTACGGCTCGCGAATAAGCGTTGGTATAAATTTCATTTAATTCAAATTCCTGTTCAATTGTTGGTTGTAAAATTTTAAGTTTAAAACCATTAAAACTTACCGTATAGATTCCCGATCTAATTTTTGAAACAAAATACTCCCGCTCAGAATGTTTTAAGTTCAAAGCGGGAGTTTGTATCATTTTACTATCCTTCCTGCGCTGCGATATACTTGCCTATCCTCGTTTGCTATCGCAAATCATAGCGCTGTCCATTTGGCGAAATCGCCACCAAATATTAAGAAAATGCTGATGGTCCAAAGCCAGTAATACCAGTTTGAAGAACACCAAGCACATTAAAGTTTGAATAACTATAGGTGCAGCTAACATTTCCTCCGCCAGCATCACCTCCACCATAAGATACGCTAGAAAGCTTGTTTTTATTACCAAGATTCCATGCGTATCCACCGCGAGTTTGAATGTAAATAATTTCGTCTGTTACGTTGTTGCCAGAAGCCCGTGGATCGCTGAAGAGAGTTGGATCACCAGTTTCTAAAGCGCTAACAAAATCTCCAGAAACAGAAATTGCTTCAATTTCACATGTTACTTCGATTGGAAAAGCCGCTGGACGATAATAAGGAGTTTTTCGACCAAGTTCCAAAATGTCTTCGCGCGAAAAATCTGTGCTAATAGTTATATTTTGCATGTGTACCCGTGGAGTGTTAGCGGCGTTGTCCCACGCATTACCTACTCCGCTGCCAAGCACACCCTGTATGCTTCGCGGAAGAATACAGCTTTGTACGATAACGTCTTCGCGTCTTTGGACGCCGCCGCTAAAAGTAATTGCTCGCGGCTCATCAAGCCCGTTAAATCTAGTGAAAATGCCAGTTGGTATGCTTCCGATACCGGCCAACCATTGCTTGTTATTGCCAACCAATGTTAAAGATTCTGTGCTATTGCCATCTGCTGGAAGGGCATAACTAATATTAGAAATATACATGCCGGAACAATAAAGGTTGTTTTTAGGCAGCGGTCCAGAAGCTGCGGACGCAATATTGCTTTCTGCTTCATCAAAAACAAAAAGTCTAAGATCACATTGTACTTTAGATCTGGCTATTAAACCGGAAGCTGCGGTTCCGGTAACACCAGTAGAAGCTATAAGATACATTAGGGGATAGCCGTCTAGAACTTTTTCGAGGCTTACTTCAACATCGGGAAGTCCTTCAATATTTTCATAAATATCTAGTTGGCCAAGCTCAAAAGCCTGCTCCAAATTGAACGTTGTGGTTGTAGAAACGCTTTGAGCGCCATTAACCATCATGTTTGAAGTATAAGACGTTTGGGGCGTTCCAAGCGGAGCAATTGCTACGCCCTGGCAAGCATAAAGTATTCTATTATTAGGCATTTAATTTCTCCTTGTGAAAGATTTTATTCTATTAAGATATACACAAAATTAAATATTTAATTTAACACCTTCTGCCGTGGTTCTAACTATACCGCCGTATATATTAGAATTGTAAGATGTTAAATTAGAAACAGATGTATTTATAAATCTAATTTTACCGCCGTTATATACAGAAGATAATAGCGGGTATGTTTTTGCTCCAGAAACTGGCATTCCACGATAATCTAGCGGAAAATCATTATTTTGAAAAATTTGATTGTTGTTTAATAAATAAAAAGTTCCATCATTTTGAAATGAAACAATGTCAATTAATTTATCCCTAGTAATTTCATCTTCTGCCAAACAGTGAAAAATTACATCGGATCTTATCCATTGACCACCGCCCAATTGATAACCCTCAAAACTTCTGGTTGGAACAATTTCTACGCCAATAAATGGCAATTGAATTTTAAGATCTGCCGGTAAATTCCACTGATCTTTATTTGTTGTAAAATCTCCAGGAGTAATTGTCTTTGATTGAATTTCACGCAGCCAAGGAACGGCGGCAGCATAATCCGTGGTTATCCATTTATAACTATGGGCCGCTTGTACTTTTGATCCGGTTGGAATGGGTGAGTTAAAAACCACCCTCCCATTATAGTAATCTATATAATGCGAATATGTTCCGGTGGTGGAGGATGAATAAAATACATCATTGATATAAACACCAGAAATTCCGGGCTTGGATGGATTTGATCCAACAATTGGGCTTGGATTATAAGCAACGCCACTTTGCCAGACCCAGTTTTTTCTGAATCCTTCCCAAGCTTTACCGGCAACAAAATTATCGCTGGTTGACGGTTTAAGTCTACTATAATCTTTTCCATCCACGGTTTCGCCAAGGGAAACATTAAAATAATTTCCTTTATTTAATAATTCCCAATCAAAATATTCTACGATTCCATCTTGTAAATCGTTAGAAAAGGTAGATTCAAATATTGTAGAAAAACCTTTAAGTGGCATTATTCAAAAAGCCTCATCATAATTTTTTGAATTTCTGCTTCACGATTAGAAAAGGCGCGTGTGATAAAATTATTTTGAGGATTTCCGCTATATTGCGGAGGAACTCGAAAAAATCCAGATTTTACCATTATGCCACCACCAGATCTACCAACGCCAAGAGTTGGTTCGTACTGATAACCAACAAGTATAACCGAATCGCCGCGCATCAAAAGCCAATCAAGCCAGTGCAAATTCTCACCCTTTTCAGTTGTAACATATCCAGATGCAAGTCCAAGTAAATTAGAAAAATCTGATGATTGAAAACTAAAAGAAATATCGCCACTGTATTTTCTATTTAATTTTTCAATATTAATCGTTGTGCTGCTTTTTATAGCATCAATGATATTTTGCACTGTTAATGAAGCTTGACCAGGAATTAAACCAAAAACGGTATTAAGTTCACCAGGAATCCCCTGTTGCAATAAGCTTTGTATTTCTGGTTGTTCGCGAATCCACACTGGAATTTTTTGATTTAAACTATTAACTACGCGACTGTAGTTTTTACGCAATTTGCCGTTTAAATAATTGGTAATTTGCGATGAGATTTTTTCAATCTGATTTTTTGATTGTTTCAACTCTATGCGAATAGTCATGCCGCCTCCCAAAAACACCCACAATATCTGTTTTGTCGCAATCCCATTGGAAAGGCCTGACCTAATTTTTTAAAACGCATTTCTTGAGTATCTTTAATGCCATTATGTACAATTAATTCTTTGGCCCTATTTATCTTTTTTAAATCCGACATAAAGAAAATTGTTTGAATGGAATTATTTGGCAACACCAACGATGGGCTTGGTTTAATAAAATTTTTAGAATCCCAATAAACTTTGAGTTTAATAGTTTCTGTTTTTTCTACCTGCTTATATGTTTTAGCGTCACGGCGATATTGATCTTGATTTCTTCGATGAATATTCATTGACGGAACATCGGGCACATTATTATTTGCGGCAGATTCTTCGACGGTTTCAGTAAACACAAGAAGACATTCTACACCAAAAATATCGAATGTAGAATCTATAACTTCATAATATTTTGTAAATACGCTTTCTGGAACATTAATGCCCATTAACAACCAGAGCAAGCTCCGCCTCCATAATGTTCGTCAAATCTTGTATTATACCAAGTAAAAAATCTACCAGATGGCACAAAACTATTTACTTGGGGTATTTCAGACGTTTTGTTAAACGATCCGGTTTCTGTGCAAGATAAAACTACTCCGCCATTATTAACGCCGCTAACGCCTACTTTTGCGTGAAAAATAACGTCACTCATTTTTATCTCCTAAAATTATTAAGAATTTATATTTACGGAATAATTAAATGTATCAAGCGTTTGATTTGAATCACTAATATTAACTATTGTTGCGGTTCCTTCGCCATTGGCGCCATGACACAAAAAACTAAGCCACTGATTATTATTTACACTAATTGTGGTATTTGATGTAACCGAAATCCAAGGCGAACTTGGCGGATCTAAATAATGAAAGTCGGTTAAATCGCTGCTGCCAATTTGATAATATAAGGTTGCACCAAATCCATTTCCTGGCTGAATCTGTATGTTGATTGAACTAGATATTCCTGTTATTTGTTTGCTAGTTATAGTTCCTTCTGGCAATACAGGCTCCCATTGTATATCACTCCAATTTACGGCATTTGGCGTGTTGTCTGCTCCGCCGCCAGCGGTAGATGGATATATGTTAAATGGACGTATGTATGGAAATGTCACGTTGTTGTATCGCCAGCTAATATAAAAATATTGGGCGCATATTGTATCAAACTAGAAACGGCCCACGTTCCATTGGATCTGGTATGGTCTTGTCTATTGCGAATAGTAATGCCTGGAGCCCCACTGTAATATATGGCTCCAGCACCAGTTTGAATAAATGAGGCTCCAAAACCCATATCTAAATTACCGCTAACAGTAATATTTATTTGAGAATTTCCGCTTGATAAAATTGTTTTACCATTATGAATATTAGAAAGCGTAAAAGAAGCGTTTTGTGTTACAAACGCACCCGACGTTTGCACAAAAGCCGTTGCGGCAAATCCGCTAGATGTAATAAAATTGTTTCCAGAAAGAGAAATTTGATTTCCAATAATAGAAATCCCGCTTCCAGCAGCATAGTTTCCAGAAATAGAAACAATATTATTGGACGTATTGTATGTGCTTATAATTCCATTAACACCACTAAAAGTTACAGAGGCGCCGTTTGTAATCGATTCTGAAGATCCAAAAGGATCGGAAACTGTCCATCCGCTGTAGTTTCCAGCGCCAACGCCAGAAACCAGCATTATATTTGTCGCCGGATTATAATTTGTGGCGATACCATTTGCGCCGCTAAAAGTTATTTGCGCACCAGAATTTATTGACTCTGAATTTCCGCCAGAATCAGCAATTGTCCAGCTGTATGAGCCGCCGCCAGATGCTCTGTTTCTCCACGCGCCAACTGAACTGTCATATATTAATGAATCTCCACTAGCTAAACTTTGTATTAAAACATCGTGAAGTTCATATAACTCATGGCCGTTTTGTACATCAACAAATATTTGACCCGCATTAGCATGTGATCGAACACACCACCCAACAAATACCCCGTGATTTGGAGCTGTTGGACGAGTCATAGTAATTGCGCCAGGAGTTGTTGCTGAAAGCCATAATCCAGAACCTTCGTTAAGTGCAGATGTGTTTATATTGCGTACAACACCGTATGTTGCAATAAATCCTTCTGATCCAGAATTTATAGATTCAGCAGCAACGCCAAATGTTCGTGACGCAGTTATTTCGTTATCAGCTAAAGCTAGATTGACTTTGGGTCGTTGACCCTGAGCGCCGCTTACATAAACAACTTGTCCCTTGTTTAGTGTGTTGCCAATTCCATTATAACTTAATACAATATTTTCTTGTCCTATGTTTAAATTAATATTGCCGCCTTTTAAACCAACAGCTAAAGTGCCTTCTCCGTTATCCCAATTAAGAACGCCGACAGGAGATAAATTGCCGCTAGCAAAAAATATACGGCCACTGGTTACTATGCCGCTGATTGTAGAAATGTAATTTCTAATATCTGCATATCCGCTAAACAAAGCGTTGCCATTCACATCCAATGATTGAGTTGGAGTTGTTTTGTTAACTCCAAGATAGTTATTGTTTTTATCCCATATTAAATGTGTATCATAACCAATCAATCTCTGACCTTCATAAAAAGCTATCTGGCCGTTTAATCCAGCACCGGTTTGAGATACGTAAAGCGATGAAAGATCTGGAATATCATCAACATAAAACGGGCGAAATGTTGGATATTCATCTACAATTCCAGAAACTGGACCGGCAAAAATATATCTTGGGCTTTGTTTTTTAAATGTTATTCGTTCACTAACCAGTCCAGACAATGCAAAAACATTATTAGTACCAGTTATTGCATCAGTTTGATTTCTTAAAAACGGCTCTTTTTGAATGCCCCCAGAATAAACCAGATCTTGCTGTGGAAATGTAACGCCAGACGCACCAAGAGTTATTCCAGATACTCGCAAACGGGATTCTTGACCAGCAATATCAATTGAAAATTGCGGCGAACTGGTATTAATTCCCAATCTATTGTTTGTATAATCCCAAGTTAAAGACGCGTCATAATCTAAAATTTGACTAGATCGCCAAAATGCTAGGCCACTGGGTTGCGGATTGAATACGCCACTAAAGCTTCCGGCGGTAAATACGGCTTTTTGTCCAGGGTATGTAACATATACTTCTTTTGAGCCAGCCGGAAAATCTACTTTATTATTTGCATTGGTGCTTTTAAATGGATATCGTCGCAATATTTTATTAGGCGAAGAAAATAAATATTCTCCAGAGCCTATTTCATAATTTGTACCATCAGAAATGGCGTAATATAATATGCTGCCATAAGTATACGCAGAAGCAAAATCGCTAAAACCAGCAAATGCGCCATTTAAAATAAAATCGCCTGTTCCAGTAGAATAACTTAACTCTTTAATTCTATCGAACAGATTTATGCTCATTAAATTAACCTAGTATTTCTGGCCAAAAAGACTTCATCTCTTCTAATGATTTAGCATTCATGAATTCTTCACGTTCTGGTAGATCCCTTAAAACTGCTTTTTGTGCGGCTATTGAACCAGCCTTTTTGGTTTCGCCACGTTCCATAGCTTTCATCCACAAAACATCTAACTCTTTTAATTTTTTATTTCGCGCCACACGAATTTTATTTTGCCAAATTTTTTTAGCCTTACTTAAATCTATTTTACCGTCCACCGTCCATGCATCTCTAAATTCACGACTTGGCAAATCAGCAACGGCGATAACTTTAGAGTTTGGAATTGTGGCGCTTAAATCTTCAGCGCTTTTATCAAGCGGAGTAATCGCCGCAACAAAATCGCCCTCTTGAACTAATACAATTTTATCCACGATTAATCTCCTTAGTTAACTGTTACCGAATCGCTTGAAACCCCAGGACCATTTTCAAAAACAACAACGTTGTTGATTTCACCGTCTACATATTGACCCTGTTCATTTAATATAACAAAAGACATTTGACGATCTGGATCAATTCCGCTTCTAGCAACAATACCAACCGTATGACGGTCAAAATCTTCAAATGTTGCAGCGGTGCTGCGAGCATTGCTAGATCCAACAGCTACATAATCGTTAGAACCTAGAACGCCGCTGGCAAAAGTTACTCTGAATTTACCAGTTCCAATATCTGTTAATTGTGTAATATTGTAAGCAGATCTTACGGTTGGAGCCGCAGAAATTCCACTTCCATCAAAATTAATCCAGGCTTTAGCTACGCCACGACCAGATTTAATAACAGAATTATCGCCAAAAATAAAAGTGCCCGATGTAAAAATTTGAATTCCACTAGCGGCATTCTTAACAAATCTAATGCCCTCACCATTTTCACCAGATGGACCAATCCAATTATTAACCATATTAAGATTGCCCAGCATTTTTCTAGAGCCATCTACTGGTAGATATTGAGGGTGCGGATCTCCGGTTGTTAGTCCAGTTAATTGATTGTGTTGAATGTTTGCAACGCCCAACCATGGTTCCACTTGCAAAAAAGCGGCATTTACCGGGGCGTTTGGAAATAAAACCCCAGACTCTGCAATTAATCTACCGCCAACAGTAGAGGTTTTTTTGAGCCTTACATCGTTAAAAAATGGATATGCGTTATTTGTATCTCCGCTAGCAACAATAGCATTGATAGATTCAACCGTGTCGGCCATGTTGTTTCTAACATCTGCGGCGCTAATTGCCCCAGAATTATTGTCGGCTAAATCGCTAGCAATATTGGCCAGTATTTGTGCAGAAGTTCTAATTGTCATTTAAATTCCCCTAAAAAAATTCTCCAATACGATAACCCCTAACAACATAATCAGATCCAGGTGAGTATGGTCCAAGTATGCCAGCGCCAAAATCAAGGGATACGCCTTTTTCATAGCTCAGTTTTAATTCTTCATATTTTGAACATATGTCTGTGTATAAAGTAGACAAAGTTCCGGCGACTCCGCGTAAGTCAATTGCAGACGGCCCGTCTTTAATTGAAATTGCGTTGCTTGCTTCACTGCGCATTTCACTACCAAGCATAACGCAAGCCGCTTTTAACACAACTAAATTAATAAAATTGTTGTCTTTTGTGCCTGTATTTGTAGGATCTGGTGAAAGCAAACAGTTTTCTACATTTATTTGATAGCTATTCACAAAAACGGTTTCCATAGACACAAGTTGAGCGGCCACCAATAACGTGGTTTCAATTCTTTGATCGGAAAACTGATAGTTGTCAGAATCAGTATCGTTAATAATATAGCGGAGCATTGTGCCCATTTGACCTTGCCAAGACATAATTCGCCCCTTATAAATTACAATGTACCTTGAAACTGCCCGTGCTTGTGTAATACGTTCCGCCCGACACGATTACGCGCCCCTGAATTTTATAATTGCCTGATTCGCTTAAATCACCGCTTTGTGTTAGATAGTACATCTTGCCGTCTTTCCCGTCTGTTTCTAGTGTGGCAATACGTTCTAACAGTGTGCCGTCTGGCTTGCGTATATAAATATTTAATAGTATAGCGCTTGAAAGATCAACAATTTGATCGTCGTCTAGCACGGTTATTAATAATTTTGAACCAATATCGTTGATGTGTATTTCGTTGGACATATTATCTTACTAGAGAAAAATCCACTATTTGTTCGATAGAAAGATTAAAATTTAAAATAATAAAGGGTCTTATTCCGTTTCCCATTCCGTACAATATTATATCGCCGGGGTTGTATATTTTTCCAAACCCATATGTTATTACACCATTCATGATATTCTTGTTCTAGAGGTTGGAGCTTGAGCGTTGTTCATAATAAATCTAGCGGCCTCTGTTGTTCCGTCGAGTTTTTTTACTGAAATATACACGCCGCTAATATTAAACTGGCTAAATGTTTGTTGCATAAAATAGAGAAGTTGAGCCGGTGTTGCGTTGCTTCCACTTGGAGCATAATTTTCAGAGATGGTATAAGTAGAAAATATATCCTGAACGGCTCCGCTAGAAACAGAAGTTACATGAATAATTTCGCCGCGAGGATAAAATGTAGCGGTTTCTAATGTTAAATCATATATTTCATTAGCAAAACCGGCAACAGCCCCAACAAAAGCGTTGAGACGATATTCTCCAGCCGCAACGTCATTAAAAATAACTTTATAACGATTTTTATCGTTGATTTTTTCTGTTGCGTTGCCGCTTGCAACTGGAGTGTCACTTCCCAGTGGGAATAGTTGACACCCCAGTGTTAACGATGTTGCTGCTGTAAACTCAAGCGTTTGGCTTGGCATCTTCAGCCTCTGCTAGAGCCTGTATTTTGGCTGCTAGCGGCAACAAAACTGATGCAGCCTGAAGACTATTGGGCGATGTTTTGACCGCCGCTTCGATGCATGCCATGAGTTGCTGTTGTTCTTCTTTTGTGAGTTCTAGTTTCATATGCTTTTTCCTTTTCCTGACATCTAACCTTGAATATTTTTTGAGAAGAGATGTCTGTCAACTCAAAAAACTACTATTTATTATACCCATAAAACAAAAAAAATTAAACCTATGTTCCATATCCAATATCGACACCTTCAACAACGGCAACCCATCGCCAAGTTTCAGATGCAATTCCGGGCATCATTCGTGTCGTCAGCCGTAATCGCGACATCGTATGTAAATATAATTATATAATTAAACACTATTTTTATATAAAATTTAAGCCAAAGTACCATGCTATGTTGCGATTAAGCCTAAATTCCGCATGCGGGTTAGTAATGCGTTCAGTTGAGTGATTACGCTAGCCGCGTCTGTGGCATCAGCTACGTTGGTAGTCGTAAATGCCGTGGCAATCGTGCCATTCAACGCACGGATC
>Ga0169931_10006875_pt1 | contig 17013 bp, 11 predicted proteins | sample Kivu_15m_20L_FD_129675 | JGI IMG/M metagenome (GOLD analysis project Ga0169931, IMG submission 129675) | Freshwater microbial communities from Lake Kivu, Western Province, Rwanda to study Microbial Dark Matter (Phase II) - Kivu_15m_20L... | ecosystem: Environmental > Aquatic > Freshwater > Lake...
CCCCAACCCCAACCCCAACCCCAATTCTATATAGATACAACTTAAATAATCGTATTTTATATCTAGTTTTATATTTTTTTGTTAGATAATCTGAAGATAAAAATAAAAACAAAAAAATCTTTTTCCCTTACTCAAAGAGTAGCAGTATTTTCTTCAAGCACTTTCTTGACCTCAGCTTCGGCACTAGTATTGTATTTATGCCAGAAAAAGTAGTCTTTTATCTTGTTTCTTACATCATCTTACCTCAGTAACTATTTCAGAAAGACTAGCAACACAGGTAGCTACTTATCTTTGCTATAGTGATAGTAGGGTAGTATAGGTATGCCGTTTTAAGGTTGAAGCATAAACGAAAATCCAGAATTATCAACCAAAACGCTGTCTTAAAGTCGTCTATTCACGTTTCTAAGGTCTTTAGTGTAAAATCCTTTTTAAAGTGTGCAATGATGCCGGTAAAGTCTATGCGAAAAATATTTTTTTTGAGGATCTAGATAGTCCAGCACCACATCTGCATAGCTAGGACTACTGGCTGTAAAAATGATGACTTCGGCAAAGGTTGATAGCTATGCGATGAACTACTGGCAATGTGGGCGTACCCTGACTCCGGCCTACGTTTAAATAAAGTTACAGATATGGTTCCTCCGCCTTAGATGGGAAAATTGAGCTTAACTGTGTAATTGCTGGCAGCTTCGTCGCAGTGAATAAGCGTTTAATCCATGTCTAGATACACTGTCTTATGTTTTGGATTTTTCTTATGTAATTTTATTTATCTCGAAGGTTTGCCAATTTTCATGTTTTTACCTGTTTTCACTGCCTCAAGTGTCTGTATATAATGCTGTCTGCTCAAGGCCATAAGGTAGTTTTTTTAATTAAGCGCAAAAGACCTTGCTATTCTGCCTAAGTAATAAGAATTTTTTTAGGAAGGTGGCGGACTGGAAAAAGTGCTTTCTGGATTGTCGAATTGCGACTTATTCAATGAAGGCAGTTTCAGATCAGTTCTGATAGATCTGGCTGCCCTGCTGACCACTGCGCTTTAACTTTTTCCTCGATTAATTATCTTATCAAGTGCATACTTAGGATGTTGTTTTCGGGGTAGCTACAGCTATATTTGTTTGCGAGACGGTTATATTTATAGCTGATTTTTGCGAGTTGACTCAAAATCTATTACTTTAAGCTATGGTTGTTTGGCACGATATGCGCCTATTTTATTATTTAGAGATGCGCTGAGAGCCAGATCGTAGGTTTTGTCGTTGAAGGAGTATTTGTAGTGTGGGGTACTGATGTACTATAATTGATGGCTGCGTCTGCGCATTAATTATATTTATTATGCTTTCAAATCAAAACAAAAATTCTATAGAAAATTCACTTGGAAAATAATTTTTTTCATGTTTCTTTTGGATTTTGTTGATTTTTTTATGTAAAAGTAAGGTATTCTAATAGTGTTTTTGGCTTGATCGTGTTTTATAATAAAATAGTTAGACCCATATGGACCGTACTTTTAACTTCTTCAAAAACAAGCTCAAAAAATAAAACCTAGGCCCCCGAAACACCTCCAACTCGAATTCTTCAAAAGCCTCAAACCCTAAACCTATTTAAAAATCAAAACCAGTCGTCCTCAAGCCATCAGCCTTGACAAAAAAGTAGCTCTAAATCCGATAAGCCATCTAGTATAGGTATGCAAAATCAAAGATCAAAGTGTATAGATTTGGCAGAGTAAGCTAAGGTGCGCAAAGGGAGAGAAACAGTAGTAATAGTGCTGACATGGCAGAATACAAACACCTCAAAAATAAACAAATTTTCGATCTAAAGGGGTACCATCAGAGATAGAACACGCTTCACTCTTCGGCGAACTCTTCACAAGAGAGAAAAAGATTCAATTTGAGAATCAAAATGAGGGACAGCACTAGTGGTATTCTCAAAACATAAGGCAATTAAGTTGCAGAAAGAAGTCCTTTTATCGCGAATTTAATGAAAAATATAACTCCTAACAAGTTCACAAAAAAAGGGGACTAGTGGAAATTCATTAGTATTTAGTTAAAGGAAGACAACTCAAAAACTAGAAAAACTTAGGTAAAAATTAGCTCACATCGGTCATATAATGTAAAATCAAACGGGTAGAAACAAAAATCTAATAGTGCTGTTGGAAAGTATCTTCAAAATTCTAAAAAATTTAAGGAAACGAACAAAATGCCAAAATCAAGGCTTTAGTATTGACAAAACCTATCTTCACGTGCAAATTTTGCAGCTATACATGATTCTTTAGTTTTTTTTTGTATATTTTTTACTTTTCTGTGCTAATATATATGTTTGCATATAAATGCGAATAAAGTTGATATATCAGCTGCTGACGAACAATCTTTCGCACTGATTGGTAATCTCCTGAATCTAATCGTTAAGCTTTGACTGCTTGTTTTTAAGTATCGACACAGTGATGACATTTCTCGTGGTTCCACAAGCAGTGCCCAAAGCTTTTTTTGACTCAACGAAGACATATGGAACGTTCTATATATGCATTTTGATACCTTTTCTTCGCACAAAATGGGTAGATGGAGCACTATTTCTAAGGGGTTAGCATCAGCAGCGATGATGATGAGGTCAGTGATACCTCTATTGAGGGTCTTGGTGGCCTCGTTAGCGCCCTTCTTTATTTGCTTTATCGAAGCGCACTGGGAAATGAGATCGTATATGCCGGAAGACAGCTACTAGGTGGCAAGGGGAGTGGCTCTTTCAGAGATTTACTGAGTAAGGATTGTGTTACCATTGTTGAGATCTATATTAAAAATATAAACAAAGGATTATCTGTATACATATATGCAAATTAACTTAGGAATAAAAAAGTAAACAAAAACTTTTTTTTATTCAATTTCCTTAACTTTTTAATATATAAATTTCATATTTTTTTGGGAATGTTATTTTGATATGGATCATTCGACTTCTTCGATGTTCAGGTCAGCAAAAAGCATTCTTGAGCTCGTCCTTGAAGAAATCAATCTTGGTTAGTTGGACTAACTAATCTATTCTTTTTCTTTTTCTTCCTTTCTTTTACCTTTGGATGATTTTTCTGATCTTTTTTCTTCTTGATAATGCACTACATCATCTACATATTGTTTCTCTATTCCCTACACAGTGTCATCTTCTCTGTGATATTAACCTCCATCTGAGATGACTTCGTTGACGATCTCTTCTTTTTAATACTGTTTGTCAAGTTAAACTCTCAGGTTGTCCTATTCAGGATGGACTTGATTGATCAATTTTGTAGAATCAACGATATCCCTTACGCATTTGAACTCGTACATGAATAAAATAACCTGCCAGACAAGCCAGATCAGTACGAAAAGCAAAGCAGAAATGGCCAGGCCAATCATAGCAGTTCCATATGCAAGTTTAGTATCAGTCGATGCTGATGTTTAGTTTACATAAAGCAGCATAGTTACAGCTAGACCTATGTAGCACAACTCAATAAAAATGTTTATCCAGTTTGTGAACTTAGATTTTGCAGGCATGAAGAACAAAAAGTATGCAAAAACTGTGAAATTGACTGCAATTAAAGCAACTAAAGTAGTTTATATGAAGCCGATTGCCAAAAATATGCAAAAAAGAATTTTTCTGACGTATCTTAATGCCATTTAGAAAGGAATGTGACTGTCTGCGCCTATTATAAATGAAAATTTCTTAGGAACATGAGTCATGTCATCTTTGTGCTGAAGTGTATAAAAAATGACCCAAGTGACGAGCAACAGACAGGAAATCCAACATACTAAAGAGATGATGATGTTGGCGTAGCTCCAGCCGTATGGAGCAGAAAGGTCTCTTAGCTGCCAGAAACCAAAGAAAGCGAAAGAGATGAAGCAGAACCACATGCATTCGTTGATGGCACCCCATCTGATACGTCTTTGGTAGACTGCTCGGCAGAATCTTCTCAATCGGCCAAAAGGATTAAGCTTTCTGTTCTTTAGCAACAAAATGAGTAGAGCCCATGCGACATAGAAAGCGATTACTAAAAAGTAGTGTCCGCAACTCACAAAGAAAGTGGCATCTTATACAGCCAAAGCAAAGTGCTAGGGCGAAGTAGCTGAGGTATACCCTATAGGCACGAGTTACATGAAAGGATTGGGCAAAAACTGGAAATTGATTGCTTTAAGATTTACAAGGAAATTTCTGATATTGTAGGGTAGTTATGTGTTGACGAAGTAGTGGAAGTAAATCATCTGGAAGACTTATATAGAAAACAAAAGTTAGTAGGACCCTTTGAAGAGAAGTATAAGAAGAATAGCCAGAGCTATCCAGCTTACAGTTGAAGAAAATCCAGACACAGACCTGCTGGCTTTTGAGGCCTAGGGACTTATGAAATCGAAATTGGGCAAAAGAGTTGTTGTTTGCGTAGTATCAAGGACTCCTCCGGTTGGATCTATCACCAGAGCAGGGTTGAGGAAAGTCAGACTGAGAGAAAGTTAGTTAAGAGAACCGCTTATCATCCTTATATCTATTCTGAAAACAGAACCACTGATTCTTGAAGCGGTCCAGGTGTATCTATCTCTGGGTACTCCATTGATTGTAAAATTAACGATCTTATCGATTTAATTAAGATTGATCTGAACATCACGACTAAATTTAAGCAGGGCATAGAGTTGTCCATTCTGATTGAAGCTTTAGAGAGTGTATGTGAGTGGTGCCACATTGCACTGAGTTGAAGTGGCAGTGCATGGCTGGCAGACTAAATTGGCATTAGGGAAGAAATTAGTAGGACATCGTTTCACGCAATTGAAGTTATGTAGGTAGGCTCCGACGCAACGAGTGCAGTTGCTTGCTGAAAATGCACAAGTGAAGCAATGAGAAGAGCAAGATTGACATGTGACTCTATCGTTAAGAAGATAAGTGCCGTCAATACAGCTCGCTAGGCATGTAGTTCCAAAGAAATAAGGAAGGGTCACTGAACATTGTTTGATGCAAAGGTTGCCAGTCGGCAGATAGCCAGGGTAGCAACCAAAACACATCGTGGGACTCGTGCAGTTGTTACAGCCGTTTATGCATAGCTAGCATCTGCGGGTAGCCTGAGATTAGTAGTAGTTGATTGGACATGACTATACGCAGTGACGAGTGGCGTTGAGGCCGAAACTTCCACGAGATGTCAAGGGACACACCTATAAACACGAGCGAGATATAGGATCAGCATATGTGATGGTTTGAGTTATCACATTAAAAGGACAGGCAGATGTACAACCGCTGCCTGAGCCTGAAGCACAACCACTCAAACAAGTTCCATTATGTAGAAAGAAATTAGTGATACATGCCTGACATCCCAAAAACGAAGCACATTGAGTGCACTAAATCTTGCATTGTTCACAACGATGACTCGTTATATTTTTGTATTGACCATTGAAACAGTAAGTCTGACAAGTTCCATAGGTAGGTCTCGAACTATTAGGTTGACCGAAGTACGGGAAAAGACAGTCTTTGTAGCATCGCTGAGTGGGCTCATAGGCGAAGAAAATCACAGGAATTAAGGGACATTTCAGCACGCATACTCTAGAGCTGTCATCTCCGTACAGACTGTTAGGGCAGTTGATCACACATACTTGAGTAGTAGTGTCACCATAAAGAGCTGGATTCTAAGGGCATCTATTGACGCATCTCCAAGTCGAGTTGTCAGCAAAAGTTCCAGGCGGACACCTGGCTACACATCTCATAGTATTATTCTAAGCAAAAGAGTCTTTAGGGCATGTTCTGACACAAAAAGTGGTCGAATTGTCAGCAAAAGTTCCCCAGTGAGCACAGCTGGCCACACATTGTCGAGTGTTATTTTACCCGAAAGTCTGATTTGGGCATCTGAACACACATGTTCTTGTGAAATTTTAAGCATAGGTCCAAGGATCAGAAGGACATTGAACAACACATTTTTTAGTAGAATCATCAGCATAAGTACGAGGATTGGCAAAAGTAAGATTATTAAAAGTCGTGTTCTAAGCTGGACATTGAGTAACGCATCTCATGGAAACGTCATCTGCATATGTAAAGATGTTTCTGGGGCATCTTTGGACGCAGAGACCTGTATAGTTATCAGCGTATTGAGGCGGAGTAGTGAAATTGCAAGCGAATCTACACTATCTTGTGGTGTTATCGGCCCACATACCTTAGGGGCAGCTGTTGATGCAGCTATGGTTCTAACCTGGAGTGACTGGGCAAGGGCTTACGCACATGTATGTCGCATTGAGGGCAAAAAGATTCGGAAGAGTGGGGCAGACAGGTACACATCTATTCGTCGAATTATCAGCGTATTATCTAAATAAAATTTTATTTACCTGATTTGTCCATCGCAATGGCTTACGCATCTTCGAGTATGATTGTTTGCATACTCACGCTGAGGGCAATTTCGAACACAAATTCTTGAAGAATTTTGACTGAAAAAAGGATGAATGCACTACTACACACATGTTCTAACACTTTAAAAACCGAAAGTATCAACCACAGTACCTGAAATATTTGTTCTTCCAGGGCATCTAGGCACACAAGCTCTGGTCTGATTGTCAGCAAAGAAACCTCCAGGACAAACAGTTAGACACTACCCTGTAGTGTTAACAGAATAATAGAAAAGAGATACGTTACAAAGAGGCTAGCATATTCTCGTCGAGTTATCTGAAAAAATCCTAGGAATTGTGCTAGAAGGACAGATATGAACACAAACTCCTCTTCCGGTTGAGATGTCAGCATAATATTATGGGAAAGTTGGACATCTTGAGACGCAGGTAAGAGTGGAGTTATCAGCGTAGGTTTTAATAGTAGATGTGTATGTACAATTTACCATGCATCTTCTTGTTTAATTGTCTGCAAAAGTGAACTAAGAAACTGGACAGGTCTAAACGCATCTTCTGGTCGAGGAATCAGCGAAGGTAGATTGATTGAAGAAACAATCAGTTACGCACATTCTTGTCGAATTCTAAGCGTACAGATCGGGCACTGAAGGACATGTATAGACACATGTATTGTTAGTCGGGTTTCCGTAAAGATTAGGTGTAGCTGAGCACACAGCCACACATACTCTTACATTGGCATCAGCAAACGAACCTCCAGGACAAGCTGTCATGCACATTCTTGTATCATTTTCAGCGAATTCGCCACGAGGACACACTTATACACATCTTCTAGTGTTATTGTTGCCGTAAGTTCGATTCGAAGAAGGACACTTATCGACACAAGTTTTAGTAAGATCATCAGCATAAAAGCCTTGAGGACATACTTTGACACATAGTCGGGCAGTTGGTCGAGTGTCTGCAAAGTACTAGAAAGGGCATACTGTAACACATTTTTGAGTAGTAGGATCACCAAAAGTACCATTAAGACAATCATAAGACTACAGACATAGTCGAGTATGATTGTCAGCGTATGTATTTGGAGGGCAGGCAGTATGGCATTTTCGATCATAGCCGAAGTAAGGGGGTATAGTGGGACAGCTGACCACACATTGGTATGTAGAATTGTCTGCAAAAGAGTTGTTCGGGCAGATAGAAACACAATATCTAGAGCTGTTATCAGCGTATGAAGCCTGAGTAGATGGGCAGTTTGTGACACATAACTTTGTAAAGTTGTCAGCAAAATATCCATCTGAGCAGTTCGCAGCAGCCTAGCATATTCTAGTGACTGGTGTTCCGTAGGTTAAATTGGGACAGATGGCCAGACAAGTCTGAGTTTGATTATCTGCATAGTACTAAGGATATGAGGGGCATCTTAGGACACATCGATGAGTGAACGGATCGCCGTAGTAGAGCTGACTTCTTGGACACGTTTCGACGCATCTTTGAGTGAAATTGTCAGAATATGAACCAGCTGGACACTTCTATACGCAAAGTCTGGTGTAATTATCAGCCCAGGCTGGCTGAGACTGATTGCATACATATACACAGCTGTAGTCTGAAAGTTGACCGAAAAGATCAGGTACTAAGGGACATCTTCTTACGCAATCTCCTGTAGAGTTGTCAGCAAACTGATAATCTGAGCAATTTCTTGTGCAAATACGCAACAAGGTGTCTCTGAAGGTGCCATTAGGGCATTTTTATACGCAAGTTCTAGTAGAATTATCAGCGAAGTAGTTGGTTGTTGTTGTGAAAGGGCAAAGCGACACACATGTTCGACTGGGCCAATCTGCATAGTAATCTGGGTCAGAAGGACACTGTTGAACGCAGTTTCTAGTGGAGTTATCAGCAAACCAGCCGTTCGGACATCGAAGTATGCATGTTCGTTGACTTCCGTTGACGAACAAGTAAGTTGAAGGCATAGTAAGACAGTCATCAAGACATCTTCTTGTGTATATATCGGCCGAAGTATTAGCAGGACAAGGATTTACGCAAGTTCTATTGCCATCATAAGCGAACAGATTTAGTTATATCCTGCAATGAGAAACACATCTTTTGCTTAAAATATCCGCGTAGTATGAAGGGATAGTGGGACATATTTGTACGCAGGTCCAGGTAGAGTTATCAGCGAACCAGCCAGAAGGGCACTAAGTCACGCAGATTTTTTGATTAGTGTTGGAATGGTCGCCGAACTGACCTTAGGGACACCGAGTCACACATGATCTTGTGCTGTTTTATCGATATAAAAAGAGAGAACTCTCACAGAATTGTACGCAATGTCTTTGATGATGATCTGCATAGTAATTTTGTGAGCATCCACCTTGCTGGACGCAACTGCCCAAAAAATCATCTCTAAAGTAGTAATCAGGGCAGGCTGTGACGCATCTATGAGTAGTTCTGTCGATATATGTGAAGGGTGCAGTCGTATTCGGACATATGTTGACACATGTCCCGTTATGAGCGTATGTATTGTTAGGGCAGACCAGCAGACATTGTCTAAGAGGAGTATAAGCCAGCAAATTTACGCTTTGATTGCAAGTAGTTACGCAAGTACGGATAGAAGAGTCTGCGAAACGATCAGAAGGACAAAGTGATACACAAGTATTAGAATTCCAGTCTGCGAAGAGATTGGGGTCATCAGGGCATCTTGTTACGCAGCGACGAGTCGAGGGATCTTTCAAGAAATTTCCGTTGCATCCAGACAGACATTATCTAAGAGTAGGATGAGAAAAAGTGCCATTCGGGCAGAGAGAAATGCAAGTATTGTTCCAAGCGTAGAGCTCAGGAATAGAAGGACAAAGAGTTGAGATGCAACTAAGAGTCACTGGGTCTGCTTTAAGACTTCCAGGACATACTTAAACGCATTCTGAGCTTGTAGAATTGACAGCGTGGAAGAAAGTGAGCACAGGATCTATTGGACAGCTCGAGACGCAACGTTTGTTTACAGTGTTTTTGTAAAAGTTGTTAGGGCACGAAAGCTCGCATGTTCTGCTTGAGTCTACTGCGAAATATAACCCAGGGCATACATACACACAGCTTTGAGTGGAGTTGTGAGCGTAAAGAGACGGATTGATTGGACAGTTAGCAACGCATCTTTGACTTGAAGGGTCCTTGAATAGAAAATTACCAGCCGACCAGGGACAGCTTGTATCGCAATAATTGCTAGAGTTGACTCCAAAAGTGTTCTGACTAACAGGGCAGTTGATCACACATTGTCTCGAAAAGTCATCTCCGTAGACGTAGGGACTGCTACAACTACTTTTGACCACGCATAGTCGAGTCACAGGATCACCGTAATGGATGCTATTTGTGCAAACTTTGTTACAAATGTAGCCTGCACTTATATCTCCAAAGTATCCAGCAGGGCACTTATTGACACAGTAGTTAGTAGTTCCATCTCTGAATCTTGAACTTGCACAAGTCGAATTGCATATATTTAGATCAGTATCGGCGTACCATCCAGTAGGGCAAGAGGTGCGGCACTCACCTAAGTGGGCGAAAGTTCCATTAGGACAGTTCTGAACACAGAGATCTTCAACGAAATCGATGTAGTAGTTAGGCATGCAGCTAGAAACGCATTTGTTATTTCCTGGAAGATCTTGTTTGTAAAAGTTGGCAGGGCAGACATAGACACACATTTTTACGTTAGGATTCGTGTCTGCGAACATCTAGACAGTTCCGTTGTTGATGCAATTATCAACACAGTTTCCTGACAAAGGATCTCCGTAAAAATTGTTAGGGCAACTAGTAGCATTCACACAGAACTGCGTAGAATTCAAAAAAGTCCCAGAAGGACATCTTGAGACGCACTGATAGTGCACTTAATGCAGTGTAAAGTTCTAAAACTTATAAATAGGACAGGTAATAGAGCAGGTGCGGTCGGTATCTAAGGCAAATTTACCATACGGACAGTTCTTTACGCAAATACCTGAAGTGGCGTTATTGAGAGCGTACAAAGAAGGTATTGAGGGGCATTCTGTATTAAAAATATGTTACTTAGCACGCATTTTCTGAAGTGGTTGTCGTAGAATGTCATGTTGCTAGTGACTCCGTTGGTCCACGGACAAACTTTTTTAGGGTTTTTTTACTTTATACGCAGGTTCGGGTCTCGTCGTTAGCGTATCTAGGAGGCGTTACTGGGCAGTTCTCGACACACTGGCGAGTAGTGGCATCGGCATAATATACAAGAGGCGGGGTCCACGGGCACTCTAGGTTAGGATGATTTACAGCTGACGCAGGCATTGAGAATGGGGCTCCAGAATAGCGGTGACGAACAAAGGGACTTTATGGCCACCAAAAAGGCCGAAAGTACGACCACGAAGGCAAGCGAATGCATAGATTATATAATTATTTAGTTAAATCAAAAGCAATTAAATACCTTTATCAAACATAATTTAAATAAAAAATTCAATAAAAAAAACATTTTTAGATATAAGTCAGATTTAATGGATTCTTTTAGGTATAGCTATACACTTTAGCATGAAATATAAAGATATTGCATATAATAATAAAACTTACCTATGGCCTAATAAGGAACAAACAGTACAAAAAACACCATATAGATGTGATCAATAACTACAAGGGCGTCATGTTGTGCAGTAGACCTAACTAAAAAAAGCAAGCCACGACTGAAAAGTACATACATGTTCACTTAGACCTTTCTGTGGAAGACAAGTGCCTCCAGAACAGCTTGGACTCACCCCCGTGCCCAAGTAATACTAGGAAAATATCAAGCCTAAAAGTAAAAAAATATTTATATAGGGGCTCCTGCAGTTTTGAGCAAACACAAATAGTGGCTCAATCAATTTAAAAACAATATAGCTAAGGCAAAAGAAGGCATATAAGAACAAGCAAAACGTGAGTAAGAAAAATTCAAAAGGATAAGAGAACAAGGCGAGGTTGACAGGTAGAGAGGCAAAAAGATGAAAGATTAGTACAATCAAACGGCCACTCAAGTGCTTAATATTCTTGATTCGCCCTCGCCTGCATCAGGACCACAGAGCAATTAGCTCACCTCGGAAAATCTAAGACTTTTAGATGCACTTAATGACAAAAAAGAAGCGGCTAAAGTTGATATGAAGAAGAAAGAGAAGCCAAAGTGGGCGATGACAAAGGAAGAAGTTGAATAAAACTAAGATAAGTAAGTTGACTAGCTTCTTGACTTTTTTGAAACAAATCAGGTCAACGAGTTCGCATAAGACAGTGATGTCAAGAATCTCTTAGTTGAGCTCAAGGCCAAAATAAGCAAGATGAAGTAGCAATAAGACTGGAAAGAAAAAGAAGCATAAAGGATAAGAAAGGCTAAAGCGTAGCGAGCATAACGTTAGAATGACCAATAAGACGATAAATACTCGCATTTTAGCGTAGGAAAGTCCTAAGGCCGTTCAGTGGCAAGCTAAAAGACTCAACGTATATACTTTTTTATTCAGAAAAGCTATAGGAGCTGAGAAATATGAAAGGTCAGCAGCCGGATTGGGACAAGCATACAACATCTCAGAAAACAAGCGTGGCCAATCTCGACGATAGAATTGCCAAAAATATAGCTGACTAAGTGTTGAGAAACTACCCAAATCTCAAAGGAGTTCACAGCAATACATCAATAAGAAAGCTGTTGTAGGCATAGGCTGCTAAAGTCATGAGCGATCCCATTCTGAGACCAGTGATAACGACAGTAGTGAAAGAAAAACAGCCGATAAACGCAAACAACTTGCCCTACCTGCACCGAAATCCGGCCATTTGAACGTTCTTAGAATATTATATGATCAAACTTACATATCAATACAACTTAGTCTTAATTTTCTTACTTTTGCTAATAAAAGTGACACACAATAAGTACAAAGCGCAATCTATTGAAGATCTAGACAGTATTTCTTTGCAGCAATAAGACAAAAAATGGAAATTTGTTGCAAACATTTAGCATCAGACTATCAAAATAAACGCTTAGTTCGAAGGCAGTAAAAGCTGGATAAAGGAAAGCAGCTGTACTGCGTGCAAGGACTAATAGTAAAAATGCACTTAAACTTGTCTATCGTAGAATGACCCGAAGATAAGCTGTGATAGTGCTAATTGTCAAAATTTAGATTAAATAAAAGATAAACAAAGGGGTTTTAGTGGAATAGAAAGCTAGTTTTTTGGGAAAATAGGCAGCTAACAAGTTCTTTTACCGATCATGCTTGTCACTAAAATGAAGGAAAAATCTTAGTAGTTTGGATTTTTCAATATTTTTGATAGTGATTCTTCGTTTGACTGGGGGTTCTTTGAAAAAGGACCGAAAAATACATTTTAGATTTTAAATGCTAAAAAACTCAAAGAAGAAGATTTGATCAAGAAAAGATAAGCGAAATCTTCAACTAATCTTAGACTGAAAGATTCTTTTTTTGGAACTTAGTAGTTGAAAATTAATCAAATAAGCTTAAGACACCGCTAAAATAATACTTTTGCAACAATAAATCAAAACACAGGCGACGTGCAACTGCGTCTATCACTCCAAACAGATTCTTTGCTTTTGCCTTCAAAAATACTTAAAAAACTATAAGATTCTATCATTTAGACATACTTTGCTAACAACTCTTGTAAATTTTTGCCAGGAAGACTCAAGTGTCACGACAGTCTTATCATGAAAGACCTCTTTTAAACTATTTTATAGCTAAAATTCAAAGAATTTGTTATCTCTTTACCCTTGCAAATGCTTTTTACTAGTTGTTCCAAAAAATAGTGTATTTGTTTGCTTTAATAAGCCTAAGACGATGATTCTATCGTTTTGGGCACTATTTTTTGGTAAATATACGCTATTTAATACAATTTACCTTAAAAATTTATAACTTTTATGAGAAAATCGAGCCAGTGGAACGATCTTTTTGAAAATTAGTTAATAAATCCTTAAAAAATAGGATTCATGATGTCTTTGTTACTACTTGTATATCACATTTTCAAGTATGTCTTCATTGGTATATTCTGGTTAGCAGTAATATCAATTTTGATCAACTGTTTTGTTCGAAGATGGGACATTTATATGTGGTTTAAATCAATTTTCAACAAAAACAAAGCAACCCGAGTATCAGAATAAGATTAGTAGTAAACTGATTATTCTAAAAGGAAAATAGCTAAGCTGCCTTCAACCTTATTGGACTCATAAACTTTATGATTTTTGTATGTACAATATACTTAATGATGCAAAATATAATCAAATTATTCGCTTTATAGCCGGTCTGAAAGTGCAATTTTTCAGCTATTACCTTGCTTTTGCTTATTTTTCGCGAGAAATCCTTGACTACGCTTGCTTTTTTTGTTACAAACCTCGAGAATATAGATCTCCGTAGTCGTTTGAGTTTCTTCGCAACATAAGAATCTCTCGGCTCTTACTGTTCACTAAAGATTGAGCTGCTGTTACATTTGAAGAAGCTACTTTGTCTTTTTTCAGAATTACTTCGTATTTTTACTATGGAGAAAGCGTCTGCAGCAAAAGCAGGGCAGTTTACATGAATTCTTACCTGCTAAGCGAAACTCCCATCTCGAGCATTTCGTTGAAAATAGGTTCAAAGTACCTATATGGCGATTCTTGTAAAATTTAGTAGCTATTTTCATCGAGCGTGAGTAACTGATGTGGAGGTTGCGTAAGTTGTGTAAAAATTTCGTTAATTCTTTTTTCTTTCAGAATAGAAACGAGGTAGTTTGAGTGATCTGATGCTTTGATCTGGGGTGCAGCTTAAGGTACTTTATGTTTGCGTTGTCTACTCTGATTGTAAAGATACTAACCGATTGGCAGATTCTAGCTGTTTCTGTGCAAAGGTTTTCTACCAGTCTTCGGTTGATATGTATTGACCTGAATAGAACAAGGCAGTATATTTTTTTAAACAGACTGATTGCAACTTCCCTACCTTACTTTACTTTACATGATCTATCTTGAAATACTGTTGATTTAGGGCTGAAAAGAGTACTTTCTGAGTGAAGTTTCTCTGCTCAGTTCTTTTTTATTTTAAATTTATCTGTGTCTCTAGTACATTTTTTAAAAGTGATCTGACTAGTACTCAGATTTGTTGCCAAGCTATTCAATAACTCTTTTGCTTATAGTATTGATTTTAGGCTTAAAAGGACATTTTTAAAGTTATTTTAGCTATTTTTATTATTTTTATCTTACGATTTGCTTCAGTTTTTATCGAGATTTCTGACGACTCAACTAAATTATATTCTATTTTCCCAATCTTCTTACAATCTACTTGCTTGTTTTGTTCATCAAAAGTCGATGATCAATCGTTTAGCTTAGATCCTGAGGCAACGAATGTCTTTTACTTTTGTTATAGTAGCTTTGAAGAAGTTTGTTTGCCCCCTTACACTATGTGTCTTTAACAATAGATTTTTATGCACTCTGTTTCTTGTTTGTTTTTTGACTGTTTTTCCTTAAACTTGCTTTTTAACTGCTTTTTCTAAGACTCGCTTTTTAACTACTTTTTCTTATACTAATGTTTTGTCCACTTTTTCGCATACTTGAGTTTTCAGAAAGCAATATTTCGCGAGCATGTGTGTTCGCATAGATTTCTCTGAACTCTTCTTGAGCTTCCTCTGCAAAAGATCTTTACATATTGTAAGTTTATTTGTCGAATTGTTGTCGAATGGATTGATCTAATAGATCTTTGACTGCCGAATTTAGATTAAATTTTCTGCAAAATCGTTATGCTTAAGCATCTATATCAGTATTGGGTCCTATAGTAAGCACTTACGATCTGCCATCGCCCACGTCTACTTATATTTACAAGAGCGCTCTAGGTGATTCTTCTGGAGCTGACTAGAAAAGTGGCTAAGGCTATTCAGACTAGTGCACGGATTGATATGCCAAGTACTATCTAAGCGAGCCTGTAGGGTACTGGTTGGGTTTATTCTTAGTTCTATTCATTCGATTCGTTAAATTTAATCAGAAAATAACAAACATATAATCACATTCATCAAAATTAAAAGGAATAAACAAAACTGACGTTAAAGCCTTGTTTAGTCTAGAGGACGAGTGATTGTAGGTAGCTCAGATTTATTAATGAGATTTATGATTATAATAAAATAATTTCTGGAAGAGAGGAACAATGCCTGCGAATCGTACTCAACAGAAACGTAAGAAAGAAAGCGAAGAACGGAAGAAACCGCCTTCGCCTAAGGTAGTCAACAAGATCAAATTCAATATCTCAATGGACAATCTGAGACCCTTTGTCGAGGGAGAGTCATCGTCCAGAACGACTCGCAAACGCTCGCAATACAGCGAAATCACCATCAAAGAAACAGAAAAAAATACAAACTAAGCATAAATAACCAAAGAACATAAAAACAAGCAAGAAACCAGCTAGCTTTAGGTGATCTAAGAGAAGCGTCAAGCTCGATCTCCGGATGTTCCAAGGGACCTTTCTAATCAAATTTTGAAAAAGATTTAAGAAAAAGGGATTCACTGCGACTGGAAAGACATCTAAGAAGTTAAATCGGAAGGTGCCTAATAGTAAGACTGGTCGGCAAGCAGTGTCTGGAGCGACTATCAACCTTATCAACCTGTTACTAAAAACTGGTCGATAGCTTCAACCAACGACCATCTTTCAAACTACTACAACCAGTACTACCAGTTGTAGTACTACAATGAGCGTAGTCGTTTTTATGACCCTTCCTATTTTCACATAAATACGACTTAAATAGGAAAAGACCAGAGAACTACTCTTATGATTAAGAACATCCCGAACAAGTATACGGTTCAGTTATTGGCTCAAGAGATTGATGACGAGCTGGCTAACAGCTACGATTTTCTTTACCTTCCATGCGATATAAAGGTACATATTGAATAACGCAGAATAATTGCAATGTGGGTTACGGATTCATTAACATGCTTGATTGTGATGCCCTCAGAAGATTCTACGATGTTTTTGAAGAGCGGCGGTGGGACATGTTTAAAAGCGATAAGGTACTTTCTTTTTCATTTAGATTTGTCAGTTGACTTACGCGAGACTACAGGGTCTGAGCAATTTGATCGAACATTTTCAAAATACTAAGGTTTTGAATCAAAAAGATAAAAAATATCAGCCCATTATCAGAGGACTTAACAGGATTGATAGATTGATATCGCAGCAGAAAACAGATTTCAAGGGGGAGAACTAAGCATGATTTTGCTTTTTTTAATTCGTTTAGGCATTAATTAAGGGTAAACAGAAACAAAAATTAAAGGAAATTATACTATTTTTTACATATTTTTATGTTTTTTTTAATTTTTTATAATTTTTATGTGTTTTTTGATTCGAAATGCTATAACCTATTTTATTTTTGCGAAATAAAATCGGTAATTCCAGACACTCACATTTTTATTATGAGCTCGCCGACCTCTAGTCCACAGGACCAGGCGCCTCGAGACCTAGCTCGCCTACAGAAGGGTCAGCCGGTGGCCTTCGACTGGGACCGACGATGGCTTAAGGGCCACTAGTATATACATATGCTCCAGAACGTTGAGCTATACGTGCAGCACTTTGGCTTCCAACGGTATGAGGCTAAGACTCACCCGAAAGACATTTACTCGCAGCCCGAAAGTACTTTTGTGATAAAAAGACGGGTTAATCTACTTTGTCCGAGGCAGGGGCGTTGGTCAGGATTTCGGCTTTCCACGCATGGGCACCGTCAAGAAGAAGTATAGATGGAAAAAAATGAATTTCAC
>Ga0169931_10006876_pt1 | contig 17010 bp, 18 predicted proteins | sample Kivu_15m_20L_FD_129675 | JGI IMG/M metagenome (GOLD analysis project Ga0169931, IMG submission 129675) | Freshwater microbial communities from Lake Kivu, Western Province, Rwanda to study Microbial Dark Matter (Phase II) - Kivu_15m_20L... | ecosystem: Environmental > Aquatic > Freshwater > Lake...
ATCCCAAATCCGAATTCCGAAATTCTCAGATCTTCATCTTAATCCTAATCTAAGAAGGTAATCCATGAACCCACCCTTGAAATTTGACCTATCAATTATCGGCCTAGGCTACGTCGGCCTGCCTTTGGGGCTGCAATTTGCCAAGTCGGGCGTGACAGTCCTCGGCTTTGATGTCGATCAAGCCAAAGCGTATGCCTTGTGGTAAAAAGACTGTAAAATCGTAAGCAGTCGAGTGTTATATTTATCAAAATACATTACCTGATAAAGTGAGGCTGTGATTATAAGCCGAGCTCAGGCTAATTATGCACTGGAAAACTAAAGCTGGCCTTTTTCGACTTTTTGGTTGTCTGCCTTGCAGCAAAAGTCTGCACTACTCCGCTCAGCGCCACATAACGCGAAGTTGGCCGCGTTCAGAAAAAAACATCTAAGCTCTTATTGCTGTTGCTGCGCAACACGTAAATGACTTCATGCGGTTTTCGTCTAAATCTCTTGAGGAAGCTGTGTTTTTCGAAATCGGTGCAGGTCATGATCTTGCAGTCCCTATTGCACTGCGGCGAATGGGTGCAAAAAAGGTGGTCGCATCAGATGTTAATAGACTCGCCAAACTTGACTTGGTAGACGCGGCTGCGCAAATAATTTCGATCAATCTTGAAAAATCATTTCCTGCAATCCGGAACTGGAGCGAATTGAAAGACTTCGGAGTATCATATATCGCACCACACAATACTGCCAAAGAGGAAACTCCTGTTGTTGATGCCTTTATTTCAAATGAGGTCTTGGAGCATATACCTCTTGCTGTTTTAGGACGAGTCAACAAAAATCTATCAAGCAATTTGGCGCCAGGCGGGCTTTCGCTTCATTCAATTGATTATAACGACCATTATGCTCGCGATGGAGGGGTATCTCGTTACAACTTTTTGCAGTTTTCTGACGAGGACTGGAAGCCGTTCAATGCCAATATGCACTACGTGAACAGGTTGCGTCATAGCGAATACATCAAACTTATGGCAGATGCGGGCCTTGCAATTGTTTCAGAAGAAACTTTTTAAGGTGATTACCCTAAAATTCTTACATTATCTACTCGGCTTTCCGAATTTTGTGAGAAAGATCTCCGGACTATCCGCTCGAGAATTTGCGCAATTAAAGCTGTTGAGGGCTAGTAAACGAAGGTGCGTACAAGAAATACGCAAGTTCCCAAGCCAGGTTCAGTAAACATTGGTCAAAATTACTTTTCCCAAGCTTGTCGTGCTAGACAGTATGGGGGATTTACTTTGTCTAAAACCGCCAATAGTTTTTCTTTTTCAAAGAAAAGACTAATACACTGCTCCGTATGCACCAGCTCTTGATTCGTTTTTTCAGCGCCGGCCTCCGCATGGCAACCCTGCTGGCCAAGTTTGCTTTGGTCTTGGCGCTGGCAAAGTTCCTGCCGCCCGCGGACTTCGGGCTCTACGGGTTGCTCTTTGCCACGGTTATGTTTTTCCTGATGGCTTTAGGGTTCGATTTTTACACTTACGCTCACCGGGAACTCATCGTAACGGGTCAAGGTCAATGCGCCGCATTAATCCGCAATCAAGCCGTTGTTTATCTTTTCAGTTACGCAGTTCTATTGCCGATCGGTCTCCTCATATTTTTCGCTGGTTATTTACCATGGACGCTTGCCATCTGGTTTTTTCCTATTCTCGCCTTGGAGCATATCGCGCAAGAGTTCAACCGTCTTTTGGTGGCGATGTCCCAGCAGGGATGGGCCAGTGTTGTTCTCTTTGTGCGGCACGGTCTTTGGTCCCTTATTTTGGTGGTTTGGATGTATCTGTCGCCGGTTGCACAAAATCTAGATTGGGTTCTGCTGGCGTGGACCGTCGGTCTCTTGCTCGCGTGCATTTTGGGGCTATCGCGTCTTTGGCAACTCGATCGGGCGTCACTCCAGGACACTGTCGATTGGGCTTGGATTCGGCGGGGTCTTAAAATCGCCGCGCCGTTTCTTGTTGCCACGCTTTGCTTGCGTGCACTTTTCACGGTGGACCGCTACTGGATAGAAGCGATTGCGGGCTTAGAGGTTCTAGCCGCTTACGTCCTGTTTTTTGGCATGGCCAACGCTGTCTTCAGTGTCGTAGATGCCTCGGTCGTCAGCTTTCTCTATCCCCGCTTGGTTCGTGCGGTCGGTCAGGGAGATGTGGCAGGATACAGAAAGCTCACGCGCTCTTTGACATGGCAGGTAGTACTAACTACGGCATTCTTTTCTCTATTAGCTTTGCTTTTAGTCCATCCCCTATTGCAGTGGCTCGACCGCCCGATTTATTCGGAACACATCAATTTTTTTTACTGGCTACTGGCAGCTACAGGACTTTTCTGCATCAGCATGATTCCGCACGTTGGACTTTATGCCCGCCGCCGAGACTACTCCATCGTGACGGCACATATACTCAGTCTTGTTATTTTCGGTATAGTCACGGGTTCATTAACGCCAATTCTTGGTCCAACGGCGATTCCGGCAGGTTTGCTGGTGGCTTTCCTCTTTTTGTGGGCTTTTAAGGTGACTATTATCATCAGCGATGGCCTGCCAACAGGGGACCCCTCCAAGCACAAAGTCTTACAATGTTGAAGAACCAATCAATTCTTGTCACTGGCGGAACTGGGTCGTTTGGTAATGTTTTTGTCCCGTTAACCTTGGACAAATACCATCCGCGAAAAATTGTCATCTACTCGCGTGATGAGATGAAGCAGTGGGAGATGGCCAAGAAGTTTCAAGGTGACCCACGGGTCAGGTTTTTTATTGGCGATGTCCGGGATCGGGATCGTCTCTACCGGGCTTTGGACGGTATCGACTATGTCGTTCATGCAGCGGCCACCAAAATTGTGCCTACAGCCGAATACAACCCCTTTGAGTGCGTAAAAACGAACGTGATGGGCGCCATGAATGTGATCGACGCGTGTATCGACAAAAAAGTGAAGCGAGTTGTTGCCCTTTCGACGGACAAAGCCAGCAGTCCAATCAATTTATATGGTGCTACAAAGCTTGCCTCCGACAAGTTGTTTGTCGCTGGCAACTCATATGCTGGAAGTCATGACACCCGCTTCGCTGTCGTGCGCTACGGAAATGTCATGGGCTCTCGCGGATCAGTGATTCCTTTCTTCATGTCGCTACGGGACAGCGGCGTCTTGCCAATTACCGATAAAAAAATGACGCGATTCATGATTTCGCTCAAGCAAGGCGTTGAGCTCGTCTGGCATACCTTCGAGGATACGCAAGGCGGTGAGATCTATGTGAAAAAAATCCCATCGATGAAAGTGATCGATATTGCCAAGGCGGTCGCACCCGATGCGAAGCAGGAAATTATCGGCATTCGCCCTGGAGAAAAAGTGCATGAGCAGATGATCGGACCCGAAGATTCCTTTTATACTTACGAATACCAACACCACTACAAGATTCTCCCAGCTATTCACAACTGGTCGAACTGCTCGAATCGTATCAAGGATGGGAAAAAAGTTCCCGAGGGTTTCAGCTACACCAGCGATAATAATTCCGAATGGATGACCATCGCCGAGCTTCAGGCGTGGATTCGGGACAACGCCGCAAAAGTCGGCAATATTTGATGCTTCCCTACGGACGCCAAGCCATCGACGAGATCGACGTCGAGTCCGTTGTTCGGGCGCTCCGCTCGGATTTTCTGACCAGCGGGCCGGAAGTGGAGGCTTTCGAGAACGAATTCGCTGCGATGGTGGGGGCGAAGCATGCGATTGCAGTATGCAACGCTACGGCTGCCCTACATCTTGCGATAAAGGTTCTGGGTATCGGGCCGGGGGATCGGGTTGTCACCAGCCCCAACACCTTTCTCGCGTCGGCGAATGCGGCTGCCTACGTCGGTGCGACGCCTGATTTCAGTGATATTGATCCGGCGTTCCACAACCTTGACATATCGGTGTTGGAAGAAGGTTGGAAGCCCGATACGAGAGCAGTGGTGGCTGTCGATTACGCCGGCGTGCCGTGCAACATGCCCGAAATCGCGCGGGTTGCACGAAGCCGCGGAGCTTTTGTAATTGAAGACGCCTGCCATGGCGTCGGCGGAGGATTTCGAGTCGATGGCAAGCACTTTAGTCTGGGTGGACATCCGTGGGCGGACATCACGACCTTTTCTTTTCATCCCGTCAAAACCATGACCACGGGGGAAGGGGGTGTTTTAGTCACTGATAACGATGAGTGGGCGGCCAAGGCTCGCTTGCTGCGCACCCACGGCGTGACCCGCAATCCGTCTGACTTCGTCGGACTCGTCGATGGAACCACTCAGGTTTCAGGTCTCAGGTCTCCGCTTTCTGAAATCGGTCCGTGGTATTACGAGATGCAAGATCTTGGCTACAACTACCGAATCACCGATCTGCAGTGTGCGCTCGGGCGCAGCCAACTGGCGAAGCTTCCCGCGTTCATCCGTCGTCGCCAGGAGATTGTCGCCCGCTACAACGAAGCCTTCGCCAATCTCGAATGGCTTCAAATTCCTTCACTCGCCACTCGCCACCAGCCACCCGCGACAGACTCGAGGTTTACCTTCGAGTTGTCCGACCTTTCCCTTCATCTTTATACGGTGCAAATAGACTTTGCGCGGTTGGGCAAGACGCGCACGGAAGTTATGCAGGAGTTGCGAGATCAAGGTGTCGGCTCCCAAGTTCTCTACATCCCGGTGTATTTGCAGCCTTGGTATCGGCGCACCTTCAGCTATGCGCCCAGCAAGTGTCCCAACGCCGAGGCTTTCTACGCCCGCGCCCTGAGTTTGCCGCTCTACCCGTCGATGACTGATCAAGACGTGCAAAGGGTTGTCGACTCGGTCCAGCATATAGGTGGAATGCCCTCGGCATTGAAATGAGCGCAATCGCCATCATTCCGGCGCGCGGAGGCAGCAAAAGGATACCGCGTAAAAACGTGCGGCCTTTCTGTGGCAAACCGATGATTGCTTGGCCGATCGAAGCGGTCTTTGCGGCGGGTGTCTTCGACGCGGTGGTGGTTTCGACCGACGACGAGGAGATTGCTGCTGTGGCGAAGTCGCTTGGAGCGGAGGTTCCCTTCGTGCGTCCCGCCGAGCTATGCGATGACCACGCCGCCACTATGCCGGTGATCGCGCACGCCATCCGATGGTGGGAGGAGCACAGGGATGCTTTGGAATACTGCTGTTGTGTTTATGCGACGGCACCTTTCCTTCAGCCGGATTATTTGCGTAAGGGCTTGGGCATCCTTCGGGAGAAGCCTGAAGCAGAATTCGCCTTCAGTGTCACGAGCTACGCTTTTCCTGTTTTCCGCGCGCTGCAAATCACTGACAGCGGCCGAGTGAAGATGTTCTGGCCCGAGAACGAGTTGAAAAGATCGCAGGATCTGCCCGAAGCTTGGCACGATGCCGGGCAGTTTTATTGGGGGCGAAAAAATGCATTCTTGGAAAAAAAAGGCGTTTTCACTGCCAAGTCCTATCCAGTCATCCTCCCTCGACATCTGGTGCAAGACATTGACACGCACGAAGACTGGGACCGCGCCGAGCGAATGTTCTTAGCTGCTTGTTAGTTGCCAATGGAAACAAAAAAAATCCTCCTCATCCGTGCAGACGCCAGTGTCTCGATGGGCACTGGGCATATCATGCGAATGATCGCTCTGGCCCAGGCTTGGCAGGAGGAGGGAGGCGAGGCGGTTTTCCTTTGCGCCGAAATCAGTCCGGCTTTGGGGGCGCGGTTGAAAGAAGAAGGATTCCTGCTTGAAAAAATCCAAGCCTCGCCTGGCTGTCGTGAAGACCTTGAAGCGACTTGCGTCGCGATCGCCCGATACGGAGCGGAGTCCATTCCCGTCGCCTTGGATGGCTACCAATTCGATGCCGACTTCCAGCTCGGCCTCAAAAACGCAGGATGCCGTTTGCTCGTGATGGACGACTATGGCCATGCTGCATTTTACCACGCCGATTGGGTGCTCAACCAAAACATCTCGGCGCGAGAGGAACACTACGCCAACCGCGCCCCGCACACTCGGCTTTTGCTCGGCACGAAATTCGCCCTCTTGCGCCGGGAATTTTTGAAATATCGCGGATGGCAACGCCAGATTCCCGAGACCGCCCGCAAGGTGCTCATCAGTCTCGGCGGGGCCGACCCCGATAATGCCACCGGCAAGTTCATCGAGGCTCTTGACCCGTTGCATCTCGAGGTCAAAGTCGTCGTTGGCGGTAGCAATCCCCACTTGCCGGAATTGGAGCAAGCAGTCGAAAGCCTGAAAACTCAACCCTCCAAAATCGAGTTGGTTGTCAATCCGAAAGACATGCCCAGTTTGATGGCTTGGGCGGATTTGGCGATTGCAGCAGGCGGTTCTACTGCTTGGGAATTGGCATTTATGGGATTGCCGAGCCTGTTCGTGATTCTGGCGGACAATCAGGTCGCCATCGCAACGGAATTGGAATCTGCGGGGTTTGGAGTTTGTCTTGGAAGAGGTATCGATTTCAAGAAGGACAGTCTTTTTTTAAAAATGCCCACACCCCAGCAGAGTTTCAATATATTTTTTGATTTCATGAACAATAAATCATTTCGCCAACAAATCTCATTAAATTCCAAAAATCTGGTCGATGGGGGCGGTGCAAAACGCCTAGCCGAGATTTTCCAAAAAAAGAAATGAACCTCCCGCGAGCACTCCTGATTGCCGAGATCGGCATCAATCACAATGGCGACATGGCCCTTGCAGAGAAAATGGTCCAAGCAGCCGCCTATGCTGGAGCGGATGCAGTAAAATTTCAAAATTATCGCACGGAAGATTTTTTGTCCGACCATTCATTGACATACACCTACAAAAGCCAAGGTCGCGAAATCACCGAGTCCCAATTCCAAATGTTCAAGCGATGCGAGCTTTCCCGTGCCGATCTTGCGTTTCTGAAGAAATGCTGTGCTTCCGCTGGCGTTGAGTTTTTCAGCACCCCCACCAGCAATGAGGGAATTAAGGATCTCGAACAAGTGGGAGCCGCGTTGCTCAAAAATGGTTCCGATTATCTCGGCCACTTGCCGCTTATCCGGGAAATGGCTCGCAGCGGAATTCCCACAATTCTCTCTACCGGCATGGCGACGGAGGAGGAGATTACCGAGGCGGTCGCAGCCTTCCGCGAAGCCGGTGGCCGCGACCTCATCCTGCTCGCTTGCACCTCGGCTTATCCCGCGACACCGGATAACTTGCACCTGCGCCGCATCACCACTCTGGCTCAAAAATATGCTTGCCCCGCCGGATTTAGTGACCACTCCTCAGGCTGGGAAGCCGCAGTGGCTGCCGTTTGTGTGGGAGCTTGCATGGTTGAGAAACACTTCACCACGGATCGCCATCTGCCAGGGCCCGACCAGTGGTTTTCTTCCACACCGGAGGAATTTGCCGAGCTCGCCCGGAGGGTGCGCGAGGCGGAGGTAATGCTCGGGTGTGGCGATTTGCAACCTACCAGCGCCGAGGCCAAAGCACGCGAAAATTTCCGGCTTTCTTGCACGGCCGCCTACGATCTGCCCGAGGGAACTGTTTTGAAAGTCGAAGATATTTCCTTTAGAAGGCCAGCTTGTGGGTTGCCCCCGAAATCCATGCATCTAATTGTTGGAAGATGTCTCAAAAAGTTTACTTCAAAAGGCTCACCCTTGAATTTCGATCATTTCTCAAACTGAATCAGCCAGAAAGTTTAAAATGAGTCACAATTTGGAAGTTCTAATTTCTGGGGCTGGTATAACAGGAATTTATGCTGCACTCCATTGTCATAAGAGTGGAATTTCCTGTGAACTTCATGAGTCTCGCTCGGTCACAGGCGGCATTCTTCGCGACTGGTCGGTGAACGATGAATGGTATTTTCGAAACTGCCAATATTTGACGCCGGAAACGGATTGGTTTCAATTGCTCCCTCAAAGTCAACTTTTTAAATTTCCCCACACCTATGGATCTTTTACCGACCTGTGGGGGGAAACTTGTGCTTATCCGGGCTTTGCCGGGCCTGTTTACTCGCTGAAATCCTTACTTGGCGATTTGCGAGAAACCATGGGGGAAAGTTTAAGCGATAGATTGAATACCTATCCTGACGAATTAGCCCCAGCACTCATTGACTGGGTCAAACGCTTTGGCATTTGCCCGGATAAAATTCATTTTTCAGGAGCTTTTGGCTTTCAGATTTCGAGAGTTTTCCCATTGCACTTTGCCACGGATATCCACTCTCTTAAATCAAAAGATACTACCGCTGATGAATTGTATGGATTGCCTCGTGAAGCTTTCGGTTTGGCCCCAGCATTAGCCGCGCTACCCCAAGTTGGTTTCACAAAATATTTTGGCGACATTGAGAAAACACTTGCAGAGAAAACAATACCGCTCAAATTAAAATCACTGATTCGAGCCGATTTTTTATCCCAGTCATCGGATTCTGAAAGCGGTAAACGTGCTGCACCTGCGGTTGTTTGGACAGGGAACCCTACTCCATTGATTAGGCAGGCGACCAATTATACTTTGGATGCGCCGAGTTTCAAGATGCGAAACGTTGTCATGAGATGGGACAATCATCAATTTCACAATCCATTTTACATCCAAGTGTTTTCAAAATGCCACCCGATCACTCGCATATTTGTTTACTGGAACAAAGCGACCATCGAGTGTTTCGATGATAACACAAAAGCTTCCGAAGTGGTTTTTTGCGGTTTGGAAATATTGCTCCCCTTTTTAGGCAAAATTGAAACACCTGAAGAAGTTCATGAATTTTCAGAGAAAAGACATTTTTTATGTAGCATCCAAGATTATGTGTATTTAGAGCGGTTTGTTGATAGCAATATTTATTCGAGGCTAATTCCCAGCCCATGGCATTTCTATGGGCGTGATTCAAAAATCCAAAAAGTTTTAAATTTATTGGACAAATTTTTTCTAAAATGACTGTGAAAAAAACCCAAAATTTAGCAACAGATTTCTGGGAAGAGACTATTTATTCCCAAGGGCGCCATTTGAATCTTTATCCGTTTGATGCGGTAGTGAGTTTCATTTTTCGCTGGAGGCCTCGTGAAAAAGCGCTCGGGGAGACGAATGTTTTGGAGATCGGTTGCGGAGCCGGGAATAATCTTTGGTTCGCGGCGAGGGAGGGCTTCCAAGTCGCTGGTATTGATGGAAGCCCTACGGCTATATCTTTTGCGCGAAAACGCTTCGCCTTGGAGACGCTTGTTGGAGACTTGAGAGTGGGGAATTTTCTCGAGCTACCATGGGGGAATGACACTGCCGACCTTGGTATCGATCGGTGTTCAACAACCTGTGTCGGCTTTCAGGGGCAAAAGGTAGCTGTTGAGGAAATGCGACGCGTTCTTCGACCCGGCGGCATGTTCTTTTTCAATGGATACAGCGAAGAGCACACTAGTGCCCGATCCGGTGAACCCTTGCAAGACGGGCGAATTGCGAACATTCATTCGGGCACTCTTGTCGGGGTCGGAGCCCTTGGTTTCAACTCGAAAAGTCAGATTGAGATGCTGTTTGAGAACGGCTGGGAGATTCTGAAACTGGAACACTTAGCCTCGAGAGATTTTTCTCCTCAAGGAACCGGAATTCACGCCGAGTGGCGGGTGGTAACTCGCAAAAAATGACATCCGCAATTAAAGAGTCTAAAATCCATTTGCGCCCTGCCGCGCCCGAAGATTGCGAGTTAGTATTCGGGTGGCGGAATCTGCCTGAAATTGTTCACTTAAGTTCTTCAAGGCGAGAAATTTCCGCTTCTGAACATCGGGAATGGTATAATAGTGTTCTAATTGACCCAAACAGGCCAATGTTTCTTATAGAGGTAAGTAGTTCGCCGGTTGGTCTCATTCGATTTGAGATCAATAATTCAAATGAGGCGGAGATATCTGTTTATCTAATTCCCAAAATGACTGGTAGGGGGATCGGTGCATTAGCAATTCTAAAAGGATGTGATGTTTTATCTGCACAAAATTCTGTTAAGAAAATCATCGCTAAAATTCGGCGTGATAATAGCCGTAGCATTGATGTATTCAGCAAATGTGGTTTCAAACGAACAACAGAATCAAAACTCCTTCATCAGCATATTACTCTTTTTAAAACGCTATAATATACTATAAATGAATAAAATGAAAAATACTAATAAAAATTATGCAGCTTCATTAGCGAGGCACTATGCACCCTTGGTTCTAAAGCATGGAGATAGTTTTCGCGCAGTCGATTGGGGATCAGTGGCAGGCCAAAACATGAGGTTTGAAGTGCTTTTGGACTGCGTTGATTTTCGGCACCTTCGAATCCTTGATGTGGGTTGTGGCGTGGGGCATTTGGCAGCTTATCTAAAAAAACGAGGTTTTGAAGGTTCTTACCTCGGAATTGATCTGCTTCCGGAAATGATTAAATGTGCAAAGATTCATCATAGCGACTTCACCTTTCAGGTTGTCAATTCGCTGGAAAAAGCAGACACATTTAAGCCCGATTTGGTTATTGCAAGCGGTCTGTTTACTTTCGCTGATGAAATCCTTTTCAAGGATACCATATCTCGACTATTCCAATTAACTTGTCACGCACTCGCTTTTAATTCCTTGAGTGCTTGGAAAGAGCATCAAGTGCAGAACGAATTTCATGCTGATCCGTTTGAGACCTTTAAGTTTTGTGCGGGTCTGACAAAACAAATTGTTTTTAGGCATGATTATATGCCGAATGATTTTTCGATGTTTCTTTACAAGTAATTGCAATGGTAATTTCAATCAACCAGCCCGCTTACTTGCCTTGGCTTGGATATTTTGAGCGCATCGCCCGTTCCGATGTCCATGTTGTTCTGGATCATGTCCAGTTTGAAAAAAACAGTTTTACAAACCGTAATAAGATCCGAACTAAAGACGGGACGGCTTGGCTCACGATTCCCCTTGCAACCAAAGGAAGGTACGGGAGCCTTAGAATTCAGGATTTGGAAATTGCGTCTGACAGCGGTTGGTTAAGAAAACATTGGGCTTCCCTCCGGATGAACTATTCTAGAGCGCCGCTATTTGCCCAGTATGCTCCTGTCTATCAACCGATTTATGAAGTAAAACCGGCGTCTTTTATGCTATTCGTTCAGGCAATGCTCGAGCAGCACCTTTCGGATTTAGGAATTGCCACCAAGCTGCTTTTTAGTTCGCAAATACCTGCCTTTGGGCATAAATCCGAATTAGTATTAAGTATCTGTAAATCCCTAGGCGCCTCGGTTTACCTCTCCGGGTCCCAGGGAAGGGGTTATCTTGACGAGAGAGCCTTTCACGATTCAGGGATTAGTCTACAATATCAGGATTATAACCATCCGGAGTACCGCCAGGCTTGGCCGGGTTTTGAGTCCCATATGGGAATTCTTGATTTATTGTTCAACCACGGTAAAGATAGCCTCCATATTCTGATGGGCAACCGAACAGTGGACACATGAAGACGTTAATTATTGCCGCGCATCCCGATGATGAGGTTCTTGGTTGCGGAGGCACGATTGCCAAGTTGTCCGCGCGAGGCGAGGAAGTTCATATTTTGATTCTCTCCACCGGACTAACCTCCCGGCGCGGCTTTGATATTCAAGAAACGCCTAATGCTTTGAACACTCATCTCAAGAGGGCCAAGCAGGCCGGGGCCTTACTCGGCGCCACTAATGTCAATTTCGCTCGGTTGCCCGATCAAAAGTTGGATACACTACCGCTCTTGGATATCACCCAACGAATCGAGGCGGAAATAGAATCACTGAAACCGCAAACCATCTTCACGCACCACGGCGGGGATCTCAACATGGACCATGTCATCACCTTCCGCGCCACTCTAACAGCAACTCGACCGATGGCAGGGGGTACGCTGGGGGCAGTGTATGCCTACGAAATTCCATCATCGACTGATTGGGCATTCCAAAAATTCGAACCCACATTTCAGCCGAATCTCTTTGTCGACATTCTGGAAACGCTCAACCGGAAAATTGAAGCCATGAGAGTTTATGAAAGCGAAATCCGCGAATTCCCGCATCCGAGGTCGCCGCAGGCGCTGGAGGCCATTGCGAAAAGATGGGGCTCCGTTTGCGGTCTGAAAGCAGCTGAAGCATTCGAAATTATTAGAGAAATAAGATGACCCAATTCTCATTGCGGGCCTTTTCCTCGACTTTGGATGAGTTCCCGACAATGGTTGAACGAGTTCGCATTGCCGAGAAATCCCTTGGCAAAGTCAGCTGCAAAATGAGCGAGAAAGAAGTAGCCAGTCGCGCCTTCAGGCGCCCGCTATTCATTATGGAGGACATGAAGAAACGCGAGCAGTTTACCCGAACAATCGTCCGCTCCATCCGCCCTGGGTATGGATTGCCTGTCAAAGAATTGGATAACGTGCTGGGTCGCACAGCGAAAATAGATATCAGTCGGGGGACGCCACGCACAGCCCACTTAGTCGACTAGCCTGTTGCCGAGTGTGCAAATTTGGTCAAAACGCATTAGTGACAAACAAGACTTTCTCTTTGTTTAAAGACCGCCATAGATTGTGAATACAAGAGGCGGAGTTCTTCGCTTAATTTAGTAACCGTATGAGAATAGGATTTTCCACCATCTACTCTTGGCGGCCTCACGTGGAGCACTGCTTTTTTTTGGCGACCCTCGCCTGCAAGGCGGGACATGAGACTTACTTTTTTCAGTGCAATGGGGATCTGCAGTGCTGCTATAATCGTGAGCTCAAAGGCGGCTCAAAATGGCTGCAGTGCCAAACATGTAAATTAGGCAATCTTGGCACATTTACAAAAGCAAATATCACACGCATAAGCGATTACCCACCGGAAACGGCTCACCACAAAGACTTTAATAGAAACTGGGTCTCTTCGAGTGCCAGCACGCTTGGACGGTTTGAGTCTGATGACGATTATCAGTCTTTGGATTTTAGCAATATTTCCGAACGACTATTGGATCCCTGTTTCCAAACGTATAGTTCCGCCCGCCAGTGGATTGTGGGCAAAAAATTAGATGCGGTATGTGTGTTTAACGGTCGGATCGACCACACCCGAGCAGTTTTTGAGGCGGCTAAATCCGAAGGCGTGCGGGTTATAAGCATTGAGCGCCCGTGGTTTAGCAGGGGAATTCAAATGTATCCCGAAGAACACTGTTTAGGATTACAAACGGTTCATCGGATAGTTGCCGAATACGCCCATCGACCTCTGAGTAAAGACCAGGCGCTCGTGGCTGCCTCGTATGCTGCCAAGCGGATTTTGAGGATGAACTCAGATGAATGGCGTGCATACAACGCAAATGCCATTGAGCGGCAATGGCCGCTTGAAAGCAAGGGCGCAAGGATTCTGATCTTGCCAAGTAGCCGGAACGAGATATGGGGGCACCCTGATTGGGCCTCCGCTTGGAGTGAGCCAACGGCAGGGTTTGATGCTGTTCTTGATAAACTCGGCGTCAGCATGGGGCAAGTAGTTCTCCGTCGTCATCCCAACTGGTCTGAGCGAATAGGAAAAGCAAATGGTGATAAAATTGACAATTACTATAATCAATGGGCCAAACAAAGAGGAATCCTGACTATCAGCGGGGACGACAAGGCCAATACTTTAAATCTCATCAAGCAAGCTGATATCATCCTTCTTGGCAACAGTAGTGCAGCTTTTGAAGCGGGGGTGTTGAGCAAAACAATAGTAGCAACTGGGCCTTCTTCCTACTCACAGGCTGGATTCGCATTTAATATTCACTGCAAAGAGACATTAGATGCTATTCCTAATGCCACGGAGCTGTGGACTAAAGATTCAGGCCAAAAAAAAGAAACCGCTCGGCAAGCCCTGCGCTATGTCTACACCATGACACGTAGGATGCCGCAATATGTTAATGCAGTTGTTCCTAAAACACCAACGCAGATGCTGTTTGATATGAATGCAGAGGCAGCCCGTTTTATTGATCTGCTTTGTGACGGAATACTTCAGGCCGATGATGATACCTATGTGGAAGATGAGACTGGTGAAAATGAGGTGTGCGCACTCATGGCAAATCATCGCTGGTCGGATATTCTTAAGTATGCTCAGAGCATCAGCCTGCCAGCTACCGGCCTTCAGCCACTTGCCCGAATGCCGATTTATAAAGCGATTGGGCGTCTCAGGGAATGGTTGCCGAGAGGAGACCAATGACGCTCAAACGACACCATCTTGTCGACGACTCGACAAAATCAGAAATTCGTAGGACCTAACTAAAAGCCTGCCGCGATCGGTAGGCGCGCTGTTTAAACAATAATGTCGAAGCTGACCAGCTTGCCAAAACAACAGTGAGATCGCGTAATTTGCTGGCTCAATGAAGACCAAGCCCGATGGGCAAAGACTCAGAAGGCGCTGGCCTTACCAAATTCCAGCCGAGATTCGCAAACTGATCCCCAGGGGAGACAGGTAGCACAATTCAGCAGTCGATCACCTGAATAGTCATTAACTCACTTGCAACCCTTGCCTTCTCAGCCAAATCTCAGCGCGACAACAATTTTCTCCCAGTTAATATAGAGTAGAAGTTTCTCAACAATGATGAGCGAAAAACGCAAAGGTTTGTTTCAAAATCCAGATATCGTAGTCTTCTTGCTGCCCGTCGCAGGACTGATAGTGCTTGGGTTAGTTGAGTTCATGGAAACAATATTCCAGATAAGAGGTAAAAGCCCAAGCGCGAGCTATTATTTCCTCCAATTAACTTATGTTGTTGTCGGTTGGCCGCTTTTGCTTTGTACGGCCATGCTCGTGCCAGCCAACAAGAATGACCAAGAAAAGTCTGCATTACAATATGACCGTTTGATTAATGGCTGTATAATGCTAGCTGCAACGGCACTCCTAATGATTGCAGTTGATCGCATGTTTATTCAGAAAGTAGATTATAGTGATGGCGTAGTAGCAGCCAGGGAGTATTGGCGTGCTGGAGCGCTGGAACGCGGAACTCCGTCTAGTATCCTGAGTGTTCTTGGAAACCTGCTTTATCCCCTCGTTTTTGTCGCAGCCATACTTCTCACCGTTTCTTACGAAACGGCACGTTGGGGCGTTGCTCGCACGTGCATAGTGATAAGTATCATTTTCGCCCAGTTATTCATAACTGGAGGGCGCACATCAATACTTCTTCTTTGCATCGTGTTCACGGGCGCACTATTGATGCGTAAAATATTAAGAAAGCCAATGCTTCCAAAAGGTGCGCGATTAGTCCTCGGAATGGCTGTTCTGATCATGGCGCTTTTGTTGGTAACAATTTTTTCGTTGCGCGCAACGCACAATCGAATGAACCAAGACGAATATGTGGCTGCGTTGCTCGAAAGACACCATGGAGAGTGGTCGGACAATGAGTCTGAAATCGAAATATTACAGGGGAGTGCTTTGGCGGTTGTTGTGTATTTGGTTCATCCCAAATGGGTGTTTCAGCAAGTAATTGAGAACTCGGAAGGTCTCAATGGCTATGCGCTGCTCTACCAGGCTCATGTGGTCCTGGTTTCGAGATTAAGCGGGCTCATTGGTATGGATCTGGACTCGTCCGTTTGGACGCATGCTGGCAATTGGCTTTCCTTGCCCGGACAGGCCTTTCATGACTTTGGTGGAGTGGGGGTCATACTACTATCAATGGTGATGTGGTCTCTGCTTGCTGTCGTCGTTTATGCAGTTAAGCGCGACATGCAAGTTACTACACGCTGCACATCGCCAGCAATCGTTGTCATTGGAAGCGTGGTGTTTGGTATGTTCGTCTGGAGCCCAGCTTACAGCATGTTCGACATCGTCGAGGGTCTCTATCTGTCATTCAGTGTCATGGTTGTAATGATTATGTCCAAGTTAGTTGGTGGGGGCCGAACAGCTTATAAAAGCAACCACTCGTTTAAGCCGGCTCGAGGCGTTCCATCCTCTCAATAGGGCATAGCATCGTGCTGACTAGCGACTGCGGAGTCAGCGTCATTGTACCCGCGTTTAATGCGTGCCAAACCATTAACGCCGGAATTGCTTCCGTCGTTGCGCAGACAGTGCAGCGACTGGAAATTGTGATAATCGACGACCACTCAAACGACGGAACATGGGATGAAATTCGCCGCCTCATGGTCGGGGACAGCCGTATTCGTGCATATCGGCAGGAAAAACCATCCGGCGGACCTGCGTGCCCCCGAAACATTGGTGTTCAGCTCGCGCGCTACCCGCTGGTTGCGTTTCTCGATGCTGATGACCTCTGGCATCCGCAAAAGCTTGAGTTGCAGCTTGCTGAGCTCTGGCAAAGACCAACCGCATTTTTATGTAGCGCGATGCGCGATTTTCGTTCAGACAGCGAGATCGTGTATCGGCAGCCCGAAGGCCGAGCTGTTCAGTTTGTCACGTTCCAGATGCAGCGCCGACGGGCGCGAATTCCCACGTCAAGCGTCTTGGCGTCAAGGGAGGCGCTTCTTGAACATCCATTTGATGAAAGACCTTCATATCGTGCGGTGGAGGACTATGACTGCTGGCTGCGCATTCTAAGCACGGGCGTGGTTTGCACGAAAGTCGGGCACGAACTCGTGTACTACAGAAAAACGGGATCGCAACTATCGAAAGGTAAGGGAAGCATGTTGGGCAAGGTCTTTATGGTTCATAGGGCTTTTTCGGGCGGCAATGTTGCGTCAGCTTTTCTTTATACTGCGACGCACGCTCTGGGTGGAATTGTGAGACATCTGACGAAGAGAATGTGACCTATTCCTTTCTTGTTTAACGAAAAATGTCTCATCGCAGGTCATATCTGTTGGTTACCGGTGCCTCTGGGTTCATCGGACGGCAACTCGTGTGTAAGCTCTCAGCCAGTGGGTCTAAGGTCATAGCAACGAGCCGGATCCGGGTAGAATCGCCGGGGATTTTTTATGTGCCGTCGCCGGAGCTTGGGCCGGAGGCGGATTGGGGACACGTTCTGAATAAAGCCGATGCCGTGGTACATTTGGCTGCGCGGGCTCACGTTGCAAATAATCGGAATTCTGGCGAGACAGAATCTCTTTATGATCGTGCAAATAAAGAGGGATCGGTAAGTTTGGCGCGGCAAGCGGCCAGCAAAGGAATACGGCATTTTATTTTTATCAGTTCGATCGGCGCG